>OHIM01001160.1_pt1 | contig 11861 bp, 10 predicted proteins | sample 1568271 | NCBI WGS metagenome assembly OHIM01 (sample SAMEA3879580, study PRJEB24766) | human gut metagenome | biome: human-associated habitat; feature: feces | place: USA | collected 1985/1987
CTCGGGGGATGTGCTGTTTCAAGGCAGCATCGGCCGTGCCGACCTTACCGGCGGCAACTTCGACGAACTGATAGAGCATATTTGCAGCCGTCTTTTTGTCCTCCCCAACGAAACAGTCGTTTACCCGGGACACGGTGCCCCCACGACTATCGGAATGGAGAAAGCTGAGAACCCATTTTTTAGATAAAACAAAATCCTCCTATTAATATGAAAACCGATTTGTTAGCTAGCCGTCACATCGGCATCAATGAACAAGACACAACTGTAATGCTCCGCAAAATTGGTGTGGACTCGTTGGACGAACTAATTGAGAAAACCATTCCCGCCAATATCCGGCTGAAAGAGCCACTGGCATTAAACGCTCCCCTGACGGAATACGAATTTGGGAAACACATCGCCGAACTGGCAGGTAAGAACAAACTGTACACTACATACATTGGTATGGGTTGGTACAACACAATTACTCCGGCCGTTATCCAACGGAATGTGTTCGAAAATCCCGTATGGTATACGTCTTATACTCCTTATCAGACAGAAGTTTCGCAAGGACGCCTGGAAGCACTGATGAATTTCCAAACTGCCATATGCGACCTTACCGCCATGCCGCTTGCCAATTGCTCACTCTTGGACGAAGCGACTGCGGCTGCCGAAGCCGTAAGTATGATGTACGCCCTACGTTCCCGTGCGCAACAGAAAGCGGGTGCGAACGTAGTGTTTGTTGACGAAAATATTTTCCCTCAGACATTGGCGGTAATGACTACACGTGCCGTACCTCAAGGCATCGAGCTGCGTGTAGGTAAATATAAAGAATTTGAACCTTCACAGGAAGTATTTGCCTGCGTATTGCAATATCCCAATTCGAATGGCAGCGTAGAAGATTACACAGAGTTTACGGAAAAGGCTCATGCGGCAGATTGTAAAGTTGCCGTTGCCGCCGACATCCTAAGTCTTGCCTTGCTGACACCTCCGGGAGAATGGGGAGCGGACATCGTATTCGGAACCACCCAGCGGCTGGGTACGCCGATGTTCTACGGCGGCCCGTCGGCAGCTTATTTCGCCACACGCGACGAGTACAAGCGCAACATGCCGGGACGCATCATCGGCTGGTCCAAAGACAAATACGGAAAACTGTGCTACCGCATGGCGTTGCAAACCCGCGAACAGCACATCAAACGCGAGAAGGCCACTTCCAACATCTGTACCGCACAGGCATTGCTGGCCACGATGGCAGGCTTCTATGCCGTATACCACGGGCCGGAAGGCATCCGCACCATCGCCGGACGCATCCACAGCATCGCCGCATTCCTGGAACAGGAAATCAATAAATTAGGATACAGGCAGATGAACGCCCAATACTTCGACACGCTCCGCTTCGCCCTGCCCGACAATGTATCGGCACAGCAAGTGCGCACCGTTGCCCTGAGCAAGGAAGTGAACCTGCGCTACTTCAAGAACGGCGACGTGGGCATGAGCATTGACGAAACCACCGACCTCGCCGCAGTAAACGTACTGCTCTCCATTTTCGGTATCGCCGCCGGAAAGGACTATACCAAAGCCGCCGACATCCCCGAAAGCTGCACCATTGCAGAAGCATTCCGCCGTCAGAGCGCGTACCTGACGCACGAGGTGTTCAACAAATACCACACGGAAACGGAGATGATGCGCTACATCAAGCGGCTGGATCGCAAGGACATCTCACTGGCGCACTCCATGATTTCGCTCGGCTCGTGCACCATGAAGCTGAACGCCGCCGCAGAGATGCTGCCCCTCAGCCGTCCGGAATTCATGGGCATGCACCCGCTCGTTCCCGAAGACCAGGCGGAAGGCTACCGCGAGCTTATACACAACCTCAGCGAGGAACTGAAAGTGATAACCGGATTTGCCGGCGTAAGCCTGCAACCCAATTCCGGCGCTGCCGGAGAGTATGCGGGGCTGCGCGTAATCCGCGCCTATCAGGAGAGCATCGGGCAGGGACACCGCAACAAGGTGCTGATACCCGCTTCGGCGCACGGCACCAACCCGGCTTCCGCCGTCCAGGCCGGTTTCACCACCGTTACCTGCGCCTGCGACGAACAGGGCAACGTTGACATGGCCGACCTCCGCGCCAAAGCCGAAGAGAACAAGGACAGCCTTGCCGCGCTGATGATTACCTACCCCTCCACCCACGGCATCTTTGAAACGGAAATCGTGGAAATCTGCCAGATTATCCATGCCTGCGGCGCGCAGGTGTATATGGACGGCGCCAACATGAACGCACAGGTGGGGCTGACCAACCCCGGATTTATCGGCGCCGATGTATGCCACCTGAACCTGCACAAGACATTCGCGTCTCCTCACGGCGGCGGCGGACCGGGCGTAGGTCCTATCTGCGTGGCAGAGCATCTGGTTCCGTTCCTGCCGGGGCACGGACTGTTCGGCAATGCCGCCAATGAAGTAGCGGCAGCACCCTTCGGCAGTGCGGGCATCCTGCCCATCACCTACGGCTACATCCGCATGATGGGTGCGGAAGGGCTGGCACGCGCCACCCAAACGGCCATCCTGAACGCCAACTACCTGGCTGCATGCTTCAAGGATACCTACGGCATCGTTTATCGCGGGGCAAACGGCTTTGTCGGCCACGAAATGATACTGGAGTGCCGCAAGGTGCACGAGGAAACGGGCATCAGCGAAAACGACATCGCCAAGCGACTGATGGACTACGGCTATCATGCGCCTACCCTCTCCTTCCCCGTTCACGGCACGCTGATGATAGAACCCACGGAAAGCGAAAGCCTTGCCGAACTGGATAACTTCGTACACGTAATGCTCGCCATCTGGCAGGAGATTCAGGAAGTGAAGAACGACGAAGCGGACAAGAACGACAATGTGCTGGTAAATGCCCCGCATCCCGAATACGAAGTGGTGGCCGATACATGGGAGCACAGCTATACCCGGCAGAAAGCCGCCTATCCGATAGAAAGCGTACGCGACAACAAATTCTGGGTGAACGTGGCACGGGTGGACAATACGTTGGGCGACCGCAAACTGCTGCCTACGTGCTACGGGTGCTTCGAATAGGGTAGTGAAATATACCCGATGATTTTTTTAGGCACGGATTACACGGATTTCACGGATTTACTTGATTTTTTCTGTTTCTGCGAACTCTGTGTAATTCGTGAAATCCGTGTAATCTGCGTAATCTGCGAAACCTGTGAAATCCGTGTAATCCGTGCCTGAAAAAAATACATACCATTTGTTTCCTGGTTTATATATCCCCCCTGCTTTTATGCCACAAATAAATCTATGAGTACCACTCACAAAAGAAAAAGGAACGGTCTCTTCTACAGCAGAGGCGAAGAAACGGTCAACAGCCTGTCTCACGGCATAGGCATCTCGATGGCGGTCATTATCGGGGGATTCTTCCTGATGAAATGCTACCGGGCACAAGACCCGTGGGCGATACTCGGCATGTGGCTCTACCTGTTCGGTATGGGCGGCTCCTACCTGTCCTCCACCCTTTACCACTCCCTGAAGCACCATAACCCGTGGAAACGGCGGTTGCGCCATTGGGACCACGCGGCTATCTACTGGCACATTGCCGGAAGTTTCTCTCCCGTTACGCTGATTGCCTTGCGCGATGAAGGGCTATGGGGCTGGGGACTGTTCTGCTTTGTCTGGCTGTGCGCCGTTGCGGGCACTATCATCAGCTTCCGCAAAATGGAAGAACACAGCTATGTGGAAACGGTGTGCTACATCCTTATGGGGCTGTCCGTACTGGTGGTGTTCAAACAGCTTTTTGCCGTTGCGCCCGTATCCTGCTATTGGATTATCGGCGAAGGGGTATGCTATATAGGCGGTGCGGCGTTGTATTCCATACGCAGCGTGCGCTATATGCACTCGGCTTTTCATTTCTTCGTACTGGCGGGGTCGGGCTGCCACCTTGTTGCCGTATGGTACATCCTGGCGGGGATATAAACAGGCTCTCCGCCTATACATGATACATGATATATGCACCGTCAGCGGATTACGGTTACCGTGCCTGCCGCCAGCTTCTTTTCTTTCACGGGAGCGTCCGCAGGGGCATAGCCCAAGGCGGCACAGCCGTACACACGGTGATTTTCGGGAATGCCGAGGCGGGTGAGGAAAGCACGCACGTCGGGGTCGTCGCAGGTCTGCCCCAATTGGTTAATCCAGCAAGAGCCGATGCCCAAAGACTTGGCGGCAAGGAAAATATTCTGCAAGGCGCATGCGCAGTCCATAGGCGCCCACCAGCGGGTAGGCTCGTTGGAGACGATGACCAGCGTCGGAGCATGGTAATAGCAACAATAGGTTTCGCTATGTCCGCGCTCCTGCAAATGAGGGTCGTCGCTCTTGGCAAAAGCGCCTTTTATCTTTTCATTCAGTTCGGTCAGCACGGCGGCATCCTGGATGGCGGTGAAATGCCACGTCTGGAAGTTCATACCGCTGGGGGCATACGCTGCCGCTTCCAGTATAAGGTTCAAATCTCCGGCGGAAACCTGCTGTTCCGTGTAAGTACGCACGCTGCGGCGCGACTTGATATTTTCCAATACTTCGTTGCTCATTGTTAGGATATATGTTTTTATGTAAGGAGAGTAAATGCGTTAAGTTTCAGTCTGCCGTTCCGCCCATACCGGCGCTAAACAGACGGTCAGCGCTTTACCAATCCTATCTTTACGTTCAGTTTAAAGTAATACACACCGTTCTCCCGCTCCAGGAAGCCGTATTTGTCCTTATCTACCGAACCCTTCTCGAAACGGGTGTTCCGGTAAAGGAAGTCGGCAAAGGTCTGCCGGTCGGACTTATGGTAGCAGAGCACCCCGCCGTCTCCATTGGTCAGCAGCATGCCTTCCACGGCAGAGTCCGTACCGTTGTAAATCTTTGCCGGACGCATGCCCGTTGCAAGCGCCAGCAGGAACTGTTTCATCTTGAACTCGTAGAAGCGGTGCTTGTTTATCAGTTCGTCCTTGATTTTCAGGGGATTCATCTCCTTAATGCGTTCCGTCAGTTCGGCAACACGGGTAATGCCGTCCAGGTGCATGATACGCACCATCTCGGCCAGCATACGGGGGAAGTGGAGGTCTATCATCAGCAGGTTGCAGCGGAACACACGGTCGGCAACGTCGGAATACTTCAACACGCCGCCCAGACGCTCAATCATCATCATGCGTTCGGCAACTTCCATAGGCGATTCGGGCAAGGCGTTCACCTTGTTTACCGTGGGCACGGCAAACTTCACGCCGCTCTGCTCCAGCTTCAGATTGGCCGTGCGCCCGCCGTCCAGCAAAGGATTCATGCGGCTGAGACGACAACGGACGGTGAAGCCCGTGAGCGGAGCGTCCGCACTCCAGAAAGCTACGGAGAAGTCGGTACGGTCATCGGTTCTGGACTCCAAGTCGTAGATGTTCACAGCATCCAGAAAGGCTTCCAGCCCTTCGGAAACTTCCACCTCCTCGCCTTGCTCATTTCTGAGCAGATGGAGTATGATTTCCGCCGCATCGCCAAAGTCCGCACGGGGAAACGAAAGCGGCTCTTTTCCTGCCGATGCGGTAAACGTACCGTCCTTCTCCACCGTACCGCTGACAATGCGCACATCCTCTTCCCCGATATAATAGCGGCGCGTGCCGTCATGTTCCTCTCTCTGTATCAGCGCCACAGGCCAATACTTCCTATCATCTCTCTGCGCGTCCGGCGTTCCCGGAAAGACCTTTCCGTCCGCCAGCAGACGGAAGAAGGTATACAGTTCGCCCAGCTCGCGCTTGGTTGCTTCAAATGCCATATCAACTCGATTTTGATTAAATAAGTGTGCAAAGATAACGAAATCCGTACAAAAGATGTGGAAAACCCGGAGACTTTACGCTTCCTCAAAACGTAAAGTCTCCACCTTCTCCAGACGCGCCCTCAACTTGGGCATTGCCGACTTGCGGATGCGGAGCGTCATGCGGCAGTCCATGTCGTACGACTGCTCCAGCATCTCCGGCTCCTCTTCCTTGACAATGCGCATCACATCGTTCATGAAAGGATACTCGAAAAGAACGGTCACCGTTTCGTCCACCGTCTTTTCAATGATGGTGGCGGCAGCGATAGCCTCGGCAGCGGCAGCCTTATAAGCCACTATCAGTCCGCTGGTTCCCAGCTTTATGCCGCCGAAATAACGGACCACGACAATCAGGATGTCCGTCAGTCCGTTCGAGTTTATCTGCCCCAGGATGGGCTTTCCCGCCGTACCGGACGGTTCGCCGTTGTCATTGGCACGGAAATCCTTGCGCTCGTGCCCCAACATATAGGCATAACACACGTGGCGGGCATCGTAGTATTTCTTCTGATAAGTTTCCAGATGCGCCTTTACTTCTTCAACCGTACGCACCGGCAAGGCAATAGCGATAAACTTGCTGCGCTTCTCGGTATAAATTCCCTCGGACGGGACGGCTATGGTTTTATACGTATCTTCGCTCATGCCGCAAAGATACTACACTTTTTGCTATCCGCCTTTTGATAGCCGGCAAAAAAAACTTTATCCCGGCAGAAGAAAGAGCCGCTTTTCAGCCGATGCGCCTCCTCACCAGTTGCAGCAACGGCTTCGCCGCAATTATCAGTGTCACGGCAGTAAGTATCATCAGTACGCCGAGCATGATGCGCGGAGTGAGCTGCTCGCCAAACACCACTACGCCGAAGAACAGCGCCGTCACCGGTTCCAGCGCCCCCAATATGGCAGCCGGCGTGGAGCCGATGAGGTGGATGGAGAGCGTCATCAGCACCAACGAAATGATAGTGGGAAACAAAGCCAGCGAAAGGACATTTGCCCACAGCACCGGCGAAGGGACGGGCTGCAAAGCTGTGCAAAAGTCCAGACGCACCACATAGATGCTGATGCCGAAGAGCAGAGCATAGAAAGTGAGTTTCGCCGTAGGCAGCTCCTTGAGTGAAGAGCGGTTCACGCCTACGATGTATATGGCGTAGGTCAGCGAGGAGAGAATAACGAACAGTACGCCCAGCATGCTCAACGTCTTCCCGTCCCCACCCTCGTACAGCAGGGAGATGCCCGTAAACGCCAGCGCTATGGAGAACATCGTGATGAAGGAGACCTTCTCGTGGAAAAACACCGCCATGATGATGGCAACCAGCACCGGATAGACAAACAGGATGGTGGACGCAATGCCCGCATCCATGTAGTTATAGCTCTCGAAGAGAAAGAACGAGGAAAAGGAGAACAGCAGCCCCATTACCGCCAGCGGAAGTATATCCGTCTTCTTCAGCGCAAAGGACTGTTTCTTCACTTTCATCAGGATGCCCAGCATCACAACGGCGAAAAAGTAACGGTAAAAGAGGACGGAATCCACACTCATTCCCGCCCCGTACAAGGGCAATGCAAACAACGGGTTCATGCCGTAACTGGCAGCGGCAACGGCTCCGTAAGTAAATCCTTTAAGACGATTATTGGTCATGACAGTATCTCTTTCTGAAAAATCGGGCGCAAAGATACCGCTTTTATTGATACTTAGCCCAATGAAGAACTAAAAAGAATCCTGCACAACGCAAGCATGCCGCAAGGGAATTGTTCATGCTCCGTTCTTCATTTTATAATACAGGATACCCACCGCGTCCGCCAGCAGCCAACCGATGGGAATAGACCACCAGATGCCCGTTACCCCGACAGAAGGAATAGCCGCCAGTAGGTAGGATAGCGCCACGCGAGTGCCCAGCGAAATCACCGTGAGCACTACCGACATCCCCGGTTTCCGGACAGCCCGGTAATAGCCGTAAAGCAGGAACAGAATGCCGATGCCGCAGTAAAACGCACCCTCTATGCGCAGGTACTCCACTCCGGTAGCAAGGATTTCCGTTTCGCCCGGATGAACGAAAATCAGCATCAGCGGTTCTGCAAAGACGAACACGAGCACGGAGACGATAATCGAAAAGATAACCGTAGTAAGCAAGGCGCTGCGGACACCCTGGCGGATACGCCCGTAACGTTTCGCCCCGAAGTTCTGCGCGATGAAAGTGGAAAAGGCGTTCCCGAACTCCTGCACGGGCATGTATGCAAAGGAGTCTATCTTGACGGCAGCGGCAAAGGCGGCCATGACTGCCGTACCGAAGCTGTTGACCAGCCCCTGTATCATCAGGATGCCGAAATTCATGACCGACTGCTGCACACAGGTCAGTGTGGAGAAAGAGACTATCTCTTTCAGGCTGCCACGGTCGAAGCGCATGTCCCCGATATGCAGCCGCAGTTCCGGACGCTTCCTCCAGGTGTAGAGCATAATTCCCGCAGAAGCGACTCCCTGTGCCATGACCGTGGCTATCGCAGCCCCCTCGATGCCCCAGTCCAGTTGCAGGATGAAAAACAGGTCGAGAACGATATTCAGTGCCACAGAGAGTGCCAGAAACCAGAGAGGGGTTACCGAATCTCCCACCGCACGCAGCATCGCCGCATAGAAATTATAGATAAACGTAAAGACAATGCCGCAAAAGATTATCCACAGGTAACCGCGCATCATGCCGTAAATGTCCTGCGGCACTTGCAGCAAACGGAGAATGGGGTCCAGCCATACGAATACCGCCACATTCAGCACGCACGTGACCGCCCCTATCAGTACGAACGACACGAAAATGCTGCGGCGCAGGGCGGAATGGTTTCCCGCACCGTAATGCAGCGAGAATACCGTGCCGCTGCCGATAGACAAACCGAGAAGGATGGAGATAAGGAAGACCATCAGCGTATATGCCGACCCTACTGCCGCCAGTGCATCCGCACCGATGCACTGCCCTACAATCAGCGTATCGGCTATGTTATAGCACTGTTGCAGCAACGAACCCGCCATCATAGGCAGGGTGAAACGCAACAGCGTACCCGTTATGCCACCCCGGGTAAGGTCTCCGTTCCGTAACATGATTGTTCACACCCTCTCTCAGGCAATGCCCAACAACTTCACTTCGAATATCAGTGTGGAGAAAGCCGGAATAGGCCCGCTGGTGCGTGTGCCGTATCCCACGGTGTACGGGATGTAAACCATCCAGTGGTCGCCCACGCGCATCTGCTGCAAGGCTATCTGCCAGCCGTCGATTACTTCGTTCAGCCGGAAAGCCTCCGGACAGTTGCGCTTCCAGGAATTGTCAAACTCCCTGCCGTTAATGAGCGTTCCCTTGTAATGCACCGACACAATACTGTTTAATCGAGGAGTAGCACTACTGCCCTGCCCGCTTTCCAGGATACGGTAAAGCACGCCGGCAGCCAACTCCTTTACGCCTTCTTCGGTACGCAGATTTTGCAGGAACTGTTCGTTCTTCAGTTTGTATTCTTCCTTTTTGCCCATATCGTTCTTTTGGTTTTAATAACTAATGCCGAATAACGGTATCTTATTTTGACGGCAAAGGTCGGTATTTTCCGTATACCGGAAAAGGGAATGGCAATATAAAATAGCGAAGGTGCATCAAAACCTGCCAAGTTTCCATGCACCTTCTTCTTATCCGTTCTTTGAAATTATATCTGAATCAGTCCAGTTTATGAATTACCAGTCCCGAACGCAGCTTCGGTTCGAACCAAGTGGTCTTGGGCGGCATGATATTGCCGGTATCGGCAATGTCCATCAACTGTTTCATGGACACAGGATAAAGCGCCAAAGCCACTTTCATCTCACCGCTGTCCACCCGCTTCTTCAATTCGCCCAGCCCGCGGATACCGCCGACAAAGTCGATACGCTTGTCGGAACGGAGGTCTTTGATACCGAGGATTTCATCCAGTATCAGGTTGGACGAAATGGTAACATCCAGCACGCCGATAGGGTCGTTGTCGTTGTAAGTGCCCGGCTTTGCCGTAAGGCTGTACCACTTGCCGTCCAGGTAAAGGGAGAAGTTATGAAGGCCTGCCGGCTTGTAGATTTCCGTTCCTTTCTCTTCTACCGTGAAGTTCTTGCCTACGGCAGCCAGGAATTCTCCGGGAGTCAACCCGTTCAGGTCCTTCACCACGCGGTTGTAGTCGATGATAGTCAACTGGTTGGCGGGGAAACAGACTGCCATGAAGTAGTTGTACTCCTCGTCTCCGCGATGATTGGGATTCTGTCCGGCTTTCTCCGCACCCACCAGGGCTGCGGCTGCACTGCGGTGGTGTCCGTCGGCAATGTAAAGTGCCGGCATCTTGGCGAATTCTTTGGTTATGACCTCAATATCTTCCTGCCGGTCGATAATCCAGAATGTATGGCCGAAACCGTCGTCCGGAGCCACAAAGTCGTAAACAGGCTTCTGTGCCGTGTAACGGGCAATGACCGCATCCAGCACTGCATTATCGGGATAAGCGAAGAATACGGGCTCGATGTTGGCATTGTTCACACGGACATGCTTCATACGGTCTTCTTCCTTATCGCGGCGGGTAAGCTCATGCTTCTTGATAACGCCGTTCATGTAATCGGGCACGTATGCGCCCACCACCAAACCATATTGCGTCTTACCGTTCATGGTCTGGGCATATATGTAATAGTTCTCCTTATCGTCCTGCACCAGCCAGCCTTTGTCCTGAAACATTTGGAAGTTCTCGGCCGCTTTCCGGTACACACGTTCATCGTGCTCGTCCGTACCGACCGGAAAATCTATTTCGGGCTTGATGATGTGATACAGGGATTTTTCGTTTCCTGCCGCTTCTTCACGCGCTTCGGCGGAATTCAGGACGTCGTACGGACGGGATGCCACCTGCTCTACCAAATCCTGAGGGGGACGAATCCCTTTAAAAGGTTTTATTGTTGCCATGGTTGTCAGAGTATAAATCCATTACTTATTTACGCGGAACTTCTCGCAGCCGTCTTTCAGGAAGCCCACAATCTGTCTGGCAGCGGCAATGCCGGCATTGATATTGGCTTCGGCCGTCTGCGCGCCCATCTTCTTCGGTGTGGAGAAGTAACGGCCGGCAAACTTGGCGGCAAATGTATCATTGGCTGCAGGCATAATATCGGTCATGTACTTCAAGTCGGCACGTTCTTCCATCAGTTGTATCAGCTCGGCTTCATTGATAACTTCCTTGCGGGCGGTGTTCACCAGCAGACCGCCTTTCGGCATCCTGCCCACCAAAGCATAGTTAATGGAGTTCTTGGTTTCCGCCGTTGCGGGAATGTGCAGCGAAACGATGTCGCAGGCAGAATAAAGTTCCTCGGCCGAAGCCACAGCCTTTACACCGTCTTTCTCGATAACCTCTTTCGGGCAGAAAGCGTCGAATGCGTAAATGTCCATGCCGAAACCTTTGGCTATGCGGGCTACATTGCGGCCTACGTTACCGTAAGCATGAATGCCCAACTTCTTGCCTTTCAGCTCCGTACCGGAAGTACCGTTGTACAGATTGCGGACAGCCATTACCATAAGCCCGAAAGCCAGTTCGGCCACAGCGTTGGAGTTCTGCCCCGGAGTGTTCATCACACATACATTGTGGGCGGTTGCGGCATCCAAGTCCACATTGTCATACCCCGCACCGGCACGCACTACGATTTTCAGCTCTTTGGCGGCATCCAAAACCTCGGCATCAATAATGTCGCTACGGATAATAATGGCATTGGCATCTTTCACGGCTTCCAGCAATTTTGCCTTATCGCCATATTTTTCCAGCAAGGCAAGTTCATAGCCTGCTGCTTCAATTTCTTTGCGAATACCGTCTACTGCAACTTTTGCAAACGGTTTGTCTGTTGCAACTAATACTTTCATGATTCAATGGTATTAAAAAAAGATTCACCACAGAACCGCACGAAGTTTCACAGAGTTTTCCTTTTCATTTCATCTCTGTGGGACTCTGTGCCCTCTGTGGTGAACAAATATTATTAATGAAGTTTCTCAAATTCCTGCATGCAGTCTATCAAAGCCTGTACGCTTTCCTTCGGCATGGCATT
>OHIM01001164.1_pt1 | contig 11820 bp, 8 predicted proteins | sample 1568271 | NCBI WGS metagenome assembly OHIM01 (sample SAMEA3879580, study PRJEB24766) | human gut metagenome | biome: human-associated habitat; feature: feces | place: USA | collected 1985/1987
TGATCCATGGCCTGCGCCAGGGCGTCAAGGATCTGTCCCTCTTCCCTGTCGTGTGCGGCTCCGCCATTCAGGGCATGGGCACGCGCATCCTGATGGATACCATCGTCGAGCTTCTTCCCAAGCCGCAGGACGCCCGCGCCCTGATGGCCGAGAATGAGGACGGCGAGTCCTCCGAGTTTGTCGTCGCGCCCGGCGCACTGCCGACCGCGTTCGTCTTCAAGACCATTTCCGACCAGTACGGCAAGTATTCCTACGTCAAGGTGCTCTCCGGCTCCATCAAGCCCGATATGCCCATGGTCAACGCCCGCACCGGCGAGCCGGAAAAGATCGGCAAGCCCCTCACCGTCATCGGCAAGAAGCAGGTGGACGCCGACGGCATCGGTGCCGGTGATATCGGCGCTGTGGCAAAGCTGGTCAGCGCAAAGACCGGCGACACCCTCTGCGATGCTTCCCGCATGGTCAAGCTGCCCGCACCCGTCTTCCCGAAGCCCAGCCTGTTCATGGCTGTCACCGTCGCCAAGAAGGGCGACGAGGGCAAGATCAGCAGCGCTTTGGCTCGTCTGATGGAAGAAGACCCCACCCTGAGCTACGTCAACAACGCCGAGACCCATCAGCAGGTCATCGGCGGCTTGGGCGAGCAGCATCTGGATGTGGTCAAGGCCAAGCTGAAGAACAAGTTCGGCGTGGAGATCGGTCTGGAAGCTCCCCGCATTGCCTACCGCGAGTCCATCCGCAAGGCCTGCCAGAAGCAGGGACGCCATAAGAAGCAGACCGGCGGTCATGGCCAGTTCGGTGACGTTATCATCAACTTTGAGCCCTGCGACAGCGAGCAGGTGGTGTTCGAGGAAAAGGTGTTCGGCGGCAGCGTGCCCAAGAACTTCTTCCCCGCCGTGGAAAAGGGCGTGCGTCTGGCAGCCGAAAAGGGCGTGCTGGCCGGTTACCCCGTGGTCGGCCTGAAGGCCACCCTGCTGGACGGCAGCTACCACCCGGTGGACAGCTCTGAAATGGCCTTTATCATGGCTGCAAAGTTGGCCTATAAAGCCGCTATGCCGGAGGCCGGCCCCGTCATTCTGGAGCCTATCCACACCCTGAAGGCCCATGTGCCCAACGACAACACCGGCGACATCATGGGTGATGTGACCAAGCGCCGTGGCCGTGTGCTGGGCATGGAGCCGGACGAGGACGGCTTGCAGACCATCATCGCCGAGGTGCCGCTGGCAGAGCTTGCAAACTTTACCACCTTTATCCGGCAGACCACGCAGGGCCGCGGCTGGTTCACCACCGAGTTCGCCCGCTATGAGACCCTGCCCGAGATGCTGGTGCCTGCCGTTGTGGAGCAGGCCAAGAAGCTGGGCAATCTGGACGAGGCCGCAGACGACTGAGCTCTGAACCCCTGATTTGACATTTTCCTGAGCCCCCGCCGACACTTTTTTCCCTCTGTCGGCGGGGGCTTTTTTGCGCAAAAATGGAACACCGGAGCGTCCGCAGATGCTCCGGTATTCCGCAATGATAAAGACTTTTTTCTGCTGAAAATGCTCTGGCCGTTATACGCCGGAGGCACCATAGTTTGCCAGCACGCGGGCAGAGGGGTCGTTGACGTTGCAGCCCGGCCATGCTTTGTTGGGCATCCAGAAGCCTACGATGGTGCGGCTCTGGTCGTGGTAGTACTTCTCAAAAATTTCGCGGTAGAACAGGCTCTCCTTGGTAAAGGGCATGCAGTGTGCCGAGTAGTTTGCCCGGCGCATCTGGAACTCCTCGTCGGTGTACAGGTTCTCGGCGTACTCCTTGATGTCGTCCACCATGCTGTGGCCCACGGCGTCCGAGAAGGCGGCCTTTTCGCGCCACAGGATCTCCGGCGGCAGCCAGTCGCCCTCAAAGGCCTTGCGCAGCAGGTACTTGCCCTTGCCGTAGCGGTTCAGCTTCTTTTCCGGGTCGATGGCCATGACGTAGCGCACAAAATCCAAATCGCCAAAGGGCACGCGGGCTTCGATGCTGTTGGAGGAGATGCAGCGGTCTGCCCGCAGCACATCGTACATGTACAGCTCGCGGATGCGCTTCTGGCTCTCCTGCTGGAAAGCATCGGCGGTGGGGGCGTAGTCGGTGTACTTGTAGCCAAACAGCTCGTCGGAGATCTCGCCGGTCAGCAGCACGCGGACGTCGGTCTGCTCGTGGATGGCCTTGCACAGCAGGTACATGCCCATGCTGGCGCGGATGGTGGTGATATCCCATGTGCCCAGCAGCCGGATGACCTCTTCCAGGCTGCTGAGCACCATCTCGCGGTTGATGATGATCTCGTGGTGCTCGCTGCCAAGATAGTCCGCAGTCTGCCGGGCGTATTTCAGGTCGATGGCATCGGTGTCCATGCCGATGGCAAAGGTGCGGATGGGCTTGCCCAGCTTCTTGGCGGCAATGGAGCACACCAGCGAGGAATCCAGACCGCCGGAAAGCAGGAAGCCCACGGGTGCATCGGCGTCCAGCCGCTTTTCCACACCGGCGATCAGCTTCTCGCGGATGTTCTGCAGGATGGTGGGCATATCGTCCTGCATGGGGGCGGGCACATCGGCAATGTCCTCGTAGCGCACAAAGCGGCCGTCGCAGTAGTAGCTGCCAATGGGGAAGGAACGGATATCATCGCACCAGCCGATGAGGTTGCGCATCTCGGAGGAAAAGGCGATCTTGTGGCTGGACTTGGAGTAGCCGTAGAACAGCGGACGGATGCCGATGGGGTCGCGGGCGGCGATGAGCCGATCCTTGCGGGAATCGTACAGGATCAGCGCAAACTCCGCGTCCATGTGGCGGAACATATCCAGCCCGTACTCGTAGTACAGCGGCAGCAGGATCTCGCAGTCGCAGTCGGAGCAGAACTTGTAGCCACGGCGCTTTAAGATCTCTTTTTCGAACCGGAAGCCGTACAGCTCGCCGTTGCACACCACGCAGTCAGCGCCCCGGTAAAAGGGCTGCATCCCCTCCGGGGTCAGTCCCATGATGGCAAGCCGCCCAAAGCCCATCAGGCCGTAGGGACCCTCCACCACCCGCTGGTCGTCCGGTCCGCGGTCCACGGTGCGCAGCAGATACTCTTTGAACTTTTCGGCACTCAGGTCGTGCCCCGTATAACCCATAACACAGCACATACTTCTTACCCCTCTTAAAATAAAAAAAAATACGGCAGCAAATTCATCCCATAGTCCTAGGACGAATATGCTGCCGTATCCGTGGTGCCACCTAAATTACCGGCATACGCAATACGCCGGTCACTTTTGTGCGCTCTCCCCGTTGAAAGCACTGCCGCGATAACGAGCGGCGCACGTCTGCCCCTACTACGCGCCAGAGGCGGGTTCAGGGGGAAGCTCACGGGGGTTCGTTCAGGCCCGGCCATCTGCGCGGCTCACACCTGCCCGCACTCTCTGGAAGAGGGCGCTCAGGGCCTTACTTTTCCCGTTCATCGCTTTTTATGCAGAAATTGTATCACTGCTTTTTGTCCGTGTCAACATCTGCGCAGCAATTTTTACAGGTTTGTGCAGCCTGCCCGTCTTCGGCCTCATTTGCAGCGCAGCTGCGGCACAAACCGTACAAAACGCTGCCCTCGCACTGCAGCGTGAAGCCGTGCTCTGCCATCAGGTGAGCGCGCACCTCATCCATAAAATGGCAGTCCAAGTGATAGATGCGCCCGCACTGCACGCACTTGAGGTGCAGGTGCTCCCGACAGTGACGTCCCTCGTCCACATACTGGAACACCGCCCGCTCGCCTTTATCGGCTACATATTTCATAATGCGCTGCTCGCCGGCAAGCTTGTCCAGATAGCGGTACACGGTGGTGGGGTTGGGGCTTGCGCCCTGCGCCTCCAGATGCTCCAGAATGTTGGAGGCGCTTACCGCGTGCTGGCAGTTGTTGATGAGGTAATCTAAGATGAGTTGCCGGGTGCGGGTGTTGTAGCCATCGCTTCGTGCCATGAGAGTTTCGGTCCTTTCCGGTGTAGATGTGTTGTTTTTTACCCCTATTGTAGCACAGTTTGCGCTTGGATGCAAAAGAAGCGGGCGGAAAGTCGGCCTGTTTGGCGACAAGCACAAAAAACATTGTAAAAAGTAGCAAAATCGAGGCGTAATCTTTGTATAAAACGGAAAACACTCCAAAGTTAAGCAAAAAGTCTTGTAAAAAATGCCCTGATGTGAAATAATGTATTAGATAAAGTGGTTGGATTGCAGCCGGGATACAAGCTGGCTGAACATGAAGAAGAAACCGGCAGCGGTGGGTTTGCGCTGCCGGTTCGGACGTTTTGGAACGTTTTTTGGAGAAGAAGAATAGGAGAGTGTGCTTATGAAAGAGCAGGACGCACAGGCAAAGCTCAGCCTGAAGCTGCAAGCGTACCAGTACCTCAAAACCAAGATCTTGAACTGCGAGTACCGCCCCAACGAGTTTCTGAACGAGCAGAAACTCTGCGCCGAGATGGGCAACATCAGCCGCACCCCCATGCGGGATGCGCTGGGGCGTCTGGAGCAGGAGGGGCTGATCACCATTCTGCCCAAAAAGGGTCTGATGGTCTCCGGCATCACCGAAGAGGACGTGCACAGCATGTTTGAGATGCGTCTTTTGGTGGAGCCCTACGCCCTGCGTACTTACGGCAATGCCATCCCCCGGGAGCAGCTGGAGGCCTACGCCGAGCTGATGCACCACAGCGAGCGCATCGAGGACTTCTGCGAGTCGGACGACGACTTCCATGAGCTGCTGATGAGCACCCTGCCCAACAAGTATCTGCGCTCTGCCTACGACCGCATCACCGGCCTGAACACCCGCTTCCGCATCATGACCGGCAAGGTGAGCATGATCAATCAGGAGCAGACCTGTGAGGAGCATCTGCAGATTCTGGATGCTGCCCTGTCTGACAACTGGGACGGTGCAGCCATGGCGCTGCAGCACCATCTGGAGCTGGCCCGCGATAAAGCCGAGGGCGTCATCAAGGTCATTCGCCTGTGGTAAAGGAATAAAAGTTAAAAAGGTCTGCTGCATCGTGCCGGTGCAGCAGACCTTTTTCGCTTTTACGAGAAGGAACACAGCATAGAAGGAAGTCTCCCTCAGATAAGGTGGTTTTCAAGGCAGTAATGATAGACCCCGTCCTCTTCCACAGAGCGGCAGAGGACGGCAGCTCTGGCCTTGACCTCCTCGAGCGCGTTTCCCATGGCGACACCTGTGCCGACTGCTTCCAGCATTTCAATGTCGTTCCGTCCGTCCCCAAAGGCAATGGCTTCGGACTTTGAAAATCCATAATGCGCCAAGACCGCCCTTACAGCGTTTCCCTTACCGCAGGAGAGCGGAATGATATCAACTGCCTTGTCCCACCATGCGGTGATCTGTGTGGCGTGCGTCCCCTGTAAGATCTGTGCGTATTCGGTGCTGTTGCAGGAGCACATGATCTGATAGATCTCCTCCTCGCACAGCGCATCAAAATGCTCGGAGATCACCAGCTTTTCGCTGCCAAAGGAAAAGTATTGTGCCAGATCGGGGTCTGTCCCGTTTGTTACGATAAAGTGTTCGTTGCTGATAGCAGCTGCCCGGTGCATCTGCTTCAGATTTTGCAGAATTCTGTGTTTGTCGTCAGCGTCCAGCGGATTTTTGAAGAGCACGGTATCCTTACTGCGGACATAGGAGCCGTTGAAGGTCAGCCAGATATCAAAATCGACACCTTCAAAATGCGGGATGGAGAGATAGCCTCTGCCGGTCGCCATGCACAACAAGACCCCGTTTGCCTGCAGCTGCTGTAAAGCCTGCACAGTTTTGGGGGATGGCTCTTTGCTGCCCAGCTTGAGCAAGGTTCCATCTACATCAAAAAACGCAATTTTTATCATACGACACCTCTGGTAAAAATTTTTTATTTCTCCACCTTGCTCAGCAGGATGCGGTCATTATCCAGATTTTTGCCCGCGTTCTCGCGGAACTTTTCCAGCAAATCGTCCACGGTCATCTTGCTGCGCGCTGCGCCCTTTACGTCAAACACGATGCGCCCGGCGTCCATCATCAGGGTGCGGTTGCCCAGCTCCAATGCCTGATGCATATTGTGGGTGACCATCAGGCAGGTGATCTTCTTTTCGGCCACGATGCTCTTGGTGAGGTCCAGCACCTTTTCGGCGGTGGCGGGGTCCAGCGCGGCGGTGTGCTCGTCCAGCAGCAGCAGCTTCGGGGTGACAAGGGTAGCCATGAGCAGGGTAAGCGCCTGCCGCTGCCCGCCGGAGAGCAGCCCCACCGGCTGCTTCATGCGATCCTCCAGCCCCATGTCCAGCAAAGCAAGCTTTTCGCGGAAGAGCGCCTTATCCTTGCGGGAGATGCGGGAGAAGATGGCGTTGGGTGCGGTGCCTGCCCGCAGGTAGGCCAGCGCCAGATTTTCCTCAATGGTCATGTTGGGCGCGGTGCCCTTGAGCGGGTCCTGGAACAGGTGGCCGATGACCCGGCTGCGCTGATATTCCGGCGCAAAGGTGATGTCCTCGCCGCCCAGCGTGATGCTGCCCTCGTCGGCGATGAAGCCGCCGGTGATGGCGTTGAAGAGGGTGGATTTGCCCGCGCCGTTGGAGCCGACGATGGTGGCGAAGTCTCCCGCTTCCATGGTCAGGCTGACGCCGTTCAGGGCCACTTTCTCGTTGACGGTGCCGGGGTTGAAGGTCTTGTGCAGGTCACGAAGTTCGAGCATCTCCATTTTACACACGCTCCTTCCGTGCCTGACGGGCCGCATTGCGGCGCTTCTCAAAGGCGATCTTCTCCCGGATGGCGGGCATCGAGATGGCCACAGCCACGATGATGGCGCTGACCAGTTTCATGGCAGCAGCCGGGACGTTGAAGCGGAGGGCCACCGCCACGATAAAACGGTAGAGGCAGCTGCCGAACACGACGCCCAGCACACGGCGCACCATCGTCCGCTTGCCCACCAGCGTTTCGCCGATGATGAGGGAAGCCAGTGCAATGGTCACCATGCCGGTGCCCACGTTGATGTCACAGCTCTTCTGGTACTGGGCCAGCAGACCGCCGGACAGCGCACACAGCGCACCGGACACGCACAGGCCCACGGTAATGGTAAAGGCCGGGTTGATGCTGGAGGCCCGCACCATGGCGGCGTTATCGCCGGTGGCGCGGATGGAAAGCCCCAGCCGCGTGCCCAGAAAACCCAGCATCGCCGCGCAGGCGATGGCAATGATAACTGCCGCCAGCGCCAGCTTGTACCAGCTGCCCAGAAAGCCCAGCGAAGTTTTTGCCATGGAGAAGATGGTAGGGGTTTTGACCAGTGACATGGTGGAGGAGAAGCCCATCACCGCCAGATTGATGGTGTACAGGCCGGTGTTGACGATGATACCGGCCATGATGCTTTCCACCCCGAGCCTTGTCTGCAAAAAAGCGGTGACAAAGCCGGAGCACACCCCCGCAGCCATAGCAGCCGCCAGCGCAAGGATGGGGTGGCCGGTCAGTGCTACCTGACAGGCCACGGCGCAGCCCAGCGTAAAGCAGCCGTCGGTGGAAAGGTCGGCAATATTCAGGATGGAGTAGCTCAGAAACAGTGCCAACGCCACCAGTCCGTAGATGCAGCCCAGCTCCAGCGCTGTCTGCAAAACGTTGAGGGAAAAGATACTCGCCAGCATGGTGTATGCTCCTTTTATGTTATTTTGAATGCGCACCGCATTGCTCTGCGGAGTGCGACAAACGCATTTTCACGGGAGAGGGAAACCACTTTCCCCAGAACCGCCAAAAGCTCTCCCTTGCGGGAGAGCTGGCAAAACCGTCAGGCTTTGACGGAGCGGGGCGCTCAGGAGAAGCTCTCGGCGGTGGCCACCTCGGTGATCTCGGTGCAGTAGGGCTTGAAAGCTTCCTTCAGGGCGGCAAGGTCCAGACCCAGAGCCTCGGCGGTCTCGGTGTTGATGGTAACGATGCCGTTATCAAAGGTCTGGTAGGGCAGGTCTGCGGGGGTCTTGCCGTCGCAGAGCAGCTCCACCACCATATCGGCCGTGGCCTCGCCCAGCTGGACGTAATCGACGCCGTAGCCCACGAAGGCACCGTTCAGGGCGAAGCTGTCAGCGCCGGTGTAGTGCTGGACGCCTGCCTCGGTGAAGGTCTCGTAGATGGACAGCTCAGCAGTCATGATGGTGTTGTCGGTGGGGGTGAACACGGCCTTGACCCCGGCGGCTACCAGTGCCTCGGCAGCCATCTGCACCTCGGCGGTGGTGGTGCCGTTCTTTTCTACCACCTTGATGCCGTTCTTCTCGCAGAAAGCCTTAGCGTCCGCAATGGCCTGGGTGGAGGCATCCTGGCTCAGGTCATACAGCAGGCCGATGGTGTCGATCTCCGGGTCTGCGGCAAGGATCAGGTTCATGATGGCGGCGGTGTTCAGGGCGTCGGAGGTGCCGGTCATGTTCTCACCGCCGTCAAAGCCTGCAGCAGCGGGGTCGGTGACGGCGGAGTACACCACCGGGATCTCGGTATCTTCCACAGCGGCCAGCATGGTGGCGGCGGTGGGGGTGGCAACGGCCACGATGACATCCACGCCATCGGCCACGAGGTCGGCACCGATCTGGTTCAGGTTGGACTGGTCGGCCTGTGCGTTGGCGTAGTAATCGGCGTAGTCAAAGGTGACGCCCTTCTCCTTGCCGATGGCGTCCAGACGGCTCTCCACAGATTCCACGATCTGGTTGAGGGAGGCGTGGTCCACATAGTTGACGATGCCCACCTTGAAAGTCTCGCCGGCGGCGGCAGTACTGCCGGAAGCCGCTGCGGAGGAGGAGACTGCTGCACTGGAGGCAGAGCCGGAAGCAGCGCCGCCGCAGCCGGTCAGTGTCATGGCAGAAACAGCGGAAGCGGCCAGAGCGGCCTTCAGGAAGCTGCGGCGGGAGATCATGTTCAGGTTTTTCATAGTGGTAACTCCTTTCCCGGAGCGGGCGGCAAATCAAAAGACCCGCTCCCTTTGCGGGACGGGTCTTAAAACAAAACGACCCTGTCCCTGTGTGTTATCCACAAGGACAGGATCGGTAAATACGATTCTGCGGTGCCACCTTGCTTGCTCTGCATCCAATACAGCAGAGCCACTCACGGAGAGCCAACACTCCCCTGTCCTGTAACGGAGACTTCCGTCCAAAGCTACTAGGGTTTGTGCCCGTTTGCCCGGCCCTCGGCGGCCCACGAAACTCTGCCCCGCTTTCGCCCGTTTGCACTGTCCGGGCTCACTGCAGATGCGCTGTGCAGGTTCTCTTCCGCCTCATCGGTTTGATTGCATTATACACTTTATCTTCGTAAAGTCAAGAGGGATTTTTAAATTTTTATTTTTTGGCCCGGTCAAAGTCATTCTTCTGCCGGGGCACCGGTGCTGCGGCGCTTGCGGCGCACAAAGTAGGCAACGTACACCACCCACACCGGGATGGCCACTGCGGTCACCACCCGGCTTGCGGAAAGCCCGGCGGCCTGATACACAAAGTCGATGCTGCTTGCGCCCGCCGGGCAGAGCACTGCCATCAGTCCCTCGTCCACACGCAGGATATCGGCCTTTTCGCCGTTGACATAGGCGGTAAAGCCGTCATCGTAGGGCACAGAGAAAAAGACGAGGTTTTGTTTTTCCAGTGTGATCTCGGCATGGAAGCCCGCGTTGTTCATCTGGAACACCGAGCAGCTGTGGGCGCGGCGGTCGGCGCAGTCCTGCGTGTAGCTGTCGTAGTGCAGGTCGTCCAGCATCGCGTCCGGCAGCTCGGTCAGGTACTGACCGTATGCCTTTACGTCCTCGTCCTCCAGCACCAGCGCCCGCAGCAGCAGATTGGAGCGCAGGGTCTTGACCGAGGCCTCATAGGTATCCTTGGTCACATAGTAGTCGTAGGTAAAACCCATGGGAACGTAGTTATCGTTGTGGTACAGCGTGTAGCCGTCCACGTCGGCAAGATAGGTCCAGCCCGCGTCTGCCTCGTCCTCAAAGCTTTCGCGCTTTTCCGGGGTGGTAATGAGGTACTCCACGCTCAAAAGGCCGCGCAGGGCGTAGTTTGCAATCTCCGGCTCGCTGCGCACGTCCCGCTTGACCCCCAGCCCCGGGTAAAAGCTGAGGATGCTGGGAGCCGCCGTGCTGCCGAAGTATTGCAGACAGCTCTTATCCAGCCACATCCCGATGTTGTCGTGGATCTTGTAGGTGTCGATGCGGTAGTCGCCCTCCGGCAGGTCGTTTTTCAGCTGCAGGGCGTTGGTATCCTGTTCCACAAGGTCGCTGTCGGTGTGCCACTGGCCGAACTTGCCAATGCCGATGTGCACCATGCTGAACACGCAGGCAAACACCAGCACCGCCGCCGTCATGCGCTGGGCAAAGCGGCTGTTCTGCCGCCATATGCCGCAGAGGTAGCGGTACAGTGCAAGCCCCAGCAGACCAAAGCCCAGCACGACAAAGAACTGTTCCGGGTTCTTCAGCACGCCGAAGGACCATGTCCCGGTGGCATCGTCCCGCACGGGCACCACCGCAAACACCAGCGTAGCCAGCATGATCCAGCCAATGCCCCGGGCGGGGGCGTCCAGATCAACATCCGGGTCCTCCAGCGCGTTCACGGTCATGGCGGCAAGGATAAGGGTGGGCATATAGTACCAGCGTGCATAGTAGCTGGAGTTGAGCGCGTAGAAGGCGCTGTTCAGCACCGGCACCAGCGCGCACACGGCGCACACTGCCACGATGCGCTTTTTGCTGTCGGCCTTGCGGCTGCGCCAGTAGGCCATGGCACCAGCCAGACTGCACAGGGGCAGGTAGGCCGTCATGCTCGTCCACTTGATCACGCCTTCCGACCACACCGAGGTAAGGTAAGGAGAGTCCGGCGGCAAGATCCAGCTGAGCAGGATAGCCAGATACTGCTGCACCTTGGCGTAGGTCAAAAAGCCCCAGCCGGAGGAAAGGTCAATGGTGCGCGGGTTCTGCAGCAGGCTAAGCACTGCCGGGAACAGCAGCAGACAACCTATGGCAACGCCCAGCACGCTCTCCCACAAGAGATGCCCGAACTTGCGCCCGGTCAGCCGGAAGTCCTTGGCGGTCAGCTTGCACACAAAGTAGATACACAGGAAAATGACCTGTCCCACAAAGAAGAAGTAGTTGTTCAGCAGGTTCACCGCCACCCAGAAGGCGAACAGGCCGTGACGGTTTTCATAAATGGCCTCGTCCAGCGCCCAGAGCAGATAGGGGAACAGCGCCACCACATCCACAAAGTGGTTGAAGAACACGTTGTACACCGCAAAGCCGGAAAGCGCATACAGGCAGGCACCCAGCACCGCGTAGTTCTCGTTTTTGACGTAGCGGCGCAGATACAGAAACGCGCCGCCGCCCGCCACCGCGAACTTGAGCACCAGCAGCGGCACCATCATATAGGGCAGCCAGCTCTGCGGCAGCAGCACCGACAGCCAGAAGAACGGCGAGCCGTACAGGTAGAAGGAGTAGGCGTTCATCACCCCGCTGCCAAGGTCGGTCGCCCACGAAAAGGTATTGCGCGGCGCACCGGCAAAGGCACTGTCCGGGTAACCTGCGCCCTTGACGAAGCCGTTCATATACCGGTAAAAGGTGATCTGCTGGCTGTTAAAATCGCCTGCATAGTGGAAAAAGCCACCGTCAAGAATGTAGAACGGCAAAAAGAAGATGGCCGCCGTCAGGGCGCACAGCCCCACCGCCTGCCAGAATTTTTTATGGCTCTGCCCCCTTGGGGTGAGCAGCCGTGGTTTTTTGAACTTTTCCATAGCGTTCCTCTTTCTCCGCGCACCGGCGCGGAAGTGGATTTGATGTCACCTTGTAGTATAGCACGGCGGCGCGCAAGAAAAAAGGGCTTGACAAGCGCACACGGGGCGGG
>OHIM01001172.1_pt1 | contig 11779 bp, 8 predicted proteins | sample 1568271 | NCBI WGS metagenome assembly OHIM01 (sample SAMEA3879580, study PRJEB24766) | human gut metagenome | biome: human-associated habitat; feature: feces | place: USA | collected 1985/1987
AAGCCGTAGAATACTCCTGCCGCCAGCGGAATACCAAGCGAGTTGTAAATAAGCGCCCAGAAAAGGTTTTCCTTGATGTTCTTCATAACGCTCCTGCTGAGCTTGACAGCCGTAACAGCATCATTCAGATCGCTTTTCATTAGCACGATATCAGCCGACTCGATAGCAATATCCTGTCCTGCACCAATAGCTATTCCAACATCTGCCCTTGTAAGGGCAGGTGCGTCATTTATTCCGTCCCCTGCAAATGCAACAAGTCTGCGGTCGGGGTCTTTTATAAGCTGTTCGACCTTTTCAACCTTGTTTTCAGGGAGAAGCTCACTGAAGAATGTTTTTATGCCCACTTTCTTTGCCACCTTTTCGGCGGTATCTTTCTTATCGCCTGTGAGGAGGACAGTTTCGACCCCAAGTTCTCTAAGTCTTGAAACGGCTGTGGCAGAGGTTTCTTTTATCTCGTCGCCAAGGAGTATCTCGCCTATGAACTTGCCGTCAAGGGCAACATAAACTGCCGTTGCGGAGTCTTCTGAGCTTTGTGCGGCAATGCCGTTTGTTTCAAGAAGCGCTTTCTTTCCGCAGAGTATCTCCTTGCCGTCAAGCTTTGCTCTTACACCGTTTCCTGCTATCTCTTCAACATCAGAAAGTCTTGCACCGTCTATTTCCTTGCCGTATCTCTGCACTATGGAGATACCGATAGGGTGAGTTGACATACTTTCTGCATATGCGGCGGCTTCAAGGAGGATATCCTGTGAAACGCCCTGTGGGTTTACGCTGAGGACAGTGAACTTGCCCTTTGTGAGCGTACCTGTTTTATCCACTGCGAGAGTTTTGCACTTTGCCATTGTTTCGAGATTTTTTGCACCTTTGATAAGGATACCCTTTTTAGAAGCTCCGCCTATTCCTGCGAAGAACGAGAGAGGCACTGAGATAACAAGTGCGCATGGGCAGGATATTACAAGGAACAGAAGTCCTCTATAGAGCCATTTTGAGAACTGGTCAAAGCCCAGAATGAAGCTTGGTATAAACACGAGTGCAAGTGCAGCAATTACTACCGCAGGGGTATAAACTCTTGCAAAACGTGTGATGAACTTTTCGGTCTTGGCTTTTCTTTCGCTGGAGTTTTGCACCATATCGAGAATTTTCGACACTGCAGACTCGTGGAAAGTATTTGTGACCCGAACTTTGAGAAGTCCTCTCAGGTTTGTTGAGCCACTGAGGACGCTGTCCCCTGCTTTGACCTCGACCGGAAGAAACTCACCGGTAAGTGCTGATGTATCAAGCTCTGATTCGCCTTCTGTTACGATACCGTCAAGAGGTATTCTCTCGCCTGTTTTTACGGCAATTATCTCGTCTTTGAGGATATCCTCAGGAGGAAGCTCGTATGTTTTGCCGTTTCTCATTACTGTTACAGACTCAGGCTTAAGCTCCATAAGCTTTGTGATAGATTTTCTTGACTTCTCTACTGCGATAGTCTGGAAAAGCTCGCCCACCTGGAAGAACAGCATAACGGCTGCACCCTCACGGAAGTCTTTAAGTGCAAATGCGCCAACTGTTGCGATAGTCATGAGCAGTGACTCGTCAAAAGCCTCGCCTTTAACAAGGTTTCTTACAGCGGCGATAACAACGTCAAGACCTGCGATAAGGTAAGCAACTATTGCAAGGCCTGCACTGAGATACTCACATACAGTGCCGCTTCCAAGCTTATCCAAAAGCATTGATGCGATAAAGAACACGATAGCCACAGAAAGCTTGACTATCTCGCCCTTATGGTCATTTACAGGCTCTTTCTCTGCTGTTTGAGCACCATAATCCTTAACAGTAACGTCAGGCTCAAGCTGATGGACGGTATCTTCTATCATGATACGCAGGTCAGGATTAGAACCGTCTGTTTTGACAGTAAGCTTTTTGCTGATAAAATCAACGTTTGATGAAATAACGCCCGCAAGCTCACCCACACGGTTTGCTATCTTTTCACCGCAGTTAGGGCAATCGAGATCCTCCAGCTTCAGATAGAGAGTTTTCTCAGCACAATCGCCAAGCTCTTTCACGCTAACGTCAGGTTCAAGCTTATGGACGACATTTTCTATCTCGGTAAAGAGGGCGTTTTTATCGCCGTCAAAATCAACTGTGAGCTTTTTATTGATAAAATCAAGGTTAGAGCTTTTAACGCCTGAAAGCTCGCCCACACGTTTCTCAATCTTTTCCGCACAATGAGGACAATCGAGTTCCTTAAGAAGCAAAGTCATTTTACTCATTTCACATTCTCCTATACTACAAAAAACAGATCACTTTCTTTACTCGCTGATATGCTCGATACCCATATTGAGTATGACAGCGACGTGTTCATCGGAAACTGAATAATAGACTGTTTTTCCCTCACGTCTATACTTCACAAGTCTGGCCTGCTTAAGCACTCTGAGCTGATGCGAGATAGCTGACTGTGACATTTCCAACAGCTCGGCTATATCGCAGACGCACATTTCGTCCTTTATAAGGGTAAAGAGTATTTTCACTCTTGTTTGGTCGCCAAGGACCTTGAAAAGCTCTGCCACGTCATATATCTCCTCCTCAACGGGCATTGTCTTCCCTATTTCCTCCATTTTCTCTATATTCTTTCCTCCGCACTGTTTATGCTCATGCTTTACTGTATTCTCGCTCATTTATTTTCGCTCTCCTTTTCTTATTATTGTTTTAGTATATTCGATATGGGTCATTTCAATTCCTCATATGAATAACTGTTCATATGTTTATTATATCATATGTTTCCCATTTCGCCTATAAAAAATTTATAAATTAAACGATTTTATAACTTTTTTAATTTTGCAAAAGAAGCAAACATTTTTTTAATTCCCACCGTGTCAAACTGGACTGTAACCTCATAATCTCTCCCACCTTCAACAATGGCAACCACCGTTCCTTCTCCAAACCGCGTATGTAAAACACGGTCTGCAATATCATACGGCAGCTTTTCTTCTTTCGTATGAACAGAGGCAAATGCACGCGCCTGCATGCTCTGTCCGGAAGGCTGCTGTCTCATCGTCATGCGCTTTGGTTTCACATTCCATGTATTTTCAATCGAAGAATCTGATTCTTTTCGCGAAACAACGGGGGCTTTTCCTTCTAAAAGCTCCAGCGGTATCTCTTTGACAAAACGGGAAACTTTATTGTACTGTGTCTCCCCACGGATCATTCTCTGCTTTGCACAGGTGATCGTCAGCTCTTTCATGGCACGGGTGATACCCACATAGGCAAGACGGCGTTCTTCCTCTAACTGCTCACTCGAATCATCCGATGTGATCGACATATAACTTGGAAACAGACCATCCTCCATACCTGCTAAATACACTTTCGGGAATTCAAGTCCTTTTGCGCTGTGCAGAGTCATTAATACAACATAATCGCTGTCATCTTCCAGACTGTCAATGTCTGCCACCAGTGCTACTTCTTCTAAAAAGCCACTCAGTGTCGGATGTTCTTCGCTTTCCTCGTAACTCACAACTTTACTTAAGAGCTCGTCGATATTCTCGATCCTCGCTTCTGCCTCATCCGTACCTTCCGCTTCAAGCTCTTTGACATATCCGGTTTCCTCAATCACTTCCCGGAGAAGATCGGAAATGCTGATAAATTCCAGCTTACTGCGGAATACCTGGATCAGATTTACAAACGGTTTTACCTTTGACGCTGCTTTTCCAATCGAAGGAATCTCGTCCGCACGCTTTAAGGCATCGTAAAAACTGATATCGTATGCCTCCGCATAATCAGACACACGGTTTACGGTTGTTGCGCCGATACCGCGTTTCGGAACATTTAAAATACGGCGCACCGCCAAATCATCGCGCGCATTGTCGATCGTCTTTAAATAAGCGAGCAGATCTTTCACTTCTTTTCTCGCATAGAAATTTACACCGCCAACGATCTTATATGGAATGTTTGATACAATAAAACGCTCCTCAAACAGACGCGACTGCGCATTCGTCCGGTACAAAACAGCATAATCCCCATAATGGTAATCTCCGTTTCTTACCCCGCCTGCAATATCACGCGCAATATAATCTGCTTCCTCATAGCCGGTATTAAACTGTTCAAAGTCAATCTTCTTTCCCTCATCATTTGCAGTCCAGAGTGTCTTTGACTTTCTGCCGACATTGTTTGCGATCACACTGTTTGCAGCATTTAAAATATTCTGTGTAGACCGGTAATTCTGCTCTAACTTGATCGTCTTTGCATCCGGAAAATGTTTTTCAAAATTTAATATATTATAAATATTTGCTCCACGGAACTTATAAATAGACTGATCATCATCACCCACCACACAAAGATTCTGATATTTGCCTGCCAAAAGACGGATCAGCTCAAACTGTGCCGTATTTGTATCCTGATACTCGTCCACCATAATATAATGAAAACGTTCCTGATAATAATTTTTTACCTCCGGATCAGACTGCAAAAGTTCCACCGTCTTCATGATCAGATCATCAAAATCCAATGCATTATTCTGCTTTAACGCCTGCTGATATTCCCGGTAAACCTGGGCCTGTTTTCGTTTCACATAATCGCCTGCCGCGCGCGTCTCAAATTCGATCGGATCGATCAGCTCATCTTTTGCGGAGGAAATAGCAGAAAGAAACATTTTCTCTTTGTACATTTTCGTATCGATTTCCAGACGTTTGCAGACATCCTTCATCAGAGTCTTCTGATCATCGGAATCGTAGATGGTAAAATTGGTCCCAAACCCCAGCCTGTCAATATATCTGCGCAAAATACGCACACAGGTGGAATGGAATGTGCACACCCAGATACTTTCCGAACCATATCCCACCATCTGGTCAATACGCTCCCGCATCTCCCCTGCCGCTTTATTGGTAAACGTGATTGCCATGATATTGTAGGGATTAACCCCGCATTCCTCAATCAGATATGCCGTACGATGTGTCAGTACTCTGGTTTTTCCGGACCCGGCACCTGCCAGAATCAGAAGCGGTCCGTCGGTTGCCATCACAGCCTGCCGCTGTGGTTCGTTCAGTGCATCTAATAAGCTCATATCGTTTCTCCGTCTCTTTCCATAATTCATTATTCGTGTGTCTCATTATATCATAGATAGTCCGAATAGAACATACATTCTTTTGTTTTTTGAAAAAAGCATGAAAATGCCTTGTCATCTAGTTTTTATTACTATATAATGTGATATGAGGTGAAAATATGGACAACGAAGTAAAAGAATTTCTTGCTGCACTGCAGAAGAAACTGGTTTCAATCGATTACATCAAAACGGAAGACATTCCAAATATCGGTTTATATATGGATCAGGTCACGACCTTTATGGACGAGCAGTTAGAAGCCTGCAAACGCTATGAAGATGATAAAATTCTGACCAAAACAATGATCAACAATTATGCCAAAAACAATCTGCTCCCTGCCCCGGAGAAGAAAAAATATTCCAAGGAGCATGTGCTGACCCTGTTATTCATTTACTATTTTAAGAATCTGCTCAGCATCAACGACATCCAGTCCCTGTTAAATCCCCTGACGGAACATTATTTTGGCAACAAAGCCGGATTTAATATGGAAGATGTCTATAACGAGGTTTTTAATTTAGAGAGCACCGAGTCCGAGAAATTATTAAAAGATCTCGGAAAAAAATATGCTCTCTCCCGTGAGACGTTCCGGAAATTTCCGGAAAATGATCAGGAATTTCTGCAGAATTTCAGTTTTATCTGTCTGCTCAGCTACGACGTATACATCAAAAAGATGATTATCGAAAGTGTTATCGACAATATCAACAGTCAAAACAGTAAAACAAATAAAAAAGAGAATTCCAAAAAGGAATCCTCCAAAAAAGACACCGTTTAATCCAAACGGATGATTGTATTTTCAGGCACAGATGCAGATACGCATCCGTGCCTTTTTCTATTCCTGTTCCGGATGTTTCTGTGACAGACGGCTGAATACCATCTCATATCCGTCATTTCCATAGTTCAGAGAACGATTGACACGGCTGATCGTCGCTGTAGACGCCCCCGTCTTTTCCGCAATATCAAGGTATGTCTTCTGATCCCGCAGCATTCCCGCCACTTCAAATCGCTGTGATAAAGAAAGCAATTCATTGACCGTACACACATCCTCAAAAAATGTATAACATTCCTCTCTGTTCTGCAGACATAAAATTGCATCAAACAGATGATCTACTGCCTCTGTTTTAAGTTTCTTGCTCATTATGCTCCCTCTTTCCTTCCAAAAATCATGTCTGTATTTTATCATATTAAAGTTTTAAAGTAAACAGATTTCTTGCATTACCCCATTGTTATGCTATAATGTTTAGTACAGTTTACCAAACACGAAAACGAATGGAGAATCTATGATATGAAAAAGATCGGTTATTTTTTTTCCGGCTTTCTGCCAATTTTAACAACAACAGCTGCACAGATACTGGCTTCTTTTTTTATGTTCGGAATCGCAGCTCTGTTTCTGTGTCCGGCCTTCCAGAGCACAGGCTTTGATGCCGATACCATCGAAACACTTCTGACCAATACGGAGTTTAATGCATGCATCATGCTGATTTATACCGTAACCTGCATCGTATTCATGGGAATATGGTATTATCGCTCCTGTGGGGGCAATTATCTTCCAAAACCATCCATCACGTTTCATCCTCTGCAGTTTTTATCCATCATTCTTCTGATTCCCGGCATGCAGTTCTTTTCCGGTTATCTGACTTCTGCGGTATCTCTTCTTTTCCCGAACTGGCTCAGCCAGTACGAAAAACTCATGGAAACCGCAGGCTTAGACTCCGACATCGGACTGTTCATGTTTATCTATGCCGTAATTCTCGGTCCTGTCTGTGAAGAACTGGTTTTCCGCGGCGTCACCATGCGTCTGGTCCGACGGGCACTTCCGTTCTGGGCTGCCAACCTGATGCAGGCGGTTCTCTTCGGAATCTTTCACTTGAACTGGATTCAGGGAATTTATGCATTTGTTCTCGGTCTTGTACTGGGATGGATCTGTGAAAAAGGAGGAAGCATCTATTTCTCAATGTTCTTCCACATCCTGTTCAACTTCTGGGGAACCATCATCGGACCGCTACTGAACAATCTCAAAGAAACGGATCTTCTGGGAATTATCATCTTTCTCTTTACGATTGTTTCTCTCGTTTTGGGCTTTTCCTTATTCCGCCTGGGAACGAAATGGCGCGATCAGAAAGCGGCGCGCCTTATGGCTGCCCCTGATCATGATGATCATTTCGAAGCAGCTGAATGATCCGATACTCATAAAACACGGTGATCACAAGGATAGCGGCAATCACCAGCAGACTGTACGCGTCCTTGAGTTCGATCCCGATCACATCTCCCACACACGGAACCATCAGACCGATGATAAACACCAGTTTGACCAGCCGGATCATCCGGATGGAATATTTACGCACCTTTCCCGCACACACCTCTTTCGGAAGCCGGTTTATTTTTTCCGGCTGACAGCTTACCAGGCTGAGTCCCACATAGATCAGAACAACTCCTGCAATGTTACAGATAAATTTATATGGCGCAACTTTATAGGCAATCCCATAATAGATCTGCAGTCCGATATAGACAATTCCAAGGATCATTCCTATCGCCTCCGCAAAAATTGCCGGAACGGTTAAATCTTCTTTTTTCATCTGCTTTTCTCCATTTCATTCTGTAAAATCATATCCTAATTCTAACACCTTTTTGACTTGAATTCCATAGTTCATGTGCTATAATGAAACACAGAGTAACAATATAACAAAGGAGATCTCATGGAAAATCTTATTTTACCAAAACAATACAAATCAGAACTGAATCTTCATGACACACAGCTTGCCATCAAGACAGTCAAAGATTTCTTTCAGGCACTGCTGGCGCAGAGACTGCATCTGACACGTGTTTCTGCTCCTCTTTTTGTAGACCCGGCAACCGGTCTTAATGATAACTTAAACGGTTATGAACGCCCGGTTACTTTCGGTATTAAGGAGCAGGACGATAAAAATGCCGAAGTTGTCCATTCTCTCGCAAAATGGAAACGTTACGCCCTGAAAAAATACGGATTTCAGGTCGGAGAAGGCATCTACACGGATATGAATGCCATCCGCCGCGATGAAAGTACGGACAACATTCATTCTATTTTCGTAGATCAGTGGGACTGGGAAAAAATCATTCATAAAGAAGACCGTAATCTGGACTATTTAAAAGAGACCGTTCGTACCGTATATAAGTGTCTTCGCAAAACAGAACAGTATATGGCCATCCAGTATGATTACATTGATCTGATCCTTCCAAAGGAAATTTTCTTTATCACCTCCCAGGAACTGGAGGATCTGTTCCCGGACAACACACCGAAGGAACGTGAGTATTATATTACCAAGGCAAAAGGTGCTGTATGTATCATGCAGATCGGTGACACCTTAGAGTCTGGCGAACCGCACGACGGACGTGCTCCGGATTACGATGACTGGGCTTTAAATGCAGATATTCTTGTTTATTATCCGGTTCTTGATATTGCACTGGAATTATCTTCGATGGGTATCCGTGTAGACAAAACTGCTCTGATTTCCCAGCTTGACAAAGCCGGCTGTCCGGAACGCAAGGATCTGCCATTCCAGAAATCCATCATCGATGGAACACTTCCTTATACCATCGGCGGAGGAATTGGTCAGTCCCGTATCTGTATGTTCTTCCTTCGCAAAGCTCATATCGGCGAAGTGCAGAGTTCTCTCTGGCCGGAAGAAACAATTGCAGCCTGCGAGGAACATGGTATTCAGCTCTTATAATTTATTTTACATAATAAAATAAACAAAGCAAAAAATCAAAGAGGAAAAACGAAAAAAACGTTTTTCCTCTTTTTGTATTATCTATCTCCTCTAAATTACAGCTATAAGGTTTCCTCATCCGCCTCGCACATGCGATACCCTACGCCCAGTTCATTTACAATATAATTTTTTTCTCCCGGTCTGGCTCCCAGCTTCTTACGGATATTTACCATATTGACCTGCAGTTTTTTGATGCTGCCCTCATCGTTATACCCCCAGATCTCTTTGATAATGGCTGAGTATGTCATAACCTTTCCCGCATGTTCCGACAATGCTGCAATGATATTGTACTCTGTCTGTGTCAGCTTCACTTCTTTTTTATGCAAGAAAACTCTTCTTGCATCGTAATCAATGGTCAGACCGGAGGCCTTAAATTTTCCACCCGGAAACATTCCGTTTTGCATGCGATGTGTTGTCATGCGGAGCGTAGAACGTATCCGCGCAAGAAATTCATTGGAGCCAAATGGTTTTGTAACATAATCATTGGCTCCCATATCCAAAGCCTCCACTTTATCTTTTTCATCTGACCTGGCAGAAAGCACAATCACCGGCGTCAGGGAATCTTTCCGTAACCGCTTTAAAAAAGTCATTCCGTCCTGATCCGGAAGTCCCAGATCTAAAACAACGAGATCCGGTCTGTGAGAAGCATACATCATCATTCCGTCTTCGCAGGAATATGCCGATAATGTCTGATATCCGTTTGCCTCCAGAAGTGTAGCCACCAGATTGTTAATATGTTCATCATCCTCAATAATTAAAATCTTATATTTATTTCCGTTCATGCCTGTTCCTTCTCCTCCATATCCAGATAAAACCGGAAAAGTGCACCTCCATTTTTCTTATTTTCTGCCTTGATCTTTCCACCGTGCGCTTTGATAATTGTTGCGCACACTGCCAGTCCTATTCCTGCATTGCTCCGTTTGCAATCGGAAGATACCTCATATGCCTCATGACTCCCGTAAAAAACAGATTTTAATTTTTCTTCCGGAATTCCACATCCATCATCCTGTACTTCAAATACGGCTTTGTCCGCCACAAGAAATACCTTCAGTCCCAGGTGCACCATTCCCTTTGCATGCTGCACCGCGTTTTCTAAAATATTGATCAACACCTGCTGGATCAGGATGGCATCCATGGGAATTACCACAAATTCATCTGGAATATCAATTTCAACCTCCTGATCCGGATATCTTTTATGAAACTTTAAAATCACCGAATCAATCAGCTCATCCAAAACCGTAGGTGTCTTAATGATTTTTACTTTTCCACTGTCAAGTTTTGTGATCGAAAGCAGGTTCTCAACCATCCGGAAAAGCCACTGTGCATCCTGCTGGATGTCCTGCAGCATCTTTGTCCGCTGTTCCTTCGTAAAATCATTATCCGGATCAAGCAGCGCCGAGCTGGAGCCATAGATCGTGGTAAGCGGAGTCCGAAGATCATGGGAAACCGCACGGAATATGTCTGCACGGATTTTTTCTTTTTCTCTCTCTGCTTCGAGAATTTTATTATACTTTATTTTGGTGGTAAACCCACAGGTAATCAAAGCCATCAGTATAATGATCACTGCCGATGCCATATTCTCCGGTATGGAAAAATTAAAGTGAAAAAATGGAAATGTGAAAGCAAAATTCAATTCAAGAACGCTGAGAATTGCAGCTGCCACACCATACAGATACCCCGGTGTGATCACAGAAGTCAGAAAGACTCCAAAAATAGATACTGCCGGGATCAGCGCATTTTCCACAGTACTGTTTTGTATCCACAAACAGACCATAAAACACACCAGCTGAATCCCGACGGTAATGGCTATATCTCTTATGATATACAATGTTTTTTTCATCCGAATCTTCTTTCTCCTTATCTCTTGCATCCGTATGTTTCATTATAGCATAATGGCGGTTAAGATTCGAATAAAAAATGTATTTTTCTAAGAAATCGTATTCAGTTCCTCCATCCACAATGTTGCACACGCATCACTCGGCATACGCAGATCTCCTCTCGGAGAAACAGCAACAGATCCGACTTTCGGGCCGTCCGGAAGGCAGGAACGTTTAAACTGCTGCGCAAAAAATCTGCGGCAGAACGTTTTCAGCCATTTTAAAATAAATGCATCTTCATAGGTTCCCGCAAATGCAATTTTTGCCAGACGATAAATTTTTGCAGGGGAAAATCCCTGACGCAACATATAATACAGGAAGAAATCATGCAGTTCATACGGACCTACCAGATCCTCGGTCTTCTGTGAAATTTTTCCGTCTTCCGGCGGCAAAAGCTCCGGAGAAACAGGTGTATCCAATACATCATACAGTGTATCGGAAAGCTGCTTGTCCTCACAGGTATCCGCATAATAACGCACCAGATGCCGGACCAGCGTCTTTGGCACAGAAGCATTCACGGCATACATGGACATATGATCTCCGTTGTACGTTGCCCACCCCAGTGCAAGTTCCGACAGATCTCCGGTTCCGATCACAAGCGCATTCTTTTTGTTCGCAATGTCCATCAGAATCTGCGTGCGTTCCCGCGCCTGGGAATTTTCATATGTCACATCATGCACCGAAGGGTCCTGTCCGATATCCGAAAAATGCACATTTACCGACTGACAGATATCCACTTCCACAAATTCTGCCCCAAGGCTTTGAATCAGTTTGACAGCATTGTCATATGTGCGGTCGGTTGTCCCGAATCCCGGCATGGTGACGGCCGTAATTCCCTTATGATCCCGCCCGCACAGATCAAAGGCACGCACGGTCACCAGCAGTGCCAGCGTCGAATCCAGTCCTCCGGAAATACCTACCACAGCATTGGCTCCGGTATGTTCCAGACGTTTTTTTAGTCCCATTGCCTGAATCATCAGAATCTCCTCACAGCGCTTTTCCCTCTCTGCCATATTCTGTGGAACAAAAGGGGTCTGTGCAAAGCTTCTGGTAAGTGCTGTCTCTTCCACACTTATGTGGAACA
>OHIM01001174.1_pt1 | contig 11776 bp, 9 predicted proteins | sample 1568271 | NCBI WGS metagenome assembly OHIM01 (sample SAMEA3879580, study PRJEB24766) | human gut metagenome | biome: human-associated habitat; feature: feces | place: USA | collected 1985/1987
ATCTTTTGCTTGCGCTGGTGGTGCTTGTGGGACTGCTTGGGATCGTTGCGGCTGTTACTGCCGCAGTGCAGTTGTTTTTACAGAACAGTTATTTTTCGTTTGCGGTATTGGGTCTTCTTTTTATGGGGGCATATCTGCTTGCCTATGTGCAGATGGGAAATGTGTGGGATCTTATCCGGGAATTATTTAATCCCACAGTACTGTATGCAACCAGCGGAGGCTGGTTTATGGAAAATGATCTGTGCCTGTCGTTTGCAGGAAATGAATTTGCCGTGTTGTTCTGCAGTGGAACGGCTGCGGTATGCTTGATGGCTGTGGGAAAACGAAGATACCACCGGCTGGAAGTCTGATGGACGGCTGGACTTTTCCTTTCGTTTCTTTTATTATAATAAGCAGAATGTTGAAAAACAGAGGAAAAGGCAGTATGAATGAGACAATTTTACTGATCGAGGATAACGAGTCAATCATCATGGGGTTAGAATATCTTCTGACAGAAGAACAATATACGTTTTTAGCGGCAAAAACAAAGAAAGAAGCACAGGATCTTCTTGCCAGCAGGCAGGTGGATCTTGTGCTTCTTGACGTTTCCCTTCCGGATGGAAACGGATTTGATCTGTGCAGGAAAATTAAGGAACATGACATTGCACCGGTCATTTTTCTGACGGCAAAGGATGAGGAAAAAGATGTGGTGCTCGGATTTGATCTCGGAGCGGATGATTATGTGATCAAGCCGTTTCGGAATCGGGAATTGGTGTCGCGCATCCGCAATGTGCTGCGCAGGACCGAAAAAATCCGGCGGCTGACCTGTGGAAATATTGCGGTGGAACCGGACACGGGCAAAGTCTATCGGGACGGGGAACCGATCGCGGTGACAAAGCTCGAATACAAAATTCTTATGACTTTATTTTCCAATCCGCATAAAATTTTTACGCGCGAGGAAATTTTAAACGGAATCTGGGATATGGCAGGAAATTTTGTCAATGACAATACGTTGACCGTTACAATGAAGCGTCTGCGCGAAAAACTAGGCGACAAAGAGGGGAATGTGATTGTCACGGTGCGTGGGATCGGGTATCGGCTGAATCTGTGACAAAATATTGATAATTTTCATAAAAAAGAATATAATATATGTAAAATGAAAGCATATGTATTAAATATTGCAGAAAGGTGTGAGAATATGACAACAATTAGTTTGCGTATGGATGATGAGATGAAAAAGGAACTGGATGAAATGTGTGAAGCAATGGGAATGAATATTTCCACATTTTATATGGTGTATACGAAAAAGGCATTGAGAGAACGGAAAATTCCGTTTGAAATTGAAGCACCACAGGATCCATTCTATTCGAAAACCAATCTGGAACACATTCGGGAATCCGATCGCCAGATCAAAGAGGGGAAGGTTGTGGTAAAAACGATGGAAGAACTGGAGGCTATGGAGGGTGAGTAAAATTACATTTTCGGAGGAGGCATGGAAGGATTACGGGGCGATTTGAGTGGTAAATGGAGCCGCAGAATTAATCAGAAAGACCGTCTGGTTTATGAAGTGACGGATGGGATGATTGAAGTGGTACAATGCAAAGGACATTACAGTGATAAATAATGGAATACGAAAATAAAGAAGCAAAGAAATTTGTTCAATGGTTTCTGTTGTGCAGTGTTATAATTTTACTTCTTACAGGAACTGTGACCACGTTGGTGGTTCGCAACTACAGGGCGCGGGAAAATGAGGCAGTAACTGCAATGCTTGGCATCGTACTGAAAAACGATGGCAGTGACACAGAGGAATCCAGACAGGAAAAACTCTCAGAGTGCATGCGCATGTTAGAGCACCCGCATGCATATCAGAAATCCCATCAGAAAGAGATAAAAGAAGCAGAAAAAATCCTGCAAAGTTATGGCATATCAGAGGCGGAACCGGTGATTGCCGGAACAAAAACCATGGAACGCAGGATTCTTTTGAGGACGCTTGGCGGTGTGCTGCTGGCGGAACTTGCAGCCGGAGGTCTGTTTTTCATTTATCAGAAACGGCGGAGCCGTAAACTTGCAGAACTGTCGGATTACATGGAAGAAATCGTCCGTGGTCATTATGATCTGGCACTGGCGGACAACACGGAGGATGAACTAAGCCATCTGAAAAACCAGCTTTACAAGATCACGCTGTTTCTAAAAGAAGAATCCGACCACGCAAAAGAGAAAGACCGCGCTTGCAGAATCGGTTGCGGACATTTCCCACCAGTTGAAAACACCGCTTACTTCAGTATCCATTCTGCTGGATAACCTCAATGAAAATGAGCAGATGCCGCCGGAAACCCGCAGGCGTTTTCTGCGCGAAGTCTCCCGGCAGATTTATTCCATGAACTGGATGATCGTAGCTATGTTAAAACTGTCCCGGCTGGATGCGGGAATGGTTGCACTGAAAAAAGAGCCGTTTTCCGTCAACCGGATGCTTACGGAGGCAATCGATCATCTGGAAATTTTTGCGGAACTGAAAGGCGTAAAAATCCGCGTTTGCGGCATGGAAGCACAGGTGCTGCGGGTGGGCGATTTGGACTGGAACCGCGAAGCGGTACAAAACATTCTGAAAAATGCCATTGAGCACAGCAAAAAGGGCGAAACCGTGACGGTAACGCTTTCGGATAATGCAGTTTATACGTCTGTCTCCATAGCAAATCCGGGGGCACCGATCACAAAAGAAAAGATAAAGAAAATTTTTGAACGCTATTACAGTGCCGCAAACGATGGAAGCAGCAATATTGGAATCGGACTGCCCCTTGCAAAAGCCATTCTTGAAAAACAAAATGCTTATCTGAGTGTTGAATCCGAAAATGGATACAATGTTTTTCTCATAAAATATTTAAAATAACCTGACAAATTTGAAAAATGTCACGGAGATGTCACCTGCCATGCGTAAGATGAAACCTGTAGAGGAGGAAAGAACACAATGGAAATTTTAAGAGCAGAACATCTTACGAAGATCTATGGCAAAGGCAATACAAGTGTGACCGCAGTCAATGATCTGTCTCTTTCCGTCGCACAGGGCGAATTTGTGGCAGTTGTTGGCAGTTCCGGAAGCGGAAAATCGACACTGCTTCATATGTTAGGCGGCGTGGATCAGCCAACGGAGGGGAAAGTCTGGATACAGGGAGAAGACATCTACACGCTGAGCACGGAAAAACTGGCAATTTTCCGGCGCAGGCAGATCGGTCTGATCTATCAGTTTTTCAACCTGATCCCGACATTAAATGTGGAGGAAAACATTACACTGCCGTGTGAACTTGACGGACAGACGGTGGATAAAAAGCGTCTGGATAAACTGATCGATGAGTTGGGACTTAACGGAAGAAAAACGCATCTTCCGGAAGAACTCTCCGGCGGACAGCAGCAGCGCGTATCCATCGGGCGGGCACTGATCAACCGTCCGGCAATTGTTCTGGCAGATGAACCGACCGGAAATCTGGATAAAAAGAACAGTGACGAGATCGTTGAGCTGCTGCGCAGAGCGAATCAGGAATACAGACAGACCATCATCATGATCACGCATAATCTCGAGATCGCAAAGACCGCCGACCGTGTGATTGTCATTGAAGATGGAAAAATCATAAGGGAGGGATAGGCATGGTTACTTCCATTATGAAAAAACGGATAATCCGTGAGCGAAAGAAAAACAGACGGCAGACCATTGCCGTGTGGATCACAACCTGCATTGCCACGGCGTTGTTTGCCGCAGTTTTTTCCTTTGCTTCGTCCTGCCAGGCGGGACTGATCGAATATGCAAAGGATTTAAGCGGAGATTATGACTATGTATTTTACGATGTGCCGCGTGAGGAGGCGGATCACATTGTAAATAACCGCAAGGTTGCGACCGCATACCAGAGTGTCGGGCTGGGGTATGCAAAGCTTTCCGGCAGTAAAAATCCCGATAAACCGTATGTGTATCTGACCGCAATGGACAATCGGGCCATGCAGAAAAATGCCCTGCATCTGATCAAGGGACGTATGCCCAAAAACGATCATGAGATTTTGCTTTCCCGGCATATGATGACGAACGGTGGTGTGGAATATCGTGTGGGGGATACGATCACACTGGACATTTCCGAACGTGAGGATAAGAACGGGAATGTACTGACACAGTCGAGTGGTTACCGAACGGGAGAAAAACTGAAAAAGAAATTAACGGCATCTTTTCAGGTGGTTGGCATTGTGCAGCGTCCGAACTTTGGATTTGAGGAGTGGACAGCACCGGGCTACAGTGTAATTACATATCTGAATCCAAAGGGAGATAATATCCCGGAAAAGTACATGCGGCGCACGGATATTTATTGCAAGTACACGAAAGCAGGGTTGCGTGACCGGGCACAGACGACAGCGGATATTGTGGGTGTTACACTTACCCCCGGCGTACAGAAATTTCCGTTTATCAAAGATGAACGCATCACAAACCGCCAGATTAATGATCTGATGGAGCGGTCTTTGTACCGGTTTTATGAAAACTGGGGGCTGATAAGATTTGAGCGCATGGATATCGGCCAGTCGGCGTATCACATGCTCTATCTTGCAGTTGCGGTCACAAATGTTATCATTCTGGCAGCGGCGGTAAGCTGCATCGGTAGTAGCTTTGCTATTTCCATGGAGGAAAAGCGAAAGAGTTACGGCATGCTTGCCTCGGTCGGTGCCACACCGCGGCAGATTCGGCAAAGTGTGTATTACGAGGCATTTCTGACAGGGCGCACCGCAATTCCCCTGGGAACTGTGCTGGGACTGTTGCTTTCGACAGGCGGAATTTTTGCTATCAAAGCGTTGTTGTACGGGCAGAATACCGTACAGTATCTGCATGTTCATGTGGCATGGCAGATGCTTATCGCCGGTATTTTACTCTCAACTGTCACTCTTGTTCTTTCCGCGCGCCGTCCGGCAAAACAGGCGGCAAAAAGTTCTCCGGTTGCGGCAATGCGCGGGCAGGCAAAGAAAAGCCGCCGGGCAAAAAAGCGGACGATCACGGCTGCAATCGCAGGATGTACGGCGCTTTTTATTCTGGTATCCTATTTTATGGGAGTACAGACGATTTCGGTAGGACAAAGCAACCATATGTTTGACGATCATGCCAATGTTTCGGTGGATGTGCAGGGAAGCTGGGAGGCAAACCGGTCTGCGGTTTTGCAGAGCACAAAGGAAAAAAGCGTCACGGAAGCGGCAGTCCTGCGGACGGCGGCATATATGGTGAATACGAAAGAGGTACCGTATACACAGACGCATATCCGACGAAATGGAGCGCCGGATCTTAAACATGAGACGACCGCAGTGATCCAGGTACTGGCAGTCGGAGAAACAGCGTACCGCAATTACCTGAAAGAACTGGGACTTTCCTATGAAACGGCAAAAGATTGTGCGATATTTTACAATGCGTATGCCGGGTACTGGGATGGAAAGGAAACCACATGGAAGGTGACAGATTACAAACCAGGCGACTGGATCAGGGGACAGTTCTGCCACGAAGAACAGATGGAGAAAACACCGGACATGACCGATCAGATGCAGATCGCAGCAGTCACAACCAGGCGGCCGTTTGGTGTCGATACGTCGCAGAGCTATACAGACTCCGGAACCATCATTGTCAGTGATGCATGGCTTGATGCCCACGATCCGCAGGGCGGTGCAAAAATTACCGTAAAATACGCCAGTACCGATCCGGGAACGCTCACACAGGCACTGGAAAAAACCTATGATTTTTATCCGGAGGAAATCCGAAACCGCGATCTGCAGAACCGGGAAAACAATATGCTGTTGTTTGTAGATGGAATTGCACTCTATGGATTTTTGCTTGCAGTGCTTTTAATCGGTGTGACGAACATCTGTAATACGGTGCTGACCGATCTGTGGCAGCGGAGACGGGAATTTGTCATTCTGCGCTCGGTCGGCATGACACCGAAGCAGGAGAAACAGATGCTTGCAAAAGAGTTTTTCGGATATGGAAGGAATGGCATTGCTATAGGGCTTGTCATTGGAGGCTGTGCGTCTGCATTGTATTACAGGATCTTTGCCTCTGGTGTGCAGGGCGCGTTATGGTTTTGTGTTGCGGCAACTGTAGTGATTATGGTTGGACTCTTGTTGTTGTTTGCCGGCATGATAAGGTATGCAATGATGAAAAATAAGGACATGATTTTAGGAAGATAGGTTTTCTGTGAACAGAGAAAATTCTAATATCTGCGTCCAAATAATACGTTCTAATAATTTTCAAGTTTCGGTTGAACATTCATATAGAACTCTTTATAATAAAAAGGGGAATGGCTGAAAAAGCCATTTTCCTTTTTTCATTAAGGAACTGAGAATAGAAAGAGGTAATGAATGAAGACAGCATTTCAGATTTTCCGCAGGGATGTGCGACGTCTGTTAAAAAACCGTGCCGCGACACTGGTTATGATCGGCGTATGTCTCCTGCCGTCTTTGTATGCATGGTTTAATATTGCCGCAAACATGGACCCGTATGCAAATACTTCGGGAATCAGGGTGGCAATTGCCAATTGCGATACAGGGGCCAAAACCGATGTAATCACGATGAATGCAGGCGATTCGATTGTTGAAAAACTGAAAGAAAACAAGTCGCTGGGCTGGCAGTTTGTCAGTGAAGAGAAAGCAAAAGAAGGTGTTCAGGCAGGAGATTACTATGCGGCAATCGTCATTCCGGAGAATTTCAGCAGTTCCCTGGTAAGTATTCTCTCCGGAGACCTGAAACGCCCGAAGCTGGACTATTATGTCAATGAAAAGAAAAATGCAATTGCACCGAAGATTACGGATACCGGTGCGACAACGGTGCAACAGCAGATCAACGACACATTTTCCGCCACGGCATCTTCGGCAGTATCAGAAATTGTAAAGTCTTCCGCAGACAGTATTACCAGAGGACTGGACGATACACAGTCGGAACTGACATCTGCCATTACCGAAGTTCAGAATAATTTAACGGATTATCAGAAGCTGGTAAAAGAATTTCAGAAAAAAGTAGATAAATCCGATGCACAGATCAAAGAAATCAAGGAGTCTTTGGATCAGGTGGATGAGGCAGCAAAGGACAGCTCTTCTTCTTTAAAAGAAACTTCTGTATTGCTGGAAAAAAGTCAGACGGCACTTGGAAAATTTTATAAACAGTTCTCCAATGGGCTGACCGGCGGGGAAGTTTTTCTGGATGAAGTTTCGTCCTCGGCTTCTAAGAGTCTGAATAAGTTTGAGATAAAGGCAGATAAGGCAAATCTTGCGGTTGGGGACAGTCTCGATACGATTACCCGGATCAATGAGAAAAATGCCCAGCTTCTCAAAGATCTGGAAAAGTTAAATCAGAATCTTGGAAAAGATACACAGTTATCAGCATCTGTCGGACAGGAAATCTCACAGCTGCAGACGCAGAGCATTTCTGCGCAGAAACTGGTAAATTCATTGAAAAGTGCAAATACCAGTATGCGGAAAGTGTTAAAGAATTCCAAAGATACGAGAAGTTCACTGGAAACGCTTGCAGAGGATAACCGTGAGAGTTTTCAGGACAGCCGGATCGATTTCAGCAAAAATATTTACCCGCAGCTGGATCAGTCACTGGAAGGTCTGGCGAATGTAAGCGGGGATCTGTCAACAACCTTACATAGCATAACATCCATGACAAAACAGATGAGAGATCTGCTGGATCAGTTAAAATCTGCATTGCACAGCAGCTCCAAAGTACTTACGCAGACGGGCAATGTTATGGGTCAGGTGGATCAGAAACTGCAGAAAATTGTCACGGATCTGCAGACACTGCAGAATTCGGATATGTATCAGAATATCCTGTCACTGGAAAAGATTGATGCCAAAGACATTTCCGATTTTATGTCTTCTCCGGTAAATATAAAGACGGATGTCCTGTATGAGGTGGAAAATTACGGAACAGGAATGACCCCGTTTTATACAAACCTGGCACTCTGGGTAGGTGGACTGATACTGGTTTCTATTTTAAAACAGGAAGTAGACCGGGACAAAGAAGTGCCGGATTTTACACCGACAAGTGCGTATTTCGGGCGTATTCTGCTGTTTCTTATCATAGGACTGATTCAGGGAGCTATCGTATGTGCGGGAGATATCATTCTGCTGAAAGTACAGTGTCTGCATCCAGTAAAATTTATTCTTGCTGGAATGTTAACTTCCTTTGTTTATGTGAATCTGATCTTTGCACTGGCATCGACGTTTAAGCACATGGGAAAAGCACTGGCGGTTCTTCTGGTAATTTTACAGATTCCGGGTTCTTCCGGAACGTATCCGATTGAAATGATGCCGGAATTTTTCCAGAAACTTCATCCGCTGCTTCCGTTTTCTTATTCAATCAGCGCAATGCGGGAGTGTATTGCCGGATACTATCATCATACTTATAGAAGCAGCCTTGGAAAACTGCTGGTATTTTTACTGGTCGCATTGTTTATCGGGCTTGTACTCCGTCCGCTTCTGATGAATCTGAATCATCTGTTTGATGTCAGACTTGCAGAAACCGATCTGATGATCTGTGAGACGGATTCCAAAGGCAGGGATAATCCACAGCTGCAGCGGATTATGCAGGTGATTATGAAAGATGATGCGTGGAGAAAGAAATTAACAGAGAAAACACTCGCATTTGAAAAATATTATCCGGTCATGGTACGCTCCGGTTTTATCTGTATGATGGTCATACCACTCGTATTTCTGATTTTGATGTTTAGTCTGGAATCCAAACTGGTTTATCTGATTTTGTGGATCGTTTCTTTACTTGCACTGATACTGTATCTGCTGATTGTGGAATATCTACATGAAGAGATGAAAAAGAAATCTGTTTTGGGAGAGATGAGTTCCGAGGAACTGATGAAAATTTTGAAGGGGGAGAACAACAAATGAAAAACATTTTGAAAATTTTCATCAGCGATGTAAAACGGATTCGCAAAAATGTAATCGCAATGATTGTTGTCATCGGTGTCCTTGTCGTTCCGTGTCTGTATGCATGGTTTAATATTGCGGCAAGCTGGGATCCGTATAACAATACGGGAAATTTAAAGGTCGCGGTGGCAAGTGTGGATGAGGGATATACCGGAAGTCTGATTCCTCTTGAGATTAATGTAGGGGAACAGGTGATTTCCGCACTAAGGGAAAATACACAGATGGACTGGGTATTTACCAGCAAAGAAAAGGCAATGGAGGGGGTAAAATCCGGACAATATTATGCGGCGATTGTTGTTCCGGAGAAATTCAGTACCCAGATGATGAGTCTGTTTTCCGATCAGATTCAAAAGCCGGAAATTATTTACTATTCCAATGCCAAGGAAAATGCGATTGCACCAAAAGTGACCGACAAGGGTGCAACCGCGATCCAGAAACAGGTGAATCAGGTATTTATACAGACAATATCCGACACGGCAATGACGGTGTTTCAGTCGGTCTCTAATATGGCTGAGGCAAACGGAGCAGACCGACTGGTGGATAATCTGATTCACAATCTTGAGGATGCATCGGATGACATGGATATGACTGCATCCACGCTGGAAACTTTTTCAGGGATTACGTCTTCTGCCCAGTCCCTGCTGAATACGTCTTCTGATTTTCTGAAAGAACTGAAAACAGAGTCTGCGGATGGAAAACAGATTCTGGAAAATTCCAAAAAGACGTTTACCGATATGAAAACGACAATAAGCAGTGCGACCGAGAGCGTGGGCAAAGCGCTGAAAGCAGGCAAAAAGGTATATTCTGAAATGAACCTGCTTTTGGATCAGACGGTGGAAGATGGAATAAATGGCAGTGAGGATACGGTGGATACCCTTGTAAAAGCAGCAAAGACGGTGGATAAAAACATCAAGTCATTTACAACACTCCGGGATAATCTGATCAAGCTTTCGGAAAAACATCCGGAAACCGATTCCTCAATAGGACCTATGATTGAAAAGATCAACCGTTCTATTGAAAAACAGGAAGAACTGCGGGATGATCTGACCGATACTGCGGCTTCCGTGAAGAAGTCCACTACAGGTCTGATTTCTGACAAGAAAGCTTTGGATGCCCTTGTAAAAGAAAATCAGAAACGTCTGCAGCAGATCAGCAAAGAATATGAAAATGATGTAAAAGGAACTTTGCAGAAACTTGCAGATTCGGTCAAAGATACCTCTGCAGATCTTACAGGTCTGACGAAACAGATCAATGCAAGTGCAAAGGGTGTTTACACGTTAACGGACACCGCAGGATCGGATCTGTCAGAAATACAGACCTGTCTGGATGATTCCGGTAAACTTTTACGCAAATCTGCAAATAAATTAAAAAAGATTACGGATAAGCTCACGAAAGCAAAAGACAACGGGGATTATGCGGATCTGGAACATATGATCTATGATAATAAGTCCGGAGTCAGTGCTTTCCTGTCGGCACCGGTGGAACTGAATACGAAGAAAATTTATCCGATTGATAATTATGGTTCTTCCATGGCACCGTTTTATTCGACACTTTCTATCTGGATCGGTGGAATCGTGCTGGTTGCGATGTTAAAAGTGACCGTTTCCGAGGAAAGCATAAAAAAGATGGGACTGAAAAAGGTCAAAATTCATGAAATTTATCTTGGACGCTGGATCATATTTCTGATCCTTGGTCTGTTGCAGAGTACGCTGATTGCACTGGGAGATCTGTATTATCTTGGGATTCAGTGTGCGCATACGTTTCTGTTTTTATTTGGGTGCTGGTTTTCAAGCATAGTCTATGTCACGATCAGTTATACGCTGACGGTTTCATTTGGAGATATCGGAAAAGCAGGCAGTGTGGTTTTACTTGTTATGCAGGTTGCCGGAACTGGTGGAACTTTCCCGATTGAATGTGCTCCGAAATTTTTCCGGGCTGTGTATCCGCTTCTGCCGTTTACGCACAGTATGGCAGCCCTGCGGGAAGCGGTTGGAGGCTGTTATGGGAACGATTACTGGATAGATCTGGCAAAACTGGGCATCTTCCTGGTGATTGCACTTTTTGTCGGACTTGTACTTCGCAAACCGATCATTCGGATGAACGAAGCGTTTACCGAGCAGCTGGAGGAAACAAAAATAATTTAAGCAGGAAATGAGGGCAGAATTGTTTTATTTTTGCGCAGTAATGTGAAAGATAATTCTGCGAAAATGCCGTATAATGCAGGTATTCAAATATGAGAGAGGCAAGGAGGATACGGTATTGAATAAGGCATGGTGGAAAGAAGCGGTTGTATATCAGATTTATCCGCGGAGTTTTATGGATTCAAATGGAGACGGCATCGGAGATATCAACGGAATTACGGAGAAACTGGAGTATTTACAGGAGCTTGGGATTGACGTGATCTGGCTTTCTCCGGTGTACCAGTCACCGAACGATGATAACGGTTATGATATCAGCGATTATCAGGCGATCATGACAGAATTTGGAACGATGGAAGATTTTGACCGGATGTTAAGCCGTGCACATGAGCTCGGCATTAAGATCATGATGGATCTGGTTGTAAACCATACATCCGATGAGCACGCATGGTTTGTGGAGAGTAAAAAGAGTGTCGACAACCCATACCGTGATTTTTATATCTGGAGAAAAGGCAAAGAAGACGGATCGGAGCCAAACAACTGGGGGTCCTGTTTCAGTGGTTCGGCATGGAAATATGATCCACAGACGGATATGTATTTCCTGCATCTGTTTTCGAAAAAACAGCCGGATCTCAACTGGGACAATCCAAAAGTGCGGGATCAGGTATTTGAGATGATGAACTGGTGGTGTGAAAAAGGCATTGATGGATTCC
>OHIM01001183.1_pt1 | contig 11700 bp, 9 predicted proteins | sample 1568271 | NCBI WGS metagenome assembly OHIM01 (sample SAMEA3879580, study PRJEB24766) | human gut metagenome | biome: human-associated habitat; feature: feces | place: USA | collected 1985/1987
AGGTTTATTTTATTTATATATAAATGTTGTTTTAATATCTTCTCCAAGAATAGTTTTTAAAAACTTTTCTAAAGCTATGTTGCTAGAAGAACAAGCTCTATCATATAAATCTTTAGAATTCATTTTATTAGTAAATCGTTTCTTTACTTCTCTTTCTATTACACCATACTCTTCTGCATTTAATTCTATATCTCCAAATCTAAGTAATCCTGTCACAGCTTCCTCATAAATTGTTTTATTATGATTTATATTTACCGAGTATACTGTGGGGGCCGAGATATTAAGTTCTACATCTCTAGTAGTAGAATTCATTTTTAAATCAGAAGAGGAAATTTTAGATAAATCAATCATATAAGAACAATCAGCAAAATAAGTTATCTCTTTATATTTTTCAAATATGCTAAAGTCTCCCCAACTATCATCAACAGTAATTGTTTCAGATAGCTCAAGTTCTAAAGGAATTAAGAGATTAGTTTCATTTATATTATTTATAATACTTTCCTCTGTTAGATATTTAACCCCTGTACCTGATGCATCGGGAAGTGTCCATTGTTTTTTCGATTTTGAAGGAAGTAGAAAAATAGTATAACCAATAAAGATACCTAAAAAAATAAGTATACAAGGAATTAATAAAGAGTTTTTTTGTTTATTCTTTTTTAATAATTTTATGGAAAAACCTCCTTGTGTAATTAATTTTAATTAAATATATGAGGAAGAGAATAAATATATGTTAAATTGATTAATTTCACAACTTTGTACTTCTTGTATTGTAAAGATTTTAAACTATAATATATAATAGGTTATTATATATGATGGTTTAGGAGATGACTTTATGCCACAGACATTGGGAATAAGCATTTTAAAAAGTCCTGGTAATTCTAATGAGTATATTATAAAAGATAAGGATAAAATAAACATTGGTAGATTTATAATTATGGATTTAAATGAAGAGAATAGAAAATGTGATATTAAGTTTAAATTTTATAGAGTTAATGATCAAGATTTACTGATTGAAACCTTAAAGTTAGTATTAAAAGCTGTATTTAATGAAATAAGAGTAAATAAAATTAATATCTTTATTTCTGAACTTATTCCTGTAAGCCCATTCTTAGACTTAGGGTTCGTTCTAGAAGGTATATTTAATGAAAATATATATTCACAAGGAAATTATTTTAGTGAATTATCCATGGGGATAAATAGAAGTGATTATAATTATGGGAACAGAATAAGTTTAGTGAATATAGAAGGTAGAGATTTTAATATTAAGTTATTAGCTCCAGAGCATGCACAAAATCTGTTGGATTATTATATAAGAAATAAAAAACATCTAGAACCATTTGAACCTTTAAGGGATAATAGTTTTTACACTTATGAAGTACAAAAAAATATATTGAGTGATAGCTATAGACAATTCTTAAATGGAACAGCAGTAGACTTAGGCATATTTAAAGATGATTACCTAATAGGAAAGCTTAAATTGTCTAATATAGTATATGGAATTTTTAAAAGTGGAATACTTGGATATTCTATTGATAAAGATGAACAAGGCAAAGGATATATGAAAGAAGCTGTTAACTTAGTTGTTAATTATGCATTCGAGGATTTAGATCTTCATAGAGTAGAGGCTTCAGCCTTAGTTGATAATGAACCTTCAAAGCATGTATTAATTGGTTGTGGTTTCAAAGAGTTAGGAATAAATAAAAAGTATTTATATATAAATGGTGGATGGAAAGACCATATTACCTATTATAAAGTAAGGGGTGATTAAAGGTTGATTTTAAGTAATGATGAAATAGTAACTAAGGTATTTAATAATAACATTATATTAGTAAATTCAGAGGATCATGAAAAAATATTATTTGCTAAGGGAATAGGGTTTGGAAAGAAGCCTGGATATGTTATACCAAAAGGAATAAAAGTAGATAAGATATTTACTATTGCAGATAGTGATAATATTGAAAATCTTAATACTATGATAGAAAAAGTGGATAATGACTTCTTTGTTGTATGTGAAGAGGCTATATATGAAATATCGGAAAAAATAAATCAAGAGTTAAATGAAAGTATTCATATAGGATTAATTGATCACCTATATTTTGCAGTAAAAAGATTGAAAAATAATGAAGAGATTGAAAATCCTTTTTTGGTTGAGATAGAAACACTATATTCTAAGGAATATATGTTAGCAGATATGGTTGCTAAAAAGGTAGGAGCATATTGCAATGTAGATATACCTGATGGTGAAATCGCATTTATAGCACTGCATATACATTCGGCAATAAATAATGGAAAGATATCAAATACATTAAAGAATAGTTATTTAGGAAGTACTATAGTAGAACATGTTGAAGATAGGTTAAATATAGAAATAGATAGAAAGTCATTAGATTATGCTAGATTCTTAACCCATATTAAATTTGCTATTCAAAGAATTATGGAAAATATACATATAGACAATGAACTTACAAAAATTATTAAGTCAAGTTATAAAGAATCATTTTCTGTAGCAGAAGAGGTGGCTAAAATTATAGAGGATGAATTAGGTATAAAGGTCATGGAAGATGAAGTGACATTTTTAACAATTCATATAGAAAGATTTAGAATGTCAATTAGATAATAATTATAAAAAAAACTTCACATGAGTTTATGGATATGATATTATTAAATTATAAATTAAATAAAGTAAGGTGTAACTGGTAATGCAGGCAAGACTTGATAGAAGTATTATGATTTACTTATTAGGAATAATTATAAGTAGATTTAGAAATGCTATAATTGAGTCTTTTTTTGTTGCCTAAATTGCCTTTAGCTGGCCAGCTTTAATAAATTTACCTTACTACTAGAACTTATAATTAGTATTTTAGGAGGAATTAGAAATGCTTAAATATTTACAAAGAATAGGTAAAGCTATAATGCTTCCAATAGCAGCATTACCTATTGCAGGTATACTACTAGGAGTTGGTGGTGCATTATTAGGTATCTCAGGATTAAGTAATCCACCAGCAGTATATGAACCATTAATTTCATTTGTTAATATACCAGCAGTAACTGCAATATTAACAGTTATGAAGAATATAGGTGATATCGTATTTGGTAACTTACCAATTTTATTTGCAGTGGGAGTAGCAGTTGGTTTAGCTAAGAAAGATAAAGGAACTGCTGCCCTAGCTTCTGTATTTGGATTCATAGTAATGAATCAAGTTATATCAACATTACTTGCTTTAGGTACTACTCAGCTAGGAGTTCTTACTCCAAATAATGTAGGAGAGTACGGAACTTATGTTACAACTAACCTGGGGATATTTACATTAAACATGTCAGTATTCGGAGGTATTATTACTGGTATTATTACAGCGCTATTACATGATAAGTTCCATGAAATTCAATTACCACAAGTTATAGGTTTCTTCTCTGGTTCAAGATTTGTACCAATAATAACTTCTGTTGTTATGGCTTTAGTTGGTGCAGTACTTGCTTTTGCATGGCCTGTTGTTCAAGATGGTATAGCAGTAATTGCAAATGTAGTTAGAGATGCAGGTTCAATAGGAACATTACTATATGGAATAATAGAAAGAGCGTTAATTCCATTTGGATTACATCACGTATTCTATACTCCATTCTGGTTTGGTTCATTTGTTGAAGGTCATGTTTTAGTAGATGGAGCATGGCAAACAGTTGCAGGTGCGAACACAGCATACTTTGCTCAATTATCAAGCATGACAGATTTAGTTGGTGCATCTGCAGATACTATGGCTAATATTGTTAGTGGTACTACAAGATTCATGGCAGGTAAATTCCCATTCATGATGTTTGGTCTTCCTGCTGCTGCATTTGCTATGTATAGAGCTGCTCTTCCAAGTAAGAAAAAAGCTATTGGATCATTATTATTAGCTGCTGCTGTAACTTCATTCTTAACTGGTATAACTGAACCATTAGAATTCACATTCTTATTTGTTGCTCCAGTATTATATATTGTTCACTGTGTATTTGCAGGTTTATCATTCATGTTAATGGATATATTCAACGTATTTATAGGTATGACATTCTCTGGTGGTGTAATTGACTACTCATTATTCGGTTTACTTCCAGCAGGTGCAGGAGTTCCAACTAACTGGTACTGGGTATTAATAGTTGGTGCTGTATATGCAGTAATTTACTACTTCGTATTCTACTTCATGATCACTAAGATGAACTTAAAGACTCCAGGTAGAGACGAAAACGAAGGTGAAACTAAACTTTACACTAAGGCTGATTACCAAAACGCTAAGGGTGGTGCTACAGAAGCTGCTGCTCCAAAAGCTTCAACTAAAGGTGAAATAGCTGAAAAAGCTCCTTTAGTATTAGCTGCTTTAGGTGGAGAAGCTAACATAGTATCTGTTGATGCTTGTATCACAAGATTAAGAGTTGAAGTAAAAGATAAAGCAAATGTTAACAAGGAAGAATTAAAGAACCTTGGTGCTGCTGGTGTTGTTGAAGTTGGTAACGGAGTTCAAGCTATCTTCGGTGCAAAAGCAGATGCTTACAAAAATGCTATAAACGAAATTCTTGGTGAATAATAATATAGAATTTAATGTATTTAAAATATTAGAGTAAAAAAAGTGGCTATTAAGCCACTTTTTTTTAGTTATTACTTAATAATATTAAGTTATTCCTTTATCTCTAATGCATAACTATTTATACATGTATTCCCTTGTCATAGGTAAATTATTGTTAACTCCCTTTACAAATAATATTTGATGCAAGTCTATTACTCCATTATTAAATGAAGCTGCACAAGAATATAGATACATTCTCCACATTCTTATAAATTTTTCATCAAACATTTTTTTAACTTCATCTATATTATCATCAAAGTTTTTTGCCCAATGTAATAAAGTCTTTGTATAGTGTAATCTTAAGCTTTCTACATCTATTGTATGATAGTTATAATCTGCTGATATTTCTATTATTTCTCTAAAGCTTGGTATAACACCACCTGGGAATATATATTTTTTTATCCATGCATCTCCCTCTGATTCCTTAAGACCACTTATGTAATGTAATAAAAATAATCCGCCTTTCTTTAATACAGCATTAATATTTTCAAAGAATAAATCGTAATTTGATCTACCTACATGCTCTAACATACCAACACTTACAATTCTATCAAATGAAAGACCACTCTTTTCTAATTCTCTATAATCCATCATTCTTACTTCTAATAAATCTTCTAAATTTTCTTTTTTTATTCTCTCTTTAAACTTTTTATATTGTTCTTGACTTAAGGTTATTCCTAATCCTTTTACTTTGTACTGTTTAGCTGCTTCTATAAGCAAGCCTCCCCACCCACAACCAATATCAAGTAATGTTAATCCTTCACTTAAATTAAGCTTTTTTAATATATGATTAATCTTGTTCATTTGTGCATTATATAATGATTCATTTTCATTTTTAAAATACGCACATGAATAGCTTAATGTATCATCTAACCATATTTTATAAAAATCATTTCCTATATCATAATGTGATGAAACTTCTTCTTTTTGCTTTTTCATACATGTTGATCCACAGAATATATTTTTTAAACTACTAAAATTTGTTGAGAATTTGTCTATGCATCTTAGTAGTTCATTAAATACAGTGAACATATCACCTTCTATTTCCACATCTCCATTCATATATGCTTCACCAAATGTTAAGGAAGTACTAGTTAATAAATCCTTTTTCTTTAATGGTTTCTTTAATATTATTCTAAATTTCGGTTCATCTGGTCCTATTTTTATTTCTTCACTATCCCAAAACTTTAATCTAAAAGAAATTTCATCAAAATTCTTTAGAAAAGTTTTAAAAAAGCTTTTTTCTATATCCATATAGTTAGCTCCTCTCACAAAATTATAAAATAAATTAACCATTGTCATTAACAAATATATTTATGGCGCTATATGAGAATTTATAAATATATTATTAATAACAATGGTTTTAGGCTTGATTCGCCTTATATATTAAATTATTCCAATAAATATATATTTTATTCAAAAAAGCAGTGATTATGTTTAATCACTGCTTTTAAATTAATTCTTTATTATTTCTTCTTTTTCCTTTTTCTTCTCTTCTTTATCATGCTCTTTTTTTTCTAGGTTTTCCTTCCATAATGGCTCTGCTCTCTTCGCCCAAGTTAATCCATAATTAACTGTCTTCTTACATAATTCATCTACATCTTCAGGATTTATAAATTCAGTGGATTTAGCTCCTGAATTTTTAACCATTTCTGCAATTTTAGGTGCATTATCCAATATAGGACATGGCCTAAATTGATTTTCGTTAAATGGTTGATTTTTTTGATATTCCATAAATAACGGTTGTCCTAAAGCCTCTATTAATGATACATCTTTAATATTTGCATTTGAATAATGGCAGAATACACATGGTTCTACATCTCCATTTGCATTAATATGACAGTATCTTCTTCCCCCTGCTACACATCCGCCAACATATTCAGCATCATGCCAGAAATCCATGTTGAATATAGCTTTTGTACTACGCCAAGCTCTAATAGTTCTATATAATTTTTCCCTTTGGTCTGGATTTGCCATTAATGATGTATCTGTCTTGCATCCTATTGGCATAAATGTAAAGTACCAAGAGAAATAAGCTCCCTTATCTATCATTAAATCTATAAATTCTTCAGATAAAACACTATCGCAATTTGCAGTAGTAAAGCAAGTTGAGAATCCAAATGGAATTCTATTTGCCTTCATAAGATCCATTGCTCTCATAATATCTTTCCAAGATCCTTCTCCCCTTCTACCATCAGTTGCATCATCAAAACCTTCAACACTAATTGTTGGTACTAAATTTCCTACAGCTATTAAATCATCACAGAATTTTTGATCTATTAATGTACCATTTGTAAAAAACATAAATACACAATCATTATGCTTTTTAGCTAATTTTAATATGTCATTTTTTCTAACTAATGGCTCTCCACCAGTCATTATATAAAAGTAAATTCCTAATTCTTTCCCCTCTGTATATAACTTATCTAACTGTTCATAACTTAAATTTAATGCCTTGTTATAATCAGCTGCCCAACATCCTACACAATGTTTATTACATGCTGTAGTTGGATCTACAAGTATTGTAAATGGTATTTCATGACCATACTTATCTTTATTTCTTTGTATTTCAGCCCATCCCCTAATTGATGCATTTAATAAAAAGTTTGTAAATACAGTTTGTACAATATTAGGATGAACATTATTTATTAAATTACACATTAACTTAGTCCAATTATTTTCTGGATCTTTTAAATATTCATCTATCATATCATATTGGTTTACATATATTTTTTCTGTATCAAATTTTCTTACCCAACTTATAATCTTGGGTAAATTCTTTTCTGGATCCTTTTTTAAATATCCTAAAACTTGTTTTAAAGCAAATTGTTGAATTTTATACTTTGGACTTAACATTTAAATACCTCTCCCCTTCACATAATATTAAAATAATTACAAATAACCTTTATACCAATAACTAAAAGAATAATTCCCCCACAAATATCTATTTGTTTTTTATATTTGTTGCCCATACAGTATCCAACCCATAAACCAATAGTAACTAATATACTTGTTACTATAAATAAAATTAATATATTGCTTATAATTTCTGTTCTTAATAATCCAAATCCTATTCCTAAAATAAAAGCATCTAAACTAGTAGCTAATGCTAAACCCATACTTCCTTTATATCCAAAAAACTCTTCTCTTCTTTCATTAAGGCTATTTGCCTTGAATGCATTTTTAAAAAATTTTATTCCTAGATAAATCAATATAATTGCTGAAAACCATTGATTCATTGATATTATTTTTTCATTTTGTATATTTAACATAGGATATATTGCAACTATCATCCCAGCGGCAAGCATTATTGTTTGTATAGCTCCAAATATTAATCCTACTATTGTAACTGTTGATCTTTTTAATTTTCCTTGTGTAGATCCCTTACACACTGCTATTGTAAAGGAATCTAAAGCTAACCCAAAGGATACTATAATTACTTCCCATAAGTTCATTCATCCAACTCCCCCTTACAAATCTATTTTAGTAAATTTAGGAAATTAAATGAATCTATAATTTTATCTTAATGTCTATATAAATAAACAAAAAGACAACTTTGTAGTCGTCTTTTTACAAACACTTTTATTTGTATTTTTATTCCTTACAATCAATTAAAAATGTGGACTTATAGTAATAAAAAACACAATGTGTATTAATCTATTTTAATATACATTGTGTTTATATTATCATTTATATCTTTAATTAATTAAATCATGTATTATATCGTCTAATGAATTAGTTACTAATAATTTATATTTATTAGATAATGTTTTTGCAGATATATTTACGCCTTCTTCTATCCATCTTAGTATTATGAATGTTAATCCTCTAGAATAATACTCTGCTATATCCTTAGCTGAAAACTTATCTTTGCCTCTACTCTTAGTTCCATATTTCTCAAATAGCTCTTTAAAAATTTTAATTAAGTTATTATTTATTATTTCTTCAAAGGAATTTTGCCCTTCTACCTTTGCTGCTTGAATATAAAATTCTTTATTATTTTCTATTCTTGAAAACATATAATATATTGCTTCGTATGGCATTTTATTTTCTATAAGCATTTCACTACCCTTAAATATATCATCATAGCAAATTTCTTCTAATACTTCATATTTATCAGCGTAATGATTATAAAAGGTTGGCCTAATAAGCCCTGCGCCATCAGTTATCATTTTAATGGTTATTTTATCAAAGCTATGCTTCAATATTAAATTTTTAAAACTATCTTGTAACGCTGTATGCACATCTTCCTTTTTATTATTCATAATCCACCTACAATTGCTTTATATTCAAAACATTAATTTAACATATTTCTAATGAAAATTATACCATATATGTTAATAAACTAACAAACAAAGTCTAAAGATCAATTGGAATTTTTAAAACTACTTATTTTATAATATAAGTTTTTTGCGAACATTATTACTTTTTATTAATAAGTACTTTTAATTAGACTTTATAAATTTTAATCAAATCTACATATTAAAATATTTTAGATAATCACTAACTTCACCTCTATATAGCTTTGGTAACATCATTCCACCTAAAATAGCAAATAATATTCCATTAGCTCCGTATCCTAATCCATACCATAACTTATCATTTTTCGGATCTTTCCCTATAAACCCTAAATTATCCTTTGTAGAATCAAAGGTACCACAGTATTTATATTCAATCTCTATATCATCTATTTTATTAAACATATTCTTTACTCTTTGTTCTAAAATATCATATTTCTCCATTGCGATTTTAGGATTAAAGTTATCTGTAAAAGGTGTATCTTCCCCACCTGCTATTATTCTATTATCTGGAGTTGTTCTAAAATAATTATAAGTATCTTCATTATCTCTAATTAATACATTATTAAACCATCCCTCTATATTCTTTAATGGCTTAGTTACTATATTATATGTATAAGTTTTTACTCCAAAATTTCTATCTGTAAATAATTTTGTATTAAAACCAGTTGCTAACACTAATATTTTTCCCCTTACTTTATGATTATAGCTGGTTATAGCCTCAACATAATCCTTATTATACTTTACATCTATTACTGGAGTATTTTCATATACTCTTAATCCATTATTACAAGCTACTTCTAAAAGATGATGAGTATACTTAAATGGATCTAATTCAGCTCCGCCTTCAATACCATATACACCTGCTTTTAAGTCAAAACTAAATGGATTGTCATCTTCATTAATAAATTTAACATTAAATCCATTTTCTTTTCTAAGTTTATACTCTTGATATAATTCTTCTATTTCTAGTTTTTTAGCTGTATATAGCAATGTATCTCTCTTTATATAATCACACTTGTTGCCATATTCTTTAATAAACTTTTCTATTTCATCTAATGCCTTTACTCCTAATTTATATGAATTAATAGCATGATCTAACGATACATTTTCTGTTAATGCCATTAAATTGCTATCTAATTCATATTGAAGTAATGATGTTGTTATTGAAGTACTTCCATGAGCTATTCTTGATTTTTCAAGTATTACTGTATCTATTCCTTCCTTTGAAAAATAGTATCCTAGTATACTTCCTGTAACTCCTCCTCCAACTATAATAACATCTGTTTCTACATCTTCTGTTAGATAATTGTATTGTTTTTTTATTTTGTTTATATTGATAAAAAGCGGATTTCCTTGAACAAATTGAACTGCCATATTTGCCTCCTATAAATTTTACGTATAAAAAATACACATAATAATATTTATTATGTGCATTCTCATAATTTTTATTTTTTTCTACTTTCGTCGTTATCTCGCCTTGACAAGTAAAGCTACGTTCTCAATATGACTTGTGTGTGGGAACATATCTACTGGCTGTACTTCTATTGTTTTATATCCATTTTCCTCTAATATAGCTAAATCTCTTGCTAATGTACTTGGATCACAGCTTACATATACTATTCTTTCAGCATCTATGTTAGTTATAGCATTTAATAGCTTAACATCACAGCCTTTTCTTGGTGGGTCTACAACTACTACATCTGCTTTTACACCTTTGTTTATTAAATCTGGTATAACAACTTCTGATTCTCCAACAAAGAATTCAACATTTTCAACGTTATTTTCCTTAGCATTTATATTTGCATTTTCAATAGCTTGTGGTATTATTTCTACTCCATAAACCTTTTTAGCTTTTTGTGATAAGAATAATGTTATTGTTCCTGTACCACAATATGCATCAAATACAGTTTCATCTCCAGTTAATTTAGCATATTCTAAAGCCTTACCATATAAAACTTCTGTTTGTGCAGGATTAACTTGGAAGAATGATAATGGTGATATATTAAATCTAAAATTACCTATATAATCACTTATAGTAGGCTCTCCCCATAGTGTTATACATTCTTGACCTAATATTACATTAGTAGCCTTAGAATTAATATTTTGTACTATACTTTTTATTCCTGGTATATTATCAACCATTAACTTTATAAATTCGTCTTTATTAGGTAACTTATGCCCATTAGTAACTATTACAACCATTACTTCATTAGTTGTAAATCCACGTCTAATCATTATATGTCTAAGTATTCCTGATTCATCATAGTTTCCATCAACATTATATGGCTTAATATTATTATTTTTAATCCACTGTCTTGTTAAGCTAACTACTTTATCAGCTATTTCATCTTGAATTAAACAAGTTTCCATATCTATTATTTCATGACTTCTTGGAGCAAAGAATCCTATTTTTAATTCTCCATTTATCATACCTATAGGTAACTGAACTTTATTTCTATATCTCCAAGGTTCCTCCATACCTAATGGGAACTTAACTATACTTTCATCTAATTTTCCTATTTTACTTATACAATCTTTTACTCTTTCAAACTTAAAATTTAATTGCTCCTTATATGTAGAGTGCTGTAATTTACATCCTCCACATCTTTTATGTATGTTACACTTTGCTTCACATCTTTCTGATGATGGCTCTATTATGTCTACTAATTTACCATATGCAAAATTCTTTTTAACTTTTACTATCCTTGCATTAACTCTTTCTCCTTTTAATGCGCCTTCTACAAATACAGGAAAAGTATCATTTACTTTTGCTATTCCTTCTCCTTCATATCCTTGTGAAATAA
>OHIM01001184.1_pt1 | contig 11686 bp, 10 predicted proteins | sample 1568271 | NCBI WGS metagenome assembly OHIM01 (sample SAMEA3879580, study PRJEB24766) | human gut metagenome | biome: human-associated habitat; feature: feces | place: USA | collected 1985/1987
CGTCCTCGGCGGCATACCGCAGCAGCGCCAGGTGATAACCCCGGCGCAGCACGAAGTCCAGCGCCTCCATGGAGCCGCCCTCCCGGATGTGGATGCGGAGCTGGTCGGCCCCGGCGGCTTCTTTCAGGAAATCCACTGCCGCATAGGAGGCGTAGGTGGCATGGGGGATCATCACCCGCAGCTCGGCGCAGCGCTCCCGGGCGTGGTGGGCATCTTCGGTCAGGCGGTCTACCTCTTCCAGCACCCGCGCGGCCTGCTCGATGAACCGCCGCCCCTGCTCGGTGGGGATCATGCCGGTGGACGAGCGCTCAAAGATGCGCAGGCCGTATTCCCCTTCCAGATTCTTCAGCGCTTTGCTGACGTTGGGCTGGGCGGCGTAGAGCTGCTTTGCCGCAGCGCTCACCGAGCCCCATTTCTTAATGGCAACGAGATAACGCAGTTCTGTGATGTTCAAAGCTCTTCTCCCCCGGTCAATGCAGATTCTACTTTATTTTATCAGCCCGGCGGCAGGCGTGTCAAGCCGTGGTTGACGCCTCGGAGAGCGGGGCTTATAATAAAAAAAACGCCCCGCTCAAAAGCAGGGCGGGAGGTGGAAACATGGAGCGTTACCGCGTTGTGCGCATCGAAGAGCAGATGTACGGCTGCGAAGAGCTGCCCGAAGGGGCCGAGGTCTGCTGCGACGTGACGGTAGAGGCAGCGGACGGCACCCGGAAGACCCTGTCCTGCCCCGACGCCGAGCTGACACGGCAGGGCATCGACGAGGGAGACACCGTGCTCTGGGACGGCACGGCCCTGCGCAAAGCCTGAATTTGGAAAAGAGCTGGAAAAGGAGAGGAACATCATGAAAAAAATCGAGACTTCTGCCCTCATCGGCCTGGGTGCGCTGGGCATCCTCTTTGGCCGGAAGATGCCCGGCGTGAAGGTCATTGCGGACGCGGAGCGCGTTGCCCGCTACTCGGCCCAGCCGGTGGTCTGCAACGGCAAAGAGTGCCATTTCGACTATGTCACACCGGAGCGGGGCCAGCCGGTTGACCTGATCCTCGTGGCCGTCAAGGCCACTGTGCTCGAGCAGGCCATCAAGGACATCAAAAAGTTCGTCGGCCCCGACACCATCATCATCAGCGTGCTCAACGGCATCACCAGTGAGAATGACATCGAGGCTGTCTATCCCGGCCACTGCCTGTGGAGCGTCGCCATCGGGATGGACGCTACCCGCGTGGGCCGCAGCCTGACGTTCGGTGCCGAAGGCCGCATCCAGTTCGGCGAGAAGAGCGGCGAGATGACCGACCGCGTAAAAGCGGTGGACGAATACCTCACCGCCTGCGGCATCGCCAGCGAGCCCTGCAATGACATCCTCTTCAAGCAGTGGAGCAAGCTGATGGTCAACGACGGCCTCAATCAGGCGGCCGCTGCTTTTGACCTGCCCTACGGCGGCCTGACCAAGCCCGGCCCGGCCTATGATAAGATGCTCGAGGCTATGCAGGAAGTCATTGATCTGTCGGTGCTGGAGGGCGTCAATCTGCCTGCCAACAACCACAAAGCCTTCCTCGAATCCATGGCCCCCACCTTCAAGCCTGACGGAATGCCCAGTATGCGGCAGGACGTCCTCGCCAAGCGCCCCACCGAGGTGGAGCAGTTTGCAGGTGTCGTCCGCCGTCTGGCCCAAAAGCACGGGATGCCCACTCCGGCCAACGATTTCTTCTATGAGAAGATCCGGGAGATCGAGGCCAATTACAATAAATAAGGAGACACCATGCACAGCATTTATTTTGCCCGCCACGGCGAGACGGTCTGGAACGTGGAGAATAAGATCTGCGGCATGACCGACAGCCCCCTCACCGAAAAAGGCCGTCAGCAGGCCCGGGAGCTGGGACAGAAGGTCAAGGAAAGCGGCGTCCACATCGACGAGATATTGTACTCGCCTCTGAGCCGCGCCGCCGACACCGCAAAGGCCATTGCCGCCGCTACCGGTCTGCCCGCCCGCTGCGAGCCCCGCCTGCGGGAGCAGTGCTTTGGCAAATACGAGGGCACGCCCCGGGACGGTGCGGAGTTCCGCATCTCCAAGACCCACTTTGCCGACCGCTATGACGGCGGCGAAAGCATGATGCAGCTGGCGCAGCGCATCTACAATTTGCTGGACGAATTGAAGGCGGACACCGGCAAGACCTACCTGCTGGTGGCGCACAACGGCATCGCCCGGGTGGTGCACTCTTATTTTTATGATATGACCAACGAGGAATACGCCGCTGCAGGCATCAAAAACTGCCAGCTGGTGGAGTACACCTTTGAATAACAGGAAAGCCGCCGGAGTCCCGGCGGCTTTTTTGTTATGGCGCGTCAAACATGACGGTAATGGAATTTCTGGTCTTTTGTCACAAACATATACACGCTCACCGCCAGCGCGGCCAGCTCGGCGGCGGTGACAGCCAGCCACACGCCGTCAATGCCCCACAGGGCGGGCAGCAGGAGCAGCGCGGCAAGCTGGAACACCAGCGTGCGCAGAAAGGAGATGAGGGCGCTGGTCACGCCATCGCCCAGCGCCGTGAAGAAGGAGGACGCATACACGTTGAAGCCCATGATGAGGAAGCTCAGCGCATACAGCCGGAACGCGCGGCTGGTCAGCGCCAGCAGCTGAGCATCATAGCCCACAAAGATGCGCGCCACATAGGGAATGATGACCATAGACGCCGCCGTCATGCTCACAGCCACCACGGCGATCAGGCGCAGGCTCTTCTGGTAGAGGTTATGCACCTCGGCATGGTTGCGCGCGCCGTAATGGAAGCTGACGATGGGTGCGCTGCCCACGGCATAGCCCACGAACACCGCCACAAACAGGAAGGCAGCGTACATGATGACGCCGTAAGCCGCCACGCCGTTTTCTCCGGCAAGCCGCAGCAGCTGGAAGTTATACAGGATATTGACCAGCGACATGGAAAGGTTGGTCATCAGCTCAGAAGAACCGTTGATACAGGCATCCCACAGCACGCGGCCGTAAAACTGTGTTCTGCACAGGTGCAGGCGGCTGGTATTGCCGTGGTCGATAAAGTAGAACACCGGAAGCACGCCGCCCACCAATTGGCTGATAAGGGTGGCAACGGCAGCGCCCTCCACGCCCCAGTGCAGCATACCCACCATCACCACGTCCAGCACCATGTTGGTGCAGCCTGCACCTACGGTGAACCAGAAGCCCAGAAGCGGCTTTTCGGCGGTGACGAAAAAGCTTTGGAACATATTTTGCAGCGCAAAGGGCGGCAGCGCCAGCATCAGGATGCGCCCGTAGCGCACGGCGTAGTCCAGCAGCTCTCCCTTTGCGCCCAGCAGCATGGCGACCGGCCGCAGGAACACAAAGCCCAGCACGGCCAGCACGCTGACCGAAACAAGCGCCGCCAGCAGAAACATAGTAAAATAGCGGTCGGCTTTTTTCTGGTCACCCTCGCCCAGCGTGATACCAACGATGGCGCTGCCGCCGGTGCCCAGCATAAAGCCGACAGTGCCCAGCAGCTGCGGCAGCGGCATGATGAGGTTGACCGCCGCAAAGGCCGTTTTGCCCACAAAGTTGGAAACGCACAGGCCGTCCACGATGCCGTAGACGGAGGTGAACAGCATGGTGCCGATGCAGGGCAGCACGAACCGCAGCAGGCGGGAATAGGTAAAATGATCGGACAATTGGATGGTTTTCTTTGGCATAGCTCCTCCTTTTTGAACTTCACATATGCAAAAAGGCCGGATAAGAACCACCGCTCCGGTGCATTCCCTCTTCTGCTGCGGCACTACGGTGCCCACAGCCTCCGGGAAACACGAACGATGACATCTTATCCGGCCCTTCAATTACGTTGAAACAGCCCTCCGATGAGCGAAAAACAGTATAGCAAAGTTTATTTTTGATGTCAAGTCCTGCTTTGCATCATTCTGCCGCAAAGTGTAAAACACGAAAAAAGAGAACACCCGCTGCGAATGCGGCGGGCGTTCTCTTTTTTGAGCAAGGGTGGGGTGACGATTCCCACATCTCCTAACAATGGGCGACGGCTGCCTGTTCCGTCCTCCGTTGCTCATCTCTATCCACTATTATTATATCATAGGAATTCAAAATGTCAACACACGATAACGCGTCAATATTTTTTCAAATTTCCCTTGTCGATAAAGCTGCGGACACGATTTGGATTTAATCTGTAAACCGACCTTGCAAAAAGTTGTCCTTTTGTAGACACCCGTACCGCAACTTTGACAAACACATGGTCTATTTCTACTTCTCGGACATATTCAATGGAGTTATCCTTTTTATTTTGCGCCACATAATCCGGTTCTCTTAAAATATCCGGGATGTACTCTCCATATAATGCAAAGTCCTCAGGATGGCGTGTTGTCATGTGCCCAATGTTGGAATCGCCAAGAAGAATATCTTTTCCTTCCGGCAACTCCAATTCCAGCAGTTCGATCACACGTTTTGTCAGAACTCCAACTCGTCTTGTTTTTTCCATTCTACACCCTTTCTTTTATTTCTCCGCAAGGCGGACAAAGGGCGCGATGGCGTTGGCGTCGCCGTGGCGGACGATGGAGTAGGTGATATCGCAGTAGGGCTGGATGGCGGTGCTCTTTTCCACGGTGGAGATGAGCAGCACCTGCAATTGCAGGCGGCGGAACAGTTCCATCATGGGGCGGATGCGGTCGCTGGTCATCTTGCTGAAGGCCTCGTCCAGCAGCACCAGACGGATGCTGTTCTCGCTCTTCTGGTAGATTTGCAAAAGGCTGGCGCAGATGGCCACATAGAAGGGTGCCTGATTCTCGCCGCCGGAGGAATCGCGGCTGACGCGGGAAAGGGAAGCCTGCTGGCCGGAGACGGTGTTGGTCACTTTGATGTCGTAGTCGAGATAGGTGCGGTAGTCTACATAATCCGAAAGGGTGACATTCTCGGGGCGGCGGCCCTCCTGCCGGGCGCGGGTGTTCTCGTCCACGTCCGCCATGATCTTTTCCATCAGTTCGTCCACCTGACGCTCGTAGGCGGGGTCGGCGGTGGCGGCAAGGTTATCCAGAGAGTCACCTTCGGTCATCTGCTGGTTGCCCTTGTCCACGATGACCTGATAGAACGCCGCCAGCTGCGGGTCGCGGCTGGGCTCCAGCTCAAAGCGGTAGACTTCCTCGCCGTAGGTCAGCTGCTCCATGACCTTGTTCAGCTCCCGGAACTGCCGCCGGGCGTTGAAGATATCGTCCTTCATACGGAACAGGATATCTTTGCGGAAGCGGTCCTTGCAATCCCGCTGCGCCTGCTCCAGGCGGGCGGCGTAGCGCTCCAAATCGATGCGCACAAGGCTCTCATGCTGGGCGCGGTACTGTTCCAGCCCGGCAAGCCCCAGAGGATAATCGCAGACGTAGCGCCGGTTGTATTCCCGCTGCGCCGGTTCCAGCGTGCTGTTCAGGTAGACAGTCAGGGCATCGTCCAGCTTGGCCTGTGCCTTTTCGGCGGCCTGCGCGGCGGCGCGGGGGGATTTATCCGGCCCGGTCAGCGCCTGCTGACGGCTGCGGGAGAGCGGCTCCACCAGCGGGTGGGCGGCAAAAAAGCTCTCTGCGGCCTGTGCGCTCTTTTCGGCGGTGTCCACCGCCTTTTGCTGCTCCGTCTCACAGGAGGAGATCTGTTTTTCGCACACGCGCAGATCGCCGCCGGTCTGCTCCACGGCAGTGCGGGCGGCTTCCCATGCGGCCTCGCGCACCTCTTCCTCCTTATACAGCTGCTGCAAAAGCGGATTCTCGCGGCACTCGGCCAGCTTTGCGGCCTGCTTGTCCACCGCCGCGCGGGCGGCGGTCAGGGCGGCGCGGGCGTCCCACAGGGCGGCAAGTTCTTCCAGCGTTGTGCCGCGCAAAAGGGTCTGGTACTGGCTGTAGGCGGCTTTCAGGTTCTGCTCCGCCTGTGCGGCGGCGCGCACCTCCTCAGCAAGGGCGTTCATCTCCCCTGCCAGTGCCCCGGCGCGGGCGCGGCGAGCTTCCAAGCCGATATAGCGCTGCGGGGTGCGCAGACGCTCCAACCGGAAGGGATGGTGACGCAGAAGGTCCCGGGTGGCGCTGTCGGGGTAGTTTTCCAGCGTGTCAGGGGTGTCGCAGCAAACAATGCGGCGCAGAATGGTGTCGGCGTACTGCGCGGCAAGCGGGTTTTCACTGGTGACCTGCGCGGCCAGACTGTCCGGGGCGATCTTATCCGTCCGGCGGTTGGCCTTGCGGATGCCCGGGGTATCCAGCAGGCTGATGGGCCCAACTTTCTCTTTCAGCGCCACAAAAGCGCTCTTTGCGGCGGCATAGTGGGCGGGCGGCACAAGGATATCGAACCGGCGGTCACCCAGACAGGCTTCCACGCAGTCCTGCCAGCTCTCATCCTCCACGTTCAGCAGCTCACAGAAGATGCGGGCGTCCGGCTCCATGCCACGGCTTTTCAGCTCGGCATTCACGGCGTCCCGCACCCGGGTTGCGGCGTCCCCGTGGGGGTACACCCACTTGCCGCCGGATACGGCATCCAGCTCGGCGCGTTTCTCGGTCTGCTGCCGCTGCAAGGCGGCGGCGTGCTGCCGGGCGGCAAAATAAGCTTCTTCCAGCGGCTTTTCCTGTGCGGTCAGCCAGTCGGTCAGGGCGGGCAGGGTGTCGGGGGTCAGGTCTGCCATCTTCTGTCCGGCGGCAAAGCCGCTGCGGCGCAGCACAGCCAGCAGGTTGCCGGTCTTTTCGGCGGCCTTTTCGGCGATGTCGGCGCGGCGGGCGGCGGCATCCAGTGCGGTCTGCCGGTGCGCCAGCTCCTCGCTGAGGGCATCCAGTGCGCGTCCCTCGCCGCTGGCACCGGCGGCGCTGTGGGCGGTCAGGTAGGCGCGGCGAGCCTCCGCTTCGGCGGTCTTGGCCTCGGCGTAGCGGGTGCGCAGCGTTTCCTGCTGGCGGCGTCCGGCGTCTACCCGCTCCTGCCAGACGGCCTTTTCCCCGGCATCGGCAGCAGCCCGCGCCAGCAGGGCGGCACCCCGGTTCACAAGGGCTTCGGTCTGTTTTTCGGTGGCTTCGCGGCCAAAACGGACGATCTCGTCCAGCGCATCGGCGCGGGTCTGGGCTTCGGCCAGCACGGCGTGCAGGTTTTCCAGCTCCAAGCGGTCACCCTGCAAGGCTTCCAAGTCCAGCTCCGGCTGGGGCAGGATGTACTGGTACAGAAACTCCCGGAAGTTCGGGATCTCGTCCATGCTGGTGCCCATCTGGAACACTTCGTTGAACTTTTTGCCCAGCGGGCTGGACGCCCGCCCGATGCCCAGCGCCCGGCAGATGCGGTCGCGGGCTTCGCCAGGGCTGCGGGTGTAGGAGAGACGGCCCACAGCAGGCTTGAAGTTCTCTTTCGAGCTGGGCGCGCCGGTGCGGGGGTCGATGAAGGGCAGCTGTTCCAGCGTGATGCCATCCTCCGAGATATACCACGTCTGGTCTCCGGGGTGCAGCTCCTGCATGGGGCCCTCGGACTCCACCCGCACCGCGATGACAAAGCTGGTGTGCTTGACGCTGTCCCAAAACTCCGCCCCGATATAGGCCACGGTATGCCCCGGGCGGCGGTAGGCGTTCTCGCCGCGCTGCTTGGCGTGGACAGAGCCCTGCAGGGTGCGTCCGCTCTTTTTATTGCCCAGCGCATTGAAGTTGCGGTTCGTGGTCAGGCAGTAGCGGATGGCGTCCAGAATGGTGGTCTTGCCCACGGCGTTCACGCCGATCATATAGGTCAGGCGGGCGCAGTCGAAGGTGGTATTTTCAAAGTTATGCCAGTTGATCAGTTTCAGGCGTTTGAGTTCGATCATGCTTCACCCTCCCCTGCTTCGGTGTCTGCGCCCTCCGGGCGCTCGTACAGACCAAGCTCGGTGCGGGTGCGGGCGCTCTCGGCGGCGGCATCCGCAAGGTCGGCGTCCGGCAGCGCCAGCAGCACCGTGGGAAATACCTCAATGCGGCTGTCCAGCCCGGAGAGCCGTCCCACCGGACGCGCCAGATTGTACCGGCGCAGGGTGCGCATGAGCTTTTCCAGCGTTTGCTGATCCAGCTTGCGGGGCAGATTCATCTTTTGCAATTCGGCCTGTACTTCTTCTACGGTCACCAGCACCTCGTCCGCGCTGGCGGCAAGGCTTTCCCGCTTTTGCAGGTACAAAAGCCGCAGCACCAGCAGCAGGATGCTTTCGTACTTGAGCAGCCGTGCCTGACTGCCCTCGTGCTCGTTGACCAGCGCCGCCGCCTGCATGGGTGCGGGGTACAAAAGTACCGCGTAGCCCAAGGGTTTGAACACCGCGCGCACCTCGTTGAGGTGATCCTGAATATATAGATATTTTGCCCGCTGTTCCTCTACACAGCCCAGCACAAAGCAGTGGTTGAGCAGATAGTTTGCGGTTTCTTCCAGCAGATCAATGGTTGCCATCCGTGTTTACCTCCTTGCGGCGGGTCAGGACAAAATCCTGAAACCGGAAGCCGCCGCGCTCCACCCAGTTTCCGGTCATGGTGATATCATACTCCCGGTGCGGCGACTGGGAATAGGTGTGCAGGCCGATGATGCCTGTAAAGTCGTTCGGGTATTCCTCCACAAGGGTGGAGGCGTTCACCTGCCCGCGGGCTGCCAGTGCCTGCCGCGCCAGCAGCGCCACGTTTTCCTCGGTGACGGCAAGGCGGGCGTAATCCAGCAGCAGCTGCTGCTCCTGCCGCAGCCGGTCGGGGTCAAGAGGTTCGGTGCGCACCGGGGCAAGAGGTGCTTCGGTGCGGGGCGCGGCAGGGGGATACAGCGGCTTTGCGCCGAACACTGCCGCCGGGTACAGGTGCAGCCGCGCCGCCACCGGGCCATCGTCCGGCTCAAACAGCTGCTCCGGGCTGCGGATGTCCTCCGCATAGCGGCGCAGCAGGGCGGTGACGCTGCCCTGCGCCGAGCGGTCGCTGAGCAGCAAAAACTGTGCCCGCTGCACCGCCCGCTTGCGGTAGCGGATATGGCTGGCGTCGATCTCCTTCATCAGGGTGCTCATCTCTTCCAGCGCGTCCCGCTGCTGCTGGATGAGGGCACGCACCCGGGGTGCAGCCTCGCCGGGGGCGCAGCGCTCCACCCGGGCGTAATCCAGCGCTAAGCGCGGCAGCTGGTTCTGCTCGCAGTCGTCCAGTTCTTCTTCCAGATAGGCGCGGTAATTGAACAGGTTATCGCTGGTTTTAAAGCGGTGGTACGCCGCCGCCACCACCTTTTCCTCGTACTGGTCGAACAGTTCCAGCACCTCCTGCGGGGTGCGGTTATGGGTCAGGCGGTCGATGTAATGCCCGATGGAAGCGTTGAGGGCGCGCAGGGACTTGTTCAAAGTTTCAAGGTCTGCCGCCACCTCCCGCAGCACGTTCTCGTAGGGGCTTTTTTCCTGCCCGATGCTGCCCAGCAGCTGCCACGCCTTGTACAGCTTGCCGGTGTAGGTGACCACCCGGGGGTTCAGTATCTCTTCCAGCGCATCCAGCAGCGGGGTGACTTCCGGCATAAAGGCAAGGGTCGGCTCCGTCTCATAACTGCCGGGCTGCTCCTCCAGCCAGCCGGTGCGGCGCAGCCGCAGCAGAAAGCCCAGCGCCAGCGTGTGGGGGTCGCGGGTGGGCTGCTCGTCCTCATCGCCCGCGCCGTCGGCATCCAGCGCCAGCGGCTTTGCCAGCGCGGCAAAATAATCCTCGGCGCGGGAGACGGCTTCGGCGCGGGAAATGCTGTAATCTGCCGTATGGCGGCACTCCTCCCAGAGCAGCAGCAAAAGCTCTGCATAAAACGCCCGGTTGGGCCCCGCCAGCGGGCGGAACAGCCGTGGGCTGACCAGTTCAAACAGCTGCATGGAAACGTCCTTTCTGTGTGAGTTCGATACCCTTTTATTGTACCACAGCGGGCGGGGTTTGTCACAAAAAGGCGAAAAAAAGCCCCGGGGAGCGGGTGCTCTCCGGGGCGGGGTGATTCAATTACTGTGCAGCTTTAATTCCAAAGCCGATGGCAACATAGGTCTTGTCGCCGATGGTCTTTGCGCCGACGCCCAGCGCAGTAAGCTCGACTTCCTTATTTTGAGAAGCTGCTGCGGCCTTAACAACATCCCAAGTGGCTTTCAGAACGTCAAGGTTCATTTTATCCGGCGTAATAGTCTCTGCCTTGTCCGCTTCATAGTAGAACTTCACATACTTTTCGTTGGTGGACTGCGCCGTGTCGAAGCAGACCATAACCTCATTCACGGTATTTGCACTCAGCTTTTCTGCTTTCCAAAGTGTATCCTTATTCAGAGTCTCTGTACCGCTTACCTCCTGAAGGTAATCGACAGCCAGCTTCTTGATGGCGTCATCGTTATCGAAATTCACACCAAAAGTCTCATTCAGTTTTGCCATATAGGCCTGCTCAACCTTAGTCTCAAACTCTGAGCTGCCGGGGGTGCCGGGCGTACCGCCGCAAGCGGTGAGCATTGCCAGTGCCATGATACCGGCCAGAAGAACAGCCACAAGACGTTTCATCTTTTTCATGTTAGATTCCTCCAAATAAAAAATTTACAGACTTTATCCGCGCCCCAAAAGCCCGGATGATCTATGTTCATTTTACAACATCTCCCTCCCCCGGTCAATGTACAGACTGCCTAGATTTTCCAGTTGTTTTTGAGCAGATACGCCAGCCTGTTGGATACAAAAAAAGCCCCGGAGGGCGGGTGCTCTCCGGGGAAGAAAGGACTGATGATTCTTTACTTATTTGCCCTTGTAGGCGATGTTCTTGACCTGAATTGCAATTGCAGCATAGCTGCCCTTATCAGTGGTTTTGACAACGACAGCAACCTTTGCCCAATTGCCTTCAAGTTTCACGCTGTTGTTGGTATCTTTGATCTCTCCAATTTTTTCAGTGATCTTATTAACCAGATTTGCTACAAGACCAGCAGTCTTGTAGTCTGCATACACAGTAAATGTTGCGTACTCCTTATCAGGACCAACATCGGTGTCAACATCAAGCACAAAGGTTCCCGTAAGGCTGGAATCAATCTTTGCATTAAGGTTGGTCTGAGTGGTTTTATAGAGCTCACTACTCTTGTCATTCCTGACTCTGCCATCTGCATCACACAGACCTACAGCATTCGGATTTTTGCCGAGTTGCTGCCTGATATTATCTTCCAGCGGAGTTTCCGAGGCTGCGCCGCCACAGGCGGTGAGCATCACCATAGCCATCACACCTGCCAGCAGCAGGGCTACAAATTTTTTCAGGTTTTTCATAAAGGTATCCCTCCAATCAGCGTTTTTTGTGGATATGTTTCTTTTTTCTCGAAAGGCTTTCGCAACCATCGTTGCCTTTCTGCCCTGATTATATCCGACGCCTGACGGTTTTGTCAATCGGGAATATCGCTAAACTTCCTGAAGCAGTTTCGTGAAAATGATGAAAATAAGCGGGATTTGTTGCAGTTCTGATATATTCCGGAATAAAGTCTGTCTACAATTCACAGAATCATCTTTTCCCTGCCCCGGCGGCGCGGTTTTGCCGGGTGCGGGAGCACTTAAATTTGGACATATGTTGTGTTAGCAAGCGTTAACTTTCTTGAAAAGGGTTCGCCCTCTCAGGCGCTCCCGCGCCAGCTCTCCCAAGGGGAGAGCCAAGCCGTAAAGTTCAGCGCTAAAGTATTAGGCGCAAAGAGAAACTTCTCGGCAGTGGACTTGGCTCTCCCTTTGGGAGAGCTGGCAAAGCCGCAGG
>OHIM01001191.1_pt1 | contig 11661 bp, 10 predicted proteins | sample 1568271 | NCBI WGS metagenome assembly OHIM01 (sample SAMEA3879580, study PRJEB24766) | human gut metagenome | biome: human-associated habitat; feature: feces | place: USA | collected 1985/1987
TTTTGCAACCTGATGCGCAATAGGGGCAAACCGTGACGACTTTTTTCATCGGTCTTGCTCCAGTTATTCAATGGGCGCGTTTGCGCTATCGCGCCGTCACTATGCATCTTCTATGCCATATTTTCATTGTGGGTATTCCTTGATGATACGCGGGTTTTTTGGGCGGAGTGCTGACGAAAAACAGCCTGTCGACAGATTTGACGTGTCGATACCCTGGAGATGTGACGGCGCTTGAAAAAATGTCACCGGGAGAGGAATTTGTCGGCGCAGGCTTGCAGAATCGATCAGACTGACACTAATTCCCGGCGGGCAGAGGCAAAAATGAAACCAGTCATTTTAGTGGTGGATGATGACAGGGCAATGGGCGAGCTGCTCAGCGATGTGCTCGGCGCGCACGCGTTTGAAGTGCTTGTCAGCCAGACCGGCAACGACGCGCTGACGACGGTGGCGCAGCGGGCGGATATCGCGCTGGTCTTACTGGATATGATCCTGCCGGATACCCATGGCCTGCAGGTGCTCCAGCAGCTGCAGCGCACGCGGCCTGAGCTGCCGGTGGTGATGCTCTCCGGTCTGGGCAGTGAGTCTGATGTGGTGGTGGGTCTGGAGATGGGCGCCGATGATTACATCGCCAAACCGTTCAGCTCGCGGGTGGTGGTCGCCCGGGTGAAAGCGGTACTGCGACGCAGCGGGGCGCTGGCCGGCGAGGCGTCGGGCGCCGGTGCTGGCCTGACGTTTAACGGCTGGCGGCTGGATACCACGCGCTGTGAACTGTATAACCCGCAGCAGCAGGCGATCCCGCTGACCCAGGGAGAATATGGCCTGCTGCTGGCGCTGGCGCAGAACGCGCGCCGGGTATTGAATCGCGAACAGCTGCTGGCGCTGACCCATAACGAAAGCACCGAGGTATTCGACCGGACCATCGATGTGCTGATCATGCGCCTGCGGCGCAAAATTGAGCTCAACCCGCATCAGCCGACGTTGATTAAAACCCTGCGCGGTCTGGGCTATGTCTTTTCCGCCGACGTGACCCACAGCGAGAAGGCGGCGTAGGGCGGGTTTGCTGCCTGACCGGCCCGCCCGGCGCTGGAGTATCTAACCATCCTGCAATTGTATAAACGCCTGCAGCTCAGGGAGCGTTTTGGCGCCGTCGATCGCATTGGCGGCCTGCAGGCTGGCGCGGGCGCAAGCGTGAGCCAGCTGCAGACTGGCGGTTAACGGCCAGCGTTCGTGACTGCCATACAGCAGACCGGCGCAGAAGGCGTCCCCCGCGCCGACGCTGCCGATAATCTCCTCCGGCGGCAGCCGCCATGACGGTACCCAGCGCCCGGCTTCGGTACGGGAGACGCCCCATGCCCCCTCCGGACAATGGATCACTACCCGCTGGCGTACGCCGGCGTCAAGCAATGCGCTGGCGGCGCGGGCGATATTGGCGACGTGCGGCTCGCCGTTGGGTAGACGAATCTCCAGCCCGCTAAACTCGCTGGCTTCCAGTTCATTGATGGTCAGGTAGTCAAGATGCTTCAGCGCCGGCAGGACCAGCGGCCGGTAGCGCGGGTCGCCCTTGCGCGACACCAGATCGAGGGACACCTCATAGCCTCGCTCGCGCATCTGCGCCAGCAGTCGCGCGCTGCGGGTGCCGTACACTTCATCGGGGCGATCGAGGCTTTCGAGCAGCAGCAGATAGCCGAGATGGAAAATTTTCAGCGGCGCATCCAGCGGCTCAAAAGCCGGGAGATCAAGCAGGCGGTTGGCGCCGGGAGAGTGAAAGAAAGTGCGCTGGCCTTCGGCGTCGGTCATCACCTGGGTCATCGAGGTGGGGGCGGAGCTGGTGCGCTGTACGAGCTGGCGATTGATATGGTACTGATCGAGCATGGCGGTGATGTAGTCGCCATCGTTATCCTCGCCAATCAGGCCGACCGCCTGCAGCGGCAGCCCGGCGTGCATTTTGGCCAGGGTCAGCAGGACATTCAGCGGCGCGCCGCCGGTGGCGCGTTCGCTATGGACAATTTCCACCAGCCAGCCGCGCTCCGGCCACTGCCCGATCTGGTGGACATGATCGACCAGCATGTTGCCTGCGGCAATAATGCCTTTCCGTTCCATGATCGCTACTCCGCGCCGTCATATTCGTTAAGCGTAGCGCACAATCGGCGGAACGATTGTGCGCCTGGTTGCGCTTATTTCACGGTCCAGCCTTTGTAAGAGCTGACGTTATTTTTGTCGATCATCGTCACCGGGATCAGTACCGGCGCGGTCGGCGCAGGTTTGCCCTGCAGGATGTCGTAGCCAATCTCCACCGCCTTCGCTGCCATCACCTGTGGGTCCTGCGCTGGGGTGGCGACGAACAGCGAGTTCTTACGCTTCAGCGCCTCTTCGCCGTCCGGGCTGCCGTCGACGCCGACGATGAAGAACTCGCTGCGCTGCGCCTGTTTCGCTGCCAGATCGGCACCAATCGCCGTCGGATCGTTGATCGCGAACACGCCGTCAATCTTCGGATTGGCCGCCAGCAGGGAGGTCATCACCTCCAGGCCGCCTTCCCGGCTGCCTTTGGCGTTCTGGTTGGCGGAGAGGATTTTAATGTCCGGGTGTTTTTTGAACTCCGTTTCGCAGCCTTCGACGCGGTTTTGTACGGCGGAGACCGGCGGCCCGTTGATGATCACCACGTTGCCTTTGTTGTTCAGGCGGTCGCTAATGTATTTACAGGCCAGCTCGCCCGCCTGGGTGTTATCGGAGGTGATGGTGGCGTCGGCCCCTTCGGCGGCGACGTCAACCGCCACCACCACGATCCCGGCCTCTTTGGCCCGCTTCACCGCCGGGCCAATGCCTTTCGAATCGGCGGCGTTGAGGATGATCATATCGACTTTGGCGGCGATAAAGTTATCGATCTGCGCCACCTGCTGGCCCAGATCGTAGCCGCTGGAGACCAGCGTCACTTTGACGTTATCCCCCGCCAGCTTGCGGGCCTCCAGCTCCGCCCCTTTGGTGATCTGCACAAAGAACGGGTTGGCAAGGTCGCCCACCGTCACGCCAATCGCTTTCAGCTCTTTGGCCGACGCAAAAGGGGAGGCGGCCAGCAGCGCGCCAGCACACAGCGCGGTGACTATCGGTTTTAAACGCATTCGCTTTTCCTCGCAGGTAAGATGTTGTTGTTATGCACTTTGATGATGTCGGGTACGGTATTTGTCGATCAGCACCGCAATGATGATCACCGCCCCTTTGATCACCAGTTGCCAGAAGTAGGAGACCCCCATCAGGGTCATGCCGTTATTGAGGGTGGCGATAATTAGCGCCCCCACCAGCGTACCGGTGATGGTACCGATACCGCCGACGAAGCTGGTGCCGCCGAGAATGACCGCGGCGATGGCGTCCAGCTCGTAGCCGACGCCGAGGTTGCCGTTGGCGCTGTACAGCCGCGAAGCGCTCATCACCCCGCCAAGGCCGGAGAGCAGGCCGCTCATGCCATAGACAAACAGCAGCACCAGCCAGACTTTGATGCCGGTCAGCCGCGCCGCCTGCATGTTGCCGCCCACCGCGTAGATATGCACCCCAAGGGTGGTGCGGCGCAGGATAAACCAGCACACCGCGATCACCGCCAGGGCGATGACTACCAGCCACGGCACCGGGCCGAGGTAGTCATTGCCGATCCACTCGAAGCTGATATCGGAGTTGATCACCGTGGTGCCGTCGGCCAGCAGATAGGCGGCGCCGCGCAGCGCCGTGTAGGTGCCGAGGGTGACGATAAACGGCGGTAGCCCGGCGAAGGCGACCAGCGCGCCGTTGAACAGGCCGAGCAGCAGGCCGAGCATCAGCGCCGCCGGAATCGACAGCAACGCAAACGCCGGGATCAGCGACACCACCATCGCGGCCACTGCGGTGGTGCCAAGGATGGAGCCGACGGAAAGGTCAATGCCGCCGGTGAGGATGATGAAGGTCATTCCCGCCGCCAGCACAATGTTGATCGAGGCCTGGCGGGTGATATTCAGCAGATTGCTTTCCGTGAAAAAGTTGGGGGCGATAAAGCCGAAAACGGCGACGATCAGGATGAGGATCGGCAGAATGCCGACGGTCTGCATCAGGTCGCCCATCAACATTTTTTTCGCCGAAGCGGATTTCGCGACCGGCGCGGAGGTCTCTTTCGGTATGCTCATAGTTGCCCTGCCTTAAGGTGAGAATCGGTCACGCCGGTGGCCAGCGTCATGATACTTTCCTGGCTAATATCACCGGCCTGTAGCTCGCCGGCGATAACGCCCTCGCGCATCACATAGACCCGGTCGCTCATGCCCACCACTTCGGGCAGCTCGCTGGAGATCATCAGAATGGCGACGCCCTGGCGCGCCATGTCGTTCATGATGCGGTAAATTTCGCTTTTCGCGCCGACGTCGACGCCGCGGGTGGGTTCATCGAGGATTAGAATGCGCGGGCCAATCGCCACCCAGCGCGAAATTAACAGCTTCTGCTGGTTGCCGCCGGACAGTCCGCCGGCGCGCACCTGGGCGTGCGGCACGCGGATGTTAAGCAACTGGATGGCGTCATCGGAGATGGTTTGCGCCTTCCGGCGGTTGAGTATCCCCCAGGTCGCGTCGCGCTCCAGCGTCGCCATGGTGATGTTTTCCTGGGCTGCCAGTTCGAGAAACAACCCCTGTTCTTTGCGGTTTTCGGTCAGAAAGCCGATCCCGAGGTCGATGGCTTCCCGCGGCGAGTGGATCACCACCGGCTCGCCGTCAATCTCAATCACCCCGGCGGTGGCTTTGCGCACCCCGAAGATCAGCTGCGCCAGTTCGGAACGCCCGGCGCCGACCAGCCCGGCGAGGCCGACGATTTCGCCGGCATGCACCACCAGGCTGCTGGGCTTAACCTTGCCGCCATCGGTCAGATCCTCGACCCGCAGGCGCGGCTGGCCGCGGGGAATGTCCCGTTCTTTATTGAACAGATCGCTGAGCGGCCGACCGACCATCATGCGCACCAGCTCCGGCGCGTTGAGCTTGTCGCGCACCAGGCTGCCGACATACTGCCCATCGCGCAGAACGCTGACCCGGTCGGAGAGCTCATACACTTCCGCCATGCGGTGGCTGATATAGATGATCGCCATCCCCTCATCGCGCAGGCGCAGGATGAGCTCGAACAGGCGCTGGGTTTCCCGCGAGGAGAGGGCGGCGGTGGGTTCATCCATCACCAGAATGCGGCTTTGACGGTGGAGCGCGCGGGCGATCTCCACCTGCTGCTGTTCGGCGATGGTCAGGGTCATCACCCGGTCGCTGGCTTTGAACTGGGCGCCGAGACGGTCGATCACCGCCTGCGCCTGGCTGAGCATGGCTTTGCGCTGCACCAGACCACCGCGCGCCAGCTCGCTGCCGAGGAAAATGTTTTCCGCGACGGTCAGGTTCGGCGCCAGCTGCATCTCCTGGTAGATCAATGTGATCCCGGCGGCCAGCGCGTCCTTGGGGCCGCGGATGGTTTGCGGTTTTCCGTCGATCAGGATCTCGCCGCTGGTGGCGGTATAGGCGCCTGCGAGGATCTTCATCAGCGTGCTTTTTCCGGCGCCGTTCTCCCCCATCAGGGCATGGATCTCGCCGGGCCAGACCGTCAGGTCGACGCCCTTCAGCGCGTAGAATTTGCCAAAAGCTTTGGCGATATGGCGCATTTCCAGTACCGGGGTGGCGGTCATCGCGGCGCTCCTGTCTGTAAGAACAATAGCTGCAGTCCACCACCGGAAAATAAATGCAGAATGTCAGAATCCATTCATATTTGTCATAGTGATAAATAGTTAACCGCGATCACAGTTACGCGGCGTCATTTTCTGCACCGTCACGCTTATCTGCCGACCGATCCTTCACCGGAGTTGTTATGACCGCTCGCCGACACCCGTTTTTCACCAGCGCCCGTGGCCGCCTGCTCTCCTTTAATCTGCTGATGGGCGTGGTCACCCTGTTGGTCAGCGGCGTGGCGGTGTTCGGCTTTCACCACGCCAGCCAGCTGCAGGAGCAGGTGCAGCGCCAGACTCTCAACGACATGCGCGGCAGTATGGATCTGGCGCGGGACACGGCGAATGTCGCCACGGCGGCGGTGCGCCTGTCGCAGGTGGTGGGGGCGCTGGAGTACAAAAGCGAAGCGGAACGGCTGCTGGCGACGCAGCAGGCGCTGAAGCACTCGCTGGCCCAGCTGGCGGCGGCCCCGCTGGCGCAGCAGGAGCAGGCGCGGGTGGCCAATATTATTCGCCGCAGCAACGCGCTGCAGCAGAGCGTGGCGGAGATGCTGGAGCGCGGCCAGCGCCGCCATCTGCAGCGCAATGCGCTGCTGAGTTCGCTTTACCAGAATCAGAGTAACCTGCGCCATCTCGCCGATCTTAACGATCGCGGCGGGGATAAGGCGATCGATCCGCGCCGGCTGGCCGAGATGGACCGGCTGATCGTGGCTGCGATCCATACCGTCACGCCGCGGTCGATCGTCCTGCAACTCGACCAGCTGCGCGGCGCCCTGCCGACACGCAGCGCCGATCCCGCGCTGGCGTTTGTCCTCCCTGATGTGACCCGCGAGCTGGCGACGCTGGCCCCGCTGTCGGCCCAGCTGGAGGAGAGCGACCTGACGATCAGCTGGTACATGTATCACATCAAAGCGCTGGTCGCGTTGCTTAACGAAGATATCAATCAGTACGTGACCCGGGTGGCGGAAGCCTCAGAGCAGCGGGCGGCGCAGAGCCATCGGGAGCTGCGCTCCATCAGTATGTTTATTCTGCTTTCCGCGCTGCTGGCGCTGGCGATCACCGGCTGCGCCGGGTGGTACATCTACCGTAATCTCGGCTCGAACCTGACCGCCATCTCGCGGGCGATGTCGCGGCTGGCTCAGGGAGAGCCGAACGTCTCGGTGCCGGCCCTGCAGCGGCGCGACGAGCTGGGGGAGCTGGCGCGGGCCTTTAACGTTTTCGCCCGCAATATGGCGTCGCTGGAGCACACCACCCGGTTGCTGAAAGAGAAGACCAACCAGATGGAGATCGATCGGATTAAGCGCCAGGAGCTGGAGGAGGCGCTGCTGCATAGTCAGAAGATGAAGGCCGTCGGCCAGCTGACCGGAGGTCTGGCGCATGACTTTAACAACCTGCTGGCGGTGATTATCGGCAGCCTTGAGCTGGTGGAGCCGGATGCGCGCGATGCGCCGCGCCTCTCCAGGGCGCTGAAGGCGGCGGAGCGTGGGGCGCTTCTGACCCAGCGGCTGCTGGCCTTTTCACGCAAGCAGGCGCTGCATCCCCAGGCGGTGGCGATGGCGCCGCTACTGGAGAACCTCAGCGAGCTGATGCGTCACTCCCTGCCGGCGACCTTAAGCCTGGAGATTGAGGCGCAGTCGCCGGCGTGGCCGGCATGGATAGACGTTGGCCAGCTGGAAAACGCCCTGATCAATCTGGTGATGAACGCCCGCGACGCCATGGCGGGGCGCGGCGGGGTCATCAAAATACGCACCTGGAATCAGCGGGTCACCCGCAGCAGCGGCCAGCGGCAGGATATGGTGGCCCTGGAGGTGATCGATCATGGCAGCGGGATGTCGCAGGCGGTGAAAGCCCGGGTGTTTGAACCTTTCTTCACCACCAAAGCCACCGGCAGCGGCAGCGGCCTGGGGCTGTCGATGGTGTATGGCTTTGTGCGCCAGTCTGGCGGCCGGGTGGCGCTGGAGAGCGCGCCGGGGCAGGGGACGACGGTGCGGCTGCAGCTGCCGCGAGCGTTGACCGAGGTTGAGAAGGAGGTGGCGCCAGCGGTGGACGAGCCGTCCCCGACGGGCGAGCGGCTGGCGCTGGTGCTGGAAGATGAAGAGGATGTCCGCCAGACGCTATGTGAACAGCTGCATCAGCTGGGCTGGCTGACGCTGGAAACCGCCAGCGGTGAAGAGGCGCTGCAGCTGCTGGAGGCCTCGCCGGATATTGCCCTGCTGATTAGCGATCTGATGCTGCCCGGCGCCCTGAGCGGCGCCGATGTGATCCATACCGCCCGACGCCGCTTTCCGGCGCTGCCGGTGCTGCTGATCAGCGGCCAGGATTTGCGTCCGGCGCAGAACCCGGCCCTGCCGGAGGTTGAGTGGCTGCGTAAGCCGTTTACCCGCGCCCAGCTGGCGCAGGCGCTGAGCGCGGCGTACGCGAGGATTTGAGATTCCTCCGCTACCCGGGTTTCATGCGGATGATTAAGGTAGCGGCAGGACTCTGATGAGATTGGCCCCGATGAAACGTTACGCAACCGCACTGCTCTTTTGCACTCTGTCGCTGACCAGCCTGGCCGCTCGCGCCGATATTATCGATGACGCGATCGGCAATATTCAGCAAGCCATTAACGACGCCTATAACCCGGGCAGCAGTCGCTCCGATGACGACGACAGATACGATGACGATGGCCGGTATGATGACGGGCGCTATCAGGGGAGCCGTCAGCAGAGCCGTGACAGTCAGCGCCAGTATGACGAGCGGCAACGCCAGCTGGACGAGCGCCGCCGCCAGCTGGATGAACGCCAGCGTCAGCTCGACCGCGATCGTCGTCAGTTAGAAAGCGACCAGCGTCGTCTGGATGATAGCTACTGATCGCCCCCCGCAGGCCAGCGCTTAATCCAGCGCTATTTCCATCCCGTCATAGCCCGCTTCGAAACCTGTCGGCAGCGGGTTATCCATCATCCAGACGTCAAACTGGTGGCTGATATGGGTGAGGATCACCCGCGGACAGCCAATGACCTGGTTAAGGCTGCGGACGGTGTTTAGATCGTTATGGTTACGCGGGGTCTGCGCGCGCGGCTCATGACTGCAGTCGATGATCATCGCCTGCGGGCGGTTATTGAGCAAAAACTTCAGCGTCTTGTCCGGCAGCCCGGCGGTATCCGAGAGCCAGGCCAGCCGACTGTGGGCCGACTCCAGCAGATAACCAAAGGTCAGCTTCGAGTGATTAAGGGGTAGGGGCGTCACCCGCAGCCCCTGCAGGTTAAACATCACAAACGGCGTGACGGTATGGCTAAAGTCAAGCAGACCGGGGTGTTTGAGCAGATCGTCGCAGCCGGCGTCATCCGGCGGGCCATAGACCGGAATCGACGCGCCGACTCCCCAGCGCAGCGGAAATAGCCCCTGCACATGATCCAGATGGTAGTGGGTCAGCAGCACCTGTTGAAAGCTGCCGGCGGGATGATGCTCCATCAGATCCGGTCGTCCGGCATCAAGCAGCGTCACGGCGCTGTTGAACGTGACCACTCCGCTACAGGGGCGGCGTCGGTGGCTCTCCTCGCGGCGGGCGCGGCGGCAGGCCGCGCAGTCGCAGCCGAAGACCGGCACCAGCTGAGCGCCGCCGGTGCCGGTTAAGCGGAGGGTCAGGCTCATCGTGTCACCTTTTGTTTATACCAGTTGATCCGCTTCGCGCGCCGCGTGGCTGCGCAGCAGGCGGAAAAATTCATCGACCGATTGTCGGAGACTGCCGTCATTATTCAATGTCAGGCAGTTGTCCGGCTTATAGCGCGCGGCGCGTTCCAGACGCTGGGCGATTTCCAGCGCGTTTTCCCGGCCGCGCTGCTCCAGCCGCTGGCGCAGCACCGGCGGCGAGACGGCGAGACAGATCGGCACCAGCACCTCGCCGTAACGTTCCCGGGCCAGCGCCAGGTGGGCGCGGGAGCCGTTGGCCACCACGTCAAAGCCGGCGTGCAGCCAGAGGTCGATCTCCACGCCAATGCCATAGTAAGTATTGTTGGCGTGCCAGTTGAGAGCAAAAAGATGCTGCTCGGCGCGGGTAAAAAACTCATGTTCGCTGAGGGCGATATGATTCTCGCTGCCCGCGTTAAACGGGCGGGTTATGTAACGATGGGCCACCAGCAGCTGCGGGTGCTCGCGCTGGCGCAGCGCCGCCAGCAGGCTATCTTTACCGGAGCCGGAGGGGCCCACCAGCCAAATCAGTTTTCCTGGCATTAAAAGACCCTCTTTCCCTGGCGCCAGACATGGTCGATCTGGATATGTTCGCCGCGACGGTGCGCCAGCACCAGGTCGGCGCGTTTTCCCTCGGCGATGACGCCGCGATCGTCAAGGCCCAGCGCCTGCGCCGGATGCTGACTGACCAGACGGATCGCCTGTGGCAGGGTGAAGGCATTGTCCTCGGCGTCGGCGATGCGGAAAGCGGCATCCAGCAGGCTGGCGGGGTAATAGTCAGATGAGAGGATGTCCAGCAAACCGTGGCTCGCCAGCTGGTGGGCGGCGACGTTGCCGGAGTGGGAACCGCCGCGCACGATATTCGGCGCCCCCATCAGGACGTGCATCCCGTGCTGACGTGAAGCCTGCGCCGCGGCCAGCGTGGTGGGAAACTCGGCGATCACGCTCCCTAGCTGGTGGGATTCGGCCACATGCGCTTCGGTGGCGTCGTCGTGGCTGGCGAGGGCGATACGGCGGGCGCGGCACATGGCGGCGATGGTCTGGCGATTGGGCTGCGACCAGGTGGCGGCCAGAGCCATCTGCTCGGCTTCAAAACGGTCCATTTCGTCATGCGTCAGATGATATTTGCCCTGATAATAATCGCGGTACTTGCTGCGATCGGCGTACTGACGCTGGCCCGGCGAGTGGTCCATCAGAGAGACCATGCTCACCGACTCGCGATCGATCAGCTTTTCAAACAGCGGCAGCGTGGTGTGATGCGGCAGCTCGCAGCGCAGGTGCAGGCGGTGTTCGGCGCGGTTGAGACCGCGCTTTTGCGTCTCCTCCACGGCATTGACCATCTTCTCCAGATTCTCAAGACGATCGCCGCCATCGCGCACGTCGCCAATCGCCACGGCGTCCAGCACGGTGGTGATGCCGCTGGCGACCATCATGGCGTCATGGCTGCTCATCGCCGAGTGGGCCGGCCAGTCTACCTTCGGCCGCGGGGTAAAGAACTTGTCGAGGTTATCGGTATGCAGCTCGATAAGGCCCGGCAGCAGCCAGCCGTCTTCCCCATCCAGCGCCTGCGGCAGCCGGCTCTGGCTTTCGGCGAAGGCGAGGATGCGACCGTCATGGACTTCCAGCGAACCGTGGACCACCTCGTCGTCGAGAACCAGTTTTACGTTATTGATAATCATGCTGTCATTCCCATAGAGTGCAGTCGGTCGGCGACCTGACGGCGTACCCCTTCGTCATGGAAAATCCCCACGATGGCCGCGCCGCGCGCTTTGGCATCGTGGATCAGGTTGACCACGGCAGCACTGTTTTTGCCATCCAGTGAGGCGGTGGGTTCATCAAGGAGCAGGATCGGATAGTCGACCGCAAAACCGCGGGCGATGTTGACCCGCTGCTGCTCGCCGCCGGAAAAGGTGGACGGCGCAAGGTGCCACAGGCGTTCCGGAACGTTGAGGCGGGTCAGGAGCTGGGCGGCTTTCGCGGCGCTCGCTTCGCGCGGCGTCCCAAGATCGAGCAGCGGCTGCATCACCACCTCCAGCGCCGAAATGCGCGGGATCACCCGCAGAAACTGGCTGACCCAGCCGATGGTGGTTTTGCGCACTTCCAGCACCTTGCGTGGGGTGGCGGTGACCAGGTCCACCCATTCGTCGCCGTGGCGGATATGGATATGGCCGCTGTCCGGCAGATAATTGGCGTACAGCGAACGCAGCAGGGTCGATTTGCCGCTGCCGGAGTGACCGTGGAGCACCACGCACTCCCCGGCGTTAACGGTCAGCGAGGCGTCGGCCAGCACCGGC
>OHIM01001193.1_pt1 | contig 11655 bp, 7 predicted proteins | sample 1568271 | NCBI WGS metagenome assembly OHIM01 (sample SAMEA3879580, study PRJEB24766) | human gut metagenome | biome: human-associated habitat; feature: feces | place: USA | collected 1985/1987
CATGATGATGGTGATGGTGCTCATGGTCATGGCAGCCACAGGTACAGTTTTCATCATGCTCATGGTGATGCTCATGCTCCTCATGATCATGGCAGCCACAGGTACAGTTTTCATCATGCTCATGATCGTGATGATGCTCATGGTCTTCGTGGTCATGGTCATGGTGATGCTCATGGTCTTCGTGGTCATGGTCATGATGATGGTGCTCATGCTCATGTTCTGCCTCTTCCTTTGCATGATGTGCCTCGGCAAGAGCCTTCATCTCCAGATTATCCTGTCCTTCCATTACCTTAAGGATCTGTTCTCCGGATAATTTTGCCCAGTCTGTTGTAATAATGGCAGCCTTTGGATTCAATTCCTGAATTTTATTGACACAAAACTCCAGCTGTTCCGGTGTTGCATTCTGGCTGCGGCTTAAAATGACAGTTGTCGCATACTCGATCTGGTTGTTGAAAAACTCACCGAACGCCTTCATCTGCTTGCTCGCCTTAAGCGCGTTTACAACCGTTACCAGTGCGTTTAATTTTACATCCTGCTCTTTTTCAATATCAATCACGGACTTCATAACATCGGAAAGCTTACCGACTCCGGATGGCTCAATCAAAATACGGTCCGGATGATACTTGGTGATGACTTCATTTAAGTTCTTTCCGAAATCACCAACTAAAGAACAGCAGATGCATCCGGAATTCATCTCTGTAATCTGGATTCCAGCATCCTTTAAAAAACCACCGTCAATGCCGACCTCGCCAAATTCATTCTCGATAAGGACAATCTTTTCCCCGGTAAATGCCTCATCAATCATCTTTTTGATAAAAGTTGTTTTTCCGGCTCCTAAGAATCCGGAGATAATATCTATTTTGGTCATGATAATCCACTCCTTTTTGTTTTTTCAAAATCTATTCTATTTTACTCGTTTTTTTATAATAATGCAAGTTGTGACACAGCCGGTCTAATAATGCATATGATAAAGTTTTTCATACACACCGCCCCGTGCCAGCAGTTCTTCATGGGAACCGGATTCCGCAATCCCATCTTCTGTCAGAACCAGAATTTTTTGTGCATTCTGGATCGTTGTCAGACGGTGGGCGATCACAAATGTCGTACGGTTCTTTGCCAGTTTCTCCAATGATTCCTGTACGACCCTCTCGCTCTCGTTATCCAGTGCGGAAGTTGCCTCATCAAAAATCAGAACCGGTGGATTTTTCAAAAAAACACGGGCTATGGAAAGCCGCTGCTTCTGCCCTCCGGAGAGCTTGATTCCACGCTGTCCGATATCTGTATCATATCCATCGGGAAATGCCATGATAAATTCGTGGGCATTGGCATTTTTTGCAGCAGCAATCACTTCTTCCCTTGTCGCATCCGGCTTCCCATACCGTATATTTTCAAAAATCGTTCCCGCAAACAGGTATACATCCTGCTGCACCATTCCGATATGGTCACGCAGGCTCTTTAACGTCACCTTACGGACATCTTTCCCATCCACACGGATACATCCTCCGGTCACATCATAGAATCTCGGAATCAGGGAACAAAGCGTTGTCTTTCCGGCACCGGATGATCCCACCAGTGCCATATATGCCCCTGCAGGCACATGCAGATTGATCCGGTTAAGCACCTTCTCCTGATTGTCTTTGTACTGAAAAGAAACATTTTCAAAATCAATGGTTCCTTTCACATCGGTCAGTGCTACAGCATCGTTTGCATCCTGGATTTCCGGTTCAATATTCATAATTTCCTGAAACCGTTCAAATCCCGTATAGCCATTCTGAAACTGCTCGGTAAAGTCCACCAGTGTCCGGATTGGATCCGTAAATACCCCAATATACAGTAAAAACGTAACCAGATCATTGACCGTGACCATTCCCTTTGCAATGAGAACCCCTCCGGCAAGGATGACATTTACCTGAATCAGTGTTGTAAAAACGCCAACCCCGGCCTGAAAACTGCCCATGTAATGATAACTGTTCTTCTTTGCCGCAAGAAATCCGTCATTTCCATGACGAAATTTTTCGTTTTCAATCGCCTCATTGGCAAACGATTTCACCACACGGATGCCTGACAGATTATCCTCGATCTGTTCATTAATCTCGGCAATTTTAATACGGTTCTGCTGAAAAGCCCGGCGCATCCGCTTATTTAACACAAATGCAAATACAAACATAACCGGAAGCACTGCAAACGCGGCAAGCGCAAGCCATCCATTAATGTTGAGCAGGATCACAAACGCTCCCACTATCTTTAATACCGACAGGATAATATTCTCCGGGCCATGGTGCAGCAGTTCTGTAATATCAAATAAATCTGCCGTCACACGGCTCATCAGCTGTCCGACTTTTGCATCATCATAAAAAGAAAAAGACAGCTTCTGCAGATGCCCAAACAATTCGGCCCGCATGTCATATTCCATTTTTGCCCCCATCACATGTCCATAATTTCCGATAAAAAACCGGCTGTAACAGTCCAATGCCAGAAGCACAAACAATCCGATGCCAATCAAAAAAAGTTTCCGCAACATCATCTGAGGCTGCTGATAAATCAGAGTCGATGTCACATACCGCACAACCAGTGGAATGGTCAGTGCCACTGCCGCAGAAAGTGTCGCAAATAACATGTCTGCCGCAAAAACTGCCCGGTAGGGTTTGTAATAGCTTATCATTTTTTTCAGATTTTGATTCATGGTTCACCTCATCCTGATCATTTTTGCAAAAAAGCACCCCGCGAGTTATCCCGCGGGGTTAAATACATTAGTTGTATTTTCTTTTTCTAGCAGCTTCAGATTTCTTCTTACGCTTTACGCTTGGCTTCTCGTAATGCTCTCTCTTACGAATCTCCTGCTGGATACCAGCCTTCGCACAGTTTCTCTTGAAACGACGTAATGCGCTATCTAAAGTCTCATTCTCTTTTACGATTACACTAGACATTCTTTCCTAACCTCCCTCCAGTTGCGATATTGTGCATCAACTGTAAGGTAATCTTAATTGCACTATCGATTATTTTAACAAAATATCCTGATTTGTCAATAGTTTTTCTGAAATTTGCATAGTTTTTTTCTTCCACATGCTTAAAGCTTTGTAAACACGGAAGTTTCTTTCTTCAATCCCTCTGCAATCGCAAAGTTCTCATCCATCTTCTTGGAAATTTTATCCATATCGGATACAAGAACCTGTGTGCTGTCCGCTGCCGAAACGACTCCACTGACGCCTTCCTCGATCGCATGGGAAATCGTATTTACGGAATTTGCAATCTCATCCATGGAATTCTGTAAAGAATCCGTCTTTGCCTCAAAATCTGCCATGACACTTTCGATAAATGTTGCCTTGTCATGATATGCCCCACCGGATTCCACAAACTTCTGGAATTCCGGCAGGATTTTTTCATTCATGTACTCTACCAGTCCGTTTGCATTGTCTGCAAGATTATGTACTGCAGTTATAACAATGGCATTGATGCTCTGGATATTGTTAGCCGCTTCCTGACTGGCGGCTGCCAGCTGACTGATCTCGGAAGCAACCACTGCAAATCCTTTTCCTGCATCCCCGGCACGGGCAGCCTCAATGGATGCGTTTAATGCAAGCAGGTTTGTCTGGCTTGCAATATTTAAGATGTCGTTTGTCAGATTGTCTACCTGATTGACACTGTTGCTGTCCTCAATTGCCTGACTCAGCACGGAAACAATGTCATTTACTTTCGCACCCGTTGTATCCATATTTTCACGTGCAGCATGTTCCATTGCCTCTGCATGCTCTTTCATTTCTTTTGTATACTGATTGATTTCAATCGTTTTCTCTGCAATTGACTTGACTTCACCGGCAACCGATTCGGTATTTTCATTAATCCGTGAAGCATTGTCGGAAATATCCTGCATCGTTGCAGAAAGTTCTTCCGTCAGTGCGGACAGATCGGATACACTTCCGTTGGAAGTCTGCACACTCTCACGCACTTCATTTACAACACCCTCAAGATCCCTGGAATTGCTGCTGATCATCCGGAAAATTTCCTGCAGCTTTGCCATAAAAGCATTGATGCCTCCACCGACAGATGCCACTTCTTTGTTGTTGGTAATGGTAACCCTGCGGGTCAGGTCACCCTGCCGGTTATCAATTCCAGAAATAATCTCATTTATTTCCCTGTTCGTATTTGTAAGCGGATAGATTACCCACCGAAGCACTGCCACCATTGCTGAAAAAAGTGCTGCAATACTAATCAGAATCGTCACTACGCTTGTTCCGATTGAACTATGGTATGCAGATGTCAGTTTCTGTCTCTGTGCATCTGCATCCTGATTTACAATTTTCTTGATACTTTCGATATCCGACTCAATGGCATCTGCACACTTGCTGATTTTTCCATTCGCAAGTTCATAGGCATCTTCATTTTTCCCTGCTGCGGAAAATGCCATAACATTGGCACATTCATACTTTAATTCTTCGTAATTTTTTTGGATGTCATTGTATTCTTTTTTGGTATCCGGTGTCACGTATGTCTTGTAACTTTCCAGATCTTTCTCCAATGCATCTTCCTGACTGCGGATTTTTTCCACCAGCTTGATCATGGAATCCAGATCCACCGCTATGATATGGGACAGTCCCAGATTATGGATGTCCTGCGTCTGTTTCTGGATTTCTGCCAGACCCGAAACATTCTTTAAAGATACTTCCGAAATCTGTACGGCACTCCGGTTAACGTTCCTGATATTGGAAACAGACATCACATTCGAGATGATACTGAATATTCCAAGTATAAATACCGGAATTAAAATGATAAGTTTGGTACTTAATTTCTTTTTCTGATTCATATGCTCCCACCTCTTAGCCTGCTACTGATTTTGTAATACCATCGACCAGATTATCCATCAGTTTCTGTAACTTTATGTGGTTTGGATTTCCTGCTGCCATCGTATTCCCGAATTCCATGCTTGCATCCCAGTAACTGTTTCCGACACGCTGCAGTTTTCCGAATTCCGACTGTGCAATCACTGCCTGAATGGATGGAGAAGCCTTAACCGCATCCGAATCCGCTGCCTTTGTATTGGAAGGTCCCTGTCCGTTCATCTCAAACCGGACAGTCTGGTTCTGCTCATTGGTCAACCAGTCTGCCAGTTTTGCTGCCCACTGTGGATTTGCCGAATAAGCACTGACTCCCATCAGCTTATAGCCGGTAAAGGAAGCCATCTGTACCTGTTTTCCTGCCACGGTATAGGTCGGAAGCTTGGCTGCGCCAATATCATCTCCCCAGATCTTTTTCAGTTCGGTCTCACTCCATACACCGCTTACCCCTGCAATTACACTGCCTTTTTTTGCACCTTTAATAAAATCTTCATTCACCGCATTTTCAAATCCACTGCTGGAACTGATATCAAGCATCGCCTGCGCAATATCCACGCCTTTGATATCCCCTTCGGTGGAATTCCATTCACAGTGGTTTGTCACATTGTCATCATTGATACCGAAATCCAGTCCTGTATTTCCGAAAAACGAATACAGATACCAGCCGGAAGACCAGTCCATCATAAACTTCTTATGATTTTTTTCTGCTACTTTTAAAATGCCGTCAAGGGTTTTGACATCCGAATCACTCAGGTACTTTTTGTTATAATACAAAAAATACCCATTGTCTGCAGTCATGGGATATGCATAAAGCGTATCATCGACTGTGGCAGCGTCTATTGCGCCCTCCACATTTGCTTTTTTCACTTCGTCTGCATTCGGAACCGGATACAATGCACCACCGGCCGCCATAGAAGCCACCTGGTCATCTGCAAGGATAAACACATCAGCTGCGTTATGCACATCTCCAAGCACATTGTCACGCGTATCGGAATCCGCATTCTGTTCCAGAGTGATATCAAAAGTTGCCTGCCCCTTATACTCTTCTTTGAAACTGTCGATCATCTTATTCAACGCATCATACGTTGATTCCTCTGCCCACACTCTCAGTTTTACCGTTCCGCTCGTCCTGTCCGTCTCCTGTGCACTGCCCTGCGTGGTCTCCGTTGCACCCTGAGGTACCGCCGATGCGCAGCCGCCCAGCATGGACACAGCAAAGATTCCTGCCAGCATGGCTTACAATAACCTCTTTCTCTTCATAAAGTCTCTCCCTTTCTTCATGTCGTTTCCACCTTTTGTTGTATATACACAAATTTCACAGTGGATTTACTGTTATTATACTATAAATATTTGCAAAAAACAGGTAAAATTGCATTTTTATTGCGCATTTTTACCTGTTTTTTGCGTTTTTATTATATTCTTTTATACGTTATCAGTGATAGATTATTTCAACATGTTTTCCAGTGCCGTCTTCGCCTGTGCAATGGCATCCGGAATACCAGCCGGATTCTTTCCACCGGCCTGTGCCATATTCGGACGTCCGCCACCGCCACCGCCGACGTTTCCGGCGATCGCCTTGATCAGATTACCGGCATGTGCCCCCTGCTTCATCGCTGCATCGGTTGCCATGGCAATCAGGTTTACCTTTCCGTCACAATCGGATGCGATCACTACGACGCCCTCACCGATCTTGTCCTTCAGCTGGTCACCGAGATCACGCAGACCATTCATATCCACACCAGATACGCTGGTTGCCAGAAGCTTCACACCTTTGACATCCTCGATCTGATTCATCACATCACCAAGTGCATCCTTGGCTGCCCTGCTCTTTAACGCCTCGTTCTCGCTCTGCAGATCTTTCATCTCTGCGGTCAGATGCTCCAGACGTTCCTTAAGGTTTGCAGGTGTAGACTTTACAACCTTCGCTGCTTCCCGGAACTCTTCTTCCATCTTTTTGTAGTATGCAATCACATTGTCACCAGTCAGTGCTTCGATACGGCGCACACCGGCTGCAACACCGCTCTCTGAAAGAATCTTAAATGTCTTGATCTCTGCAGTATTCTTTACATGTGTACCGCCACAGAACTCCCTGGAGAACTCTCCCATGGAAACGACACGGACTTTTTCCCCATACTTTTCGCCAAACAGAGCCATTGCGCCCAGTTTCTTGGCTTCCTCCACCGGCATCTCCTGCACGGTGACATTCATGGAGTCAAAGATCTTATCATTGACGATCTTCTGCACCCGTGCCAGTTCCTCGGGGGTCACGGCGCTGAAGTGAGTGAAGTCGAAGTGGGTGATGGAGGCATCCTGATAGGAACCAGCCTGATGCACATGGTCGCCCAGCACCTCACGCAGGGCAGCCTGCAGCAGGTGGGTAGCGGTGTGGTTGCGGGCAATGGCCATGCGGTAGCCTTTGTCCACCTGTGCGGTCAGCACATCGCCCACCTTCACGATACCGCTTTCCAGCACGCAGGTGTGGACGTAGTAGCCCTTGGGGGTCTTTTTCACGTCCAGCACGCGCAGGCTGCACTCAGCACCGTTCAGCACGCCGTGGTCGGCAGCCTGACCGCCCATTTCTGCGTAGAAGGGGGTCTTATCCAGCACCACCAGCACGCCGTCCTTTGCCTCCTCGTCGGTGGCAATGGCATCGGTCAGGGTCTCTTCATCGCTCAGCGCCACAACAGTGCCCTTGTCGGTCAGGGTGTCGTAGCCGGTAAAGACGGTGGGCTCGGCTTCCAGTGCGCCGAACAGATCCTCGCTCCAGCCGGAGATGTTCTTCTTCAGACGCTCAGCGCGGGCGCGCTCCTTCTGCTTCTTCATCTCTGCGTGGAAGCCGTCCTCGTCGATCTCCAGACCCTGCTCGGCGGCGATCTCCTTGGTCAGATCCAGCGGGAAGCCGAAGGTATCGTTCAGCTTGAAGGCGTCCATGCCGCTCAGCAGCTTCTGGTGTGCCTTCTCCAGACGGTCGATCATGTTGTTCAGGATGTTCATGCCGGCATCGATGGTGCGGGCAAAGTTTGCCTCCTCGGTGCCGATGACCTTCTTGATATAGGCGTCATGCTCGCGCAGCTCGGGGTAGGCGGACTCGCTGGACTGGATGACGGTCTCCACCAGATCCACGAGGAAGGGGTGGTCGATGCCCAGCATACGGCCGTGGCGGGCGGCACGGCGCAGCAGACGGCGCAGCACATAGCCGCGGCCCTCGTTGGAGGGCAGGATGCCGTCAGACACCATAAAGGTGCAGCTGCGGATATGGTCGGTGATGACGCGGATGGAGATATCGGTCTTGGGGTCCTGCTTGTAGGTCTTGCCTGCAATGTGCTCCACATGGTGCAGCACACTCTGCACGGTATCCACCTCGAACAGGTTGCCCACGTTCTGCATCACGCAGGCCAGACGCTCCAAGCCCATGCCGGTATCAATGTTGGGGCGTGCCAGACGCTCGTAGTGACCCTTGCCGTCGGCATCGAACTGGCTGAACACGAGGTTCCAGATCTCCATATAGCGGTCGCAGTCGCAGCCCACGCCGCAGGTCGGCTTGCCGCAGCCATACTCGGGGCCGCGGTCAAAGTAGATCTCGGAGCAGGGGCCGCACGGGCCGGAGCCGTGCTCCCAGAAGTTGTCCTCCTTACCCAGACGCACCATGTGGTCCGGGGCGATGCCAACCTTCTTGGTCCAGATATCGTAGGCCTCGTCGTCCTCCTCATACACAGAGATGTGCAGACGGTCCTTGGGGATAGCCATCCACTCGTCACTGGTCAGGAACTCCCAAGCCCAAGGAATGACCTCGTCCTTGAAGTAATCCTGGAAGGAGAAGTTGCCCAGCATCTCAAAGAAGGTGCCGTGGCGGGCAGTGATGCCCACACGCTCGATATCCGGGGTGCGGATGCACTTCTGGCAGGTGGTCACGCGATGACGGGGCGGCTCCTCCTGAGCGAGGAACCATTTTTTCATGGGGGCCATGCCGCTGTTGATCAGCAGCAGGCTGGGGTCGTTCTTGGGTACCAGGGGGAAGCTGTCCAGACGCAGATGACCCTTGCTTTCAAAGAAGCTCAGGTACTTTTCGCGCAGTTCATTCAAACCGGTCCATTGCATAGATCTTTCTCTCCTCAATTGTCTTTGGCGTTTGTGCGCCGTTTTTATGCTGTTATGGCAGAGGGGCGGCACGGAGAAAAAACAAAAAACAGCCCTCATCCCAAAAGGGACGAAGGCTGCTTGTGCATCAAACTCCGTGGTACCACCCAAATTGCAAAGGATCACTTGTCCCCTGCCGCTTTCGGCGCATTAACGCTGCGCAGCGTCCGGTTTGCATTCGCCGGAAGCTCCGGGGTGGCGCGAAATGATCCCGACCGGAGCACCTTACAGCCGTGGGCGCTCTCTCTGGACGGTGGTGTGTGCATTTCTGACCCCATCATTGCCATCTGTCATAATTTTACATTCCGCAAAGCAGACATAGCGTCCCTTCGCGTACAGCTAAATTATAGCATACGCAAAACGTTTGTCAACGGTTTTGAGCAAAATTTACGGCACCCAGATGCGGTCTGCACGGGTTATCTCGCCGTTTTGGATGGTCACGGTCGTGTTTCCTGCATTCCACCCATAAGCATCTTCTTCATTGCTCATTGCATCACAAACCGTCCGATCTCCCTTTACGATCACTGGGTCGGCTTCAAAGTCTGCTGCACCGTCCGATAGTTCGATATCGTCTGCCATAACAAGTTGCTTAGCCACTCCAACTTCATAATAAGCGGGAAAATCATCCCATGTCAGAGTCCGGTAGTGGTCATCCTCTTTGCATAAGTCAATACCACCTTCTTCTATTCCACCGTTGATGGTCACATAGTTGTTTTCTCTCTCAACGCTTTCCACTGTTAGGGCTGTAATTTCTTCTGTCCCGTTTAGATGTGTTATAATGGTATCTCCTTCGCTCAATGCTTCAATATCTGCGGCTGTGTACCGGTCATAGTCGTATACAACAGCATTGTTGATGGTATTCTTGCGTTCACCGACCCATACTTTATCGCTTTCAAAGCTGATGTGATAAGTGCCATCCGAAAGTGGGTCACTCAGTAAAACACCTTGCATTGGGTGTACTTCCGTTTTTTGCGCCTCCGAAGATGTCGTGCTTGCCGTGGAAGCCGCTGTGCTTCCAGCCGTGGAACTGGACGCCCCACAGCCCACCATTGTTATTCCAATAGCCAAAAGCACAGTAAGTGTCACTATTTTATGGTTCCATCTCATACGAAAACCTTCTTTCTCTTGCTTGACGGAACGTTTCCGTTCCGCTACAATAAAAACGAATCAAGAACCCATTCTATTGCGACTGATTTTAAGATAGAGAGGAATTTCCCGTGAAAATTTTAAAAGTAAAATGTCTTGCCCCCGCCCGGCTGGACAATTATCTGACCCAGCAGTACCCCGCCCTGACCCCCGGCCGCCTGAACAAGGCGCTGCGGGAAAACAAGATCAAGCTGAACGGCAAAAAACAGCCGCTTTCCACCCGCGTGATGGCGGGCGATGAGATCAAGCTGTTCATTCTGGATGACGTGCTGGACGCCGACCGCCGGGTGGAAGGCCCCGCATGGAAGAACGCCCGCACCCCGGCACAGGTGGTGTACGACTGCCCGCAGATCCTGATCGTGAACAAGCCCGCCGGCGTTGCGGTGGATGGCCCGGAGGACGATACTCTGCTGAACCGTGCGCTGCTGTACCTGAACAAGCAGGGCGAGTACAAGGAGAACGACCTGTACACCCCCGCCTTGTGCCACCGGCTGGACACCGGCACCAGCGGCCTTGTGATCATTGCCAAGACCCCGGAGGCCGAGGAGCTGTTCCTTTCTGCCATCAAAAACCGCGAGGTGCAAAAGACCTACCTCTGCGTCACCTTTGGCCGTCCCATGCCGCCGGACGCCACCTTGGGCGGCTACCTGCTGAAGGATGCCGACCGCGGCATTGTGAAGATCGTGGAGGACAAGCAGCCCGGTGCCAAGGAGGTGGAAACCCGGTACGAGACCATCGCCGTCTCCGGCCGTCTGGCCCTGCTGAAGGTGCAGCTGATCACCGGCCGCACCCACCAGATCCGCGCCCACATGGCCAGCATCGGCTGTCCCATCCTTGGCGACAGCAAGTACGGCAACAACAGCGCCAACCGGGAGCTGAAGCTGAAGTATCAGGCACTGTGCGCATGGGAGCTGACCATGCCCCGCTTCACCCAGCCGGACTTTGCCTTCCTCAGCGGCAAGACCTTCCACGCCCCGAAGCCGTGGTATTACCAGCAGGTGCTGGACGGCACCTTGAAGTAACAAAAAAGGAGATGCCCTGCAGGGCATCTCCTTTTTTGTTACTTATAATAGAACGCTCAGACCCGCACCATATCCGGGGTGATCTCGGCCAGCGTATGGGCACCGCACATCTGCATGGTGTCGGCCAGTTCCCCGGCCAGCTTATCGATGTAGCACTTCACGCCCTCTGCGCCGCCGCCGTAAACTGCGGTCACGAAGGGGCGGCAGATCAGAACGCCGTCTGCGCCCAGTGCCAGCGCCTTGAACACATCCACACCGGTGCGGATGCCGCCGTCCACCAGCACCTTCACGCCGGTGCCCTTGAGGACTGCGGCGATCTCCGGCAGCACCTCGGCGGTGGCGGGGCACTGATCCAGCACACGGCCGCCGTGGTTGGACACCACGATGGCAGCGGCACCGGCCTGCTTCGCCTTCAGTGCGCCCTTAACGGTCATCACACCCTTGACGATGAAGGGGCGCTCGGCCAGCTGCACGATCTCGGCCAGTTCCTCCACGCTCTTGCTGCCGGCCGGCGGGGT
>OHIM01001200.1_pt1 | contig 11589 bp, 11 predicted proteins | sample 1568271 | NCBI WGS metagenome assembly OHIM01 (sample SAMEA3879580, study PRJEB24766) | human gut metagenome | biome: human-associated habitat; feature: feces | place: USA | collected 1985/1987
GCCGTTGGCAGGTCTGTTTATCATTTTCAGCTATCGTGTCTGCAAGGTGAACGAGGAGACCGGTACAAATCTTATCATAAGCTCTGTTCGTGGAAACATCAAAGTGCCGCTGCTTATGGCGCCTCTCATCTTTCTAGGCACCGTACTCACCCACCTTACGGGCGGTTCGGCAGGACGTGAGGGTGCGGCTTTGCAACTTGGCGGAAGCATTGGCGCAAAGGCAGGCGAGCTTTTAAAGCTTGACGAAAAAGACTCCAGCCTTGTGATAATGTGCGGAATGAGCGCGGTGTTTGCCGCACTTTTCGGCACGCCTTTGACTGCGACTTTTTTCGCTATGGAAGTAATAAGTGTGGGCGTTATATACTATGTGGGTCTTGTGCCTTGCATAGCTTCCTCTCTTATCGCATATAAAATATCGCTGTTGGCAGGGCTTGCGCCAACAAAGTTCAACATAACAGGCATACCAAGGCTTTCCCTTGTGTCTGTGACCCAGATAGCGGCGCTTGCGGCTCTTTGTGCGGTAATATCCATACTCCTTTGCATGGTAATGGAGTTTTCACATTCAAGATTTCAGATGTATCTGCCTAACACCTATCTCAGGATAGCTGTAGGTGGCGTTGTGATCATTGCATTGACTTTGCTTGTAGGAACAAGGGATTACAACGGAGCAGGCGTAGACGTTATCGTGGCGGCTTTAGAGAAAGGTAAGGCGCACCCAGAAGCCTTTGCCCTGAAAATGCTTTTCACCGCCATAACTATAAATACAGGCTTCAAGGGCGGTGAGATAGTCCCGACCTTCTTTATCGGAGCAACTTTCGGCTGTACAGCCGCAGGCTTTTTGGGGCTTGACCCATCATTCGGTGCGGCTATAGGTCTTGTGGCACTTTTCTGTGGCGTTGTGAACTGCCCTGTGGCTTCCATACTTCTCAGCTATGAGCTTTTCGGTGGAAGCGGGCTTGTGCTTTTTGCGGTTGCCTGCGGAGTAAGCTATATGCTTTCGGGCTATTACGGACTTTATTCCAGCCAGAAAATAATGTACTCAAAGACAAAGCCCGAATATATCAACATAAATGCAAAATAAAAGAGAGCCAAGCGGCTCTCTTTTTTTGTCTATTCACTCATTGTTATGCTCTCAAATTTACCCCTTGTGACCTTGATAAGGTCTTTCGGAGAAAGCATTATCTGCGACCCGATACGTCCGCCGCTTATGATTATCTCCTCAAACTGCTCCGCAGAGCTGTCAACTACCGTCATGTACTGTTTTTTCATGCCAAGGGGTGTACAGCCACCACGAATGTAGCCCGTAACAGAGTTTATATCCTTCACATGGAGCATCTCCACCGACTTTTCGCCCACAGACTTTGCCGCCTTTTTCATGTCAAGCTCCTCTGCGATAGGGATAGCGAAAACATAGTAATTTCCGCTTTTACCGACTGTCACAAGGGTCTTGAACGAGCTTTCATATGGCTGACCGAGCATATCTGCAATGTGTATGCCGTCGATAAACTCGTCGCACTCGTATGTGTTGACCTTGTATTTTACCTTATTTCTGTCAAGAATACGCATGGCGTTAGTCTTGACTTCCTTATCCTTTGACATTTTTTATCGCTCCCAATAAAATATTGCCCCTATTTCTCCCTTGAAAGCTTCACAGTGTCAGCAATTATCTCGGCGCACATTTCGTAGCCAAGCCTGCCGCTGTCAAGGCACATATCATAGCTTGAAATATCTCCCCACTTTTTGTTGGTGTTGGAGTTGTAATAGTCGGCACGTTTTTTGTCATACTTTTTGAGCCTTGCTTCCACCTCGTCCTCGGAGATGTTGTGCTTCTCAATTGCGCACTCCTGACGCTTCTCAAAGCTTGCATTAATGAAGACATTCAGCGTCTTGACTTTGTTTTTCAGTATAAAATCTGCACATCTGCCCACGATAACGCAGTTTCCCTTTGAAACAAGCTCCATTATTACCTCTGTTTCAGCAGCGAATATCTTCTCTGTTATAGGATACTCTTTCTCCTTTGAAAACAGATTTATCGGTGTTTTGAGAATGCTCAGAGCGGCTTCCTCGTATTTTTGTATCTCGCTCATTGCAATGCCACTTTTTTGTGCCGCCATGTCGATTATCTCTCTGTCATAGCATGGGATACCAAGCTTTTCAGCCACAAGCTTACCGATAGTCGAACCGCCTGCGCAATAATGTCTGCCGATAGTGATAACTTTTATTTCAGCCATTTTCTGTTTCTCCTTTTGCAGTATTTTTTTATTTTTTTGACGGACTTCTGCCCTTTTATACAGTATAATATATTTGCTTGTTATTGTCAATAACATATTGGTTACACTTTGTTTAAGCTGGAGTAATAAAGCTCCTCATAAAACGGAAAAGGACCGACCCTATGGTCAGCCCTCTTTCGTAGTAAGGAAAGTAAAATGAATTAAAACGAAAAATTCCTATTTATCAGCGTTGGCTTCTTTTATTTCGATATAAGCCTTCATAAGCTTGATAGCACCGTCAACGCCTGTTTTGGACGAGTTGATACAAAGGTCATAGTTCTTTGCTTCGCCCCACTTCATGTCGGTGTAATAATTATAGTATGAAGCTCTCCGCTTATCAGTCTTGCGGATAAAGTCCTCAGCTTTGTTTTTTTCAATATCGTATCTCTCAAGGATACGCTTTTTCTTTTCGGCAGTGTTGCCGGAAATGAAGAAGTCGATAATATTAGGCTCATTTTTCAGAACATAGTCAGCACAACGTCCTACAATAACACAAGGACCCTTCTTTGCAATGTTCTTGATAGTTTCAAACTGAGCCAAGAAAATCTTGTGATTCAGCGGCATATCAGGATTGATCCTGCCGTCTGCACTTACAGGATAATTACCCATGACCAGTGAGAAAAGAAAGCTGTTGGTATAGGACTCATCGTTCTTAACAAAAAGCTCCTGACATATACCGCTCTCTTTTGAAGCCATTTCCAAAAGCTCTTTATCATAGAAAGGTATGCCCAGATCATCAGCAAGCTTCTTGCCTATTTCACGTCCTCCGCTGCCAAATTCACGGCTGATAGTAATAATCGATCTCATAAAACATATCTCCCTTCTTTGATATATTCTTTTTAACGTACATTTATTATAGCATATTTTTTGTGATTTGTACATAAAAATCCGCAAAATTCTTGCACAAATTTATGTATTTTATATTGTGCATTTTGCGTACAAATATATTTAACAAATTCGTGACAAATACAAAGGCAATAAAAAAGCGGGACGAATGAACGTCCCGCTTGAAAATACTGAATTATTCAGCAACGTTAGCGTTTGCTTCCTTAATGATGTAATCAACAGCCTTCTGGTTTTCAGCAACGCACTCTGTCCATGTAGTAGCTCCGCCGCCTGTTATCATTGTAGCCTGGTTTACTGTCTGCATAAGTGTTGAAAGCTCAGCAGATACGCCGTCCTGGAAGTCAAATACAGGATTCTGTCTAGCCAGATCGTAAATTGTCTTACGCATCTCGATCATATCGTCTGTCCAGCCGTAGTCGTTCTTGAGCTGCTCTTCTGTAATGTTCTGTACCTCAGAGTTTGCAACCTTGCAGCAGTTTACGAACGCATTGAAGCCGTCTGGGTTTGGAGCGTTCTTGCAGAGGAGATAGCCGTTTACACCTGTAGATACATAGTACTTGTCAGAATCGTCCATTCTTGGCATTGGAACGAACATAACCTCGCCGTCCTTGACGCTTCCGAATGTCTTAGTCTTTTCAGGAGTATCCTCGAGAGCCCATGTGCCGATAGGAATGAACAGTGTGAGCTGTGAACCAAGACCTTCACCGTTAGCTCCGTCACCTCTTGTCTTCCAGTTGTTGCTTGATCTGTCGAATACAACGTTGTTCTTCTCAAGGTTGTACATAAGATCCTGAACTGTGCCAACTTCAGCCTTGCCCATGTTGTTTACAAGCTTGCCGTCCTCAAGACCGATAAGTGGATAACCGCAAGTATCGTTAAGAGCCTTGCCGTACCAGTAACCATCAAGAGCATATCTGTCAGCTTCAGAGTCTGCAAAGTCAAGGCACATCTCTGTGAACTTGCTCCATGTCCACTCGTCATTAGCGTAAAGCTCAGCAGGATCGTCATAGCCAAAGTCTGATATTGTCTTTGTGTTGTATGTACAAACATACTGTGGTCTTACGTCGATAGCAGCTACATAGTGCTTGCCGTTGAATACGAATGAATCGTTAAGTGTCTGTGATGATGACCAGATGTCTGAGCTGAAATCAACTACATCGTCGATAGGCTCGAACATGGCCTTGATAGCACCCTTAGGGAATGCGTCCATGTCGTCAGCAGGGAAGAAGTCAGGTGAGTCGTTAGCCATAACTGCCTTAGCAAGATCAGTATATCTGTTATCCCAAGTTGTCTGAACGTACTCGATCTTTCCACCGTACTTAGTCTGGAAAAGTGAGATAGCAGGTGACTCTGACTTACCATCACTAGGGTTGATGTCATAATGAGCCATCCACTTGATAGTCTTGTTTGAAAGCTCGATGTCAGGGAGCTTATCCTGAAGTGTATTTACCTGCTCCTTCTGATCTTCTGTCATAGCCTTAGCTTCCTTCTTGGAAGATGAGCTGTCACTTGATGAGCTGCCGCAAGCAGCCATGCTGCAAGCCAGTGAAAGCGCACAAGCAGCAGCGAAAATTCTCTTTGCCATTTTCATTATAGTAACCTCCTTGATAATAGACGAATGTTCCTTACCCAAAACGTTCATCTGTTACGATCGACAAGCATTGTTACCCGACAACGCTTGCCATAACGCTTATTTTTCGTCCTTACTAATGATAACAAAAAGTTTAAATTTAGTCAATCAGCATTTTGCAATATAAAGCTCAAGCGTTTTTGTTGATTATGACAAAGGTGTGTTGAATTTGTGTGAGTATTCGTTTTCAGAAAACGTTTTCGCAATTTCACTCATACATATTAATAAAAAGTTTACAATTGTTGTATACAGGTTTTACATTACTGTACCACCTGCCTTTTGTCAGCAGGTGAGAGCTTGAATGTCCTCTTGCGACAGGGCAGGGTGAACGGCGCGGTTTATGCCCATTGCAATGAGCTTTGCGCAGTTTTCCGAAAGTTTGTCAGCAGTTTTCGGAGCGACCATGATGTTTTCGGAGCTTTCAGGAGCTGTCTGACCGAAAATGTGCTGTGCGGCAGTGCAAAGGTCTATGACCGTTGGCACACCTATGGCAATGCACTTTACCCCGAGGGTCGAAAGCGAAAGCTCTTTTCGCGCGTTTTCGACTCCGCTTCCCGGAGAAATGCCGGTGTTGCAAAGCTGTATTGTCCTGCCAAGATTTGAAAGCTCGCTGCAAGCCAGTGCGTCAACGGCAATGATAGCCTGCGGTGTTACACGCTCTGCGATAGCTTTTACCTGCTCTGAGGATTCTATTCCCGTGTTTCCAAGCACTCCTGGCTGTATCACTGTGACCTCGCCCAGATCGTCAGTATCAAGCTCTTTTGCAAGGCTTTTTATGTGACGGGTAGCGAAGATCTTTTCAGCGGTAAGAGGGCCAACAGCGTCGGAAGTCAGGGCATAGTTACCAAGCCCTACTGCCAAAAAACGTTCACAACCACCGCAAAGCTCCCCTATGGCTTTTGCTATGACTTCTGCACGCTCACGAAAACTGTCGCTGTACATATCGAATGTTGAATCTGTGGCGGTAAGGGTGATGTATCTGCCGACAGGTCTGCCAAGCTTTTCGGCGGCTTCCTGTGTTTCTATGGTGATGTCCGTTACCTCAAGCCTAGCGTTTTCGATAACCTTGTTTTTGACTTTCACTCCCTGAAGCTTTTCCGCACCGCCTGCCTGAGAAAAGCTCTCCGCCGCCATATCCGTTCTAATGCTCATTTTATTCACCTTTCTGTGATATCGTGTAAGTTTTTGTGTGTTCCTACAATTTAGACCGCAAAATTTCTATATTTTTTTCAGTAAACCCCCTTGCAATTTCTTTTGAAATGTGGTAAAATATTTTACAAGGCTTGTTTAAAGGGCTTTCCGCATTTCCTCTCAGTCTGCGGATAGCTTGTGCAAATAAGTGCAAATTTATACAGAATGAGGGAGGTGTCGGTATGCCAAACATTAAATCCGCTAAGAAGAGAGTCAAGGTTATCAACACTAAGACAATGAGAAACAAGGCTGTAAAGTCTGATCTTAAAACTGCACTCAAGAAGGCTGACGCTGCTGTAGCTGAGAATGCAGAAAACAAGGAAGAAGTAGTAAGAGCTGCTATCAAGAAGGTAGATATGGCTTGCACAAAGGGCATTATGCATAAGAATGCTGCTGCAAGAAAGGTATCACAGCTTGCTAAGAAGCTTGGCTAATTTTTCAAAGTAGCTTACAAGACCGTTCCGAATGGGGCGGTCTTTTTTGTGTATTGGTCTGTACTATATAAATAGTATACTTTGTTGGTCGTAGTTGACTTTTTGGAGCTGTTATAGTATAATTGAGTTGATAATAATGCAGGGGAGGGATTTTATGACGTATCGTGTTGGAAAATATACGCTGCCTGAATACAGTGTGCTTATGTCGGTGTATGACCGTGAGCTTCCTGAGAACCTTAACGAGAGTCTTGAGTCTATGCTCATGCAGTCATATCCTCCCTCTGACTTCGTGCTTGTGTGCGATGGCAAGCTCACCTGCGAGCTTAATATTATCGTGAAGTCTTTTCAGGACGAGTTCAAGCATATTTTCCATATCGTTCAGATAGACGAGAACGTGGGCGTTGGAAAGGCTTACAACGAGGGCATAAAGGCGTGTAAATGCGATTATATCGTGAAAATGGACAGCGACGATATATCTCTCCCTAACCGCTGCTTGAAGCAGATGACCCTTTTTGCGGTGAAGCCTAAGCTTGATATCATCGGCACATATGTGGAGGAGTTCGACACTGACACTGACGAGGTAGTTTCGGTGAAAAAAGTGCCTGTCATGCATAAGGATATCGCTTCATATTCCAAACGACGCAACCCTTTCAACAGGCAGTCTGTGGCTTTTCGCAAGTCCTTTGCGGAGAAGATAGGCGGTTACAGTGACCTTAAAATGTGCGAGGACTATGAGTTTATCGCACGAATGTTACAGCATGGTGCAAAGGGGCAGAATATACCCGAGGTGCTTGTGCGCTACCGCATAGATGAAAATACTGTGGATACACGCAAAAGCTGGGAGCATACCAAGGCTTTCATTCGTGTGAGGTGGATAATACACCGTTCAGGGTATACGGGCTTCCGTGACTTTTTCATGCCATGCGCTCTGCAGCTTGGCTTGTTTATATTTCCTAGAAAATTCACCCGTTGGGTATACAGAACGTTTCTCAGAAAATAATATTTTTTATATATGAAAATATGAACCCAATGCCGTGTGGGTTCATATTTTTTTAGTTCAAATAAAAGTAAACGTTATCAATTTTGAACACGATGTTAAACATTAAAAACGGCTATTGACAATGATTTTTTATATGATATATTTAACATATAAATATAAAGCTATTCTATATTACTCTTTTATTTTATATTGTAAAGCTACTTCTCTTCTTAGATGTTTCACCATCATTATCAAATGCCTCTATACTAATCTTTACAGTTCCTTTAACTTCAAAAGGTAATTTATTTATATTAATTGAAAAGCTAGTATCATCAGCATCTACTGTTCCTATCCAATAATTATTAGCAAAGATATTATATCCTAATAAGTCTTTATCAATATTCTTCTTCCAGCTTATATTTAAAACATTTCCTTTCCTGCTAACTGTAAGTCCAGTAACATTTCTAGGTTGAGTTAACAAATCTATACTGTCTGGTCCCCAATTTGCATCAACTGGATTTCCTACACCACCAACTTTTGCGCTTTCGCTATATTGCCATATTCTCCACCTAGTCCATCCACCTACATCTGGTGGAACAGGAGCATTTCCTGCAATTGCAGTATAATGGGCAATCCATAAAATCATATTTTTTAAAGGATATCCTCTACCTTGTATAAAAAAGTTATCATACATTTCAACAAAAAATACACCAGTATAAAGCATTAATCTTCTTCTTGTTTTTTTCTCAAATCTCTTTCTAAACCTATCTATCCAATTAATTAAGGTAGATGTAGAAATTGACTTATCTGTAGGAGTTTCAACATCTAAAACTGGAAACAAATCTCCATAGTCCCTTTGACCAAACCCCTCCTGAAGTATATTAATAAAATCATCACATTGTGAATCTGCTGTAGTTAAGTCTGAACTAGGAACGCCAAAATGATATGCTCCAACAGGTATTCTAAAATTTCTTGCTTGTCTAGCAAACTGCAAAAATTTTTTATCTACTCTAAATCTTCCTGTTGCTGAGCCTGATGATCTTAGGTATAAAAAGTCTATAGTTGTTGCTAGAACTGTAAAGTCTACATTTTGTGTATATTCATTAATATCTATACCAAAAAGACTTTTATCATTTCTATTTTGCATAAAATCCTCCAATAAAAAATTCTCCTTACTACATATAATACTTAAAACTTTAATTATTGTTCCATATAAATAAACTGCGAACTACAGTGAGAACGAAAAATGGAATATTACTTTTCCGGGAAGCGGTGAAATTTTCACTTTGAATTTATTTCAATTACGCAAAAAACCTAGCTTACGCTAGGTTTTAAAATCTACTATATTATATACTTCTTTTAACTTTTAAAGATGTTTCAATTATCTTATCTAAAAGTCCTGCATAGCTAATTTCTATGGCAGCTGCACTCTTAGGGAAAAGACTTGCTGGAGTCATTCCTGGTAATGTATTTACCTCTAATATATAAGGAACTCCATTTTTATCAATTATCATATCAACTCTAGCATATACTTGGCACTTTAAAGACTTATAAGTTTCTAAAGCCATTTTTTCAACTTCTTTATGAAGTTCTTCTTCTAATTCAATAACTATTTCATCTGCTCCATCAGCTGCATACTTTTGAGTATAATCAAAGAAATCTGATTTTGGCTTAATAGCTATAACAGGCCACATTTCACCATCAAACACTGGACATGTTATTTCATCACCTTCAACAAACTCTTCTATCATTACTTCCGTGTCCCATTTTAAACCTTCTTCAACAGCAGCTTGAATCTCATCCTTACTTTTTATCTTAAATGTAGCAACACTTGATCCTCCATTTGTTGGCTTAACAAAAACAGGATATCCCATTTCTTCGATTTTATCATAATCTATTTCTTCTACAGATGATACATTTATCCATCTTGCAGTTCTAACATCATTTGCTTTTAATATTCTTTTTGTAAAATCTTTATCCATACATACACCTGAACTTATAGGTCCACACCCTGAATAAGGTATGTCTAAAGTTTGAAGTACTGATTGAACTGTTCCATCTTCGCCAAATTTTCCATGAAGAGCTAATAAAGCAAAATCTATATCCTTAACTTTATTCACTATATCTTCTTTATTATCTATAACTACAGGCACTACTTCATACTTGTTTTTATCAATTTTTTCTACTATTGAATTACCACTCTTAAGTGAAATTTCTCTTTCTGAAGAAATTCCCCCCATTATTACTCCAACTTTCATGTATATCCTCCTAAAATTTCAGTAATTATGTAAGTATTACTATATATTTTCACATTCAATTATATCATAAATGAATCTCCAAATCTTCGATTTGGCTAGATGAATTTACCTTTAAAACTTTTACTTCTTTTTTGACTTATTAGCCTTAAAATATACACATCTATTTGTAAGTGAACACTCACTACATTTAGGATTTCTCGCTATACAGCATCTTCTCCCATGAAATATTAATAAATGATGTGCTAAACTCCACTCCTTTTTAGGAAGTTCTGCTTGAAGTTGTTTTTCTACCTCTAAAACATTATCTGAATCTGCAAGTCCGAGTCTATTCGAAACTCTAAAAACATGTGTATCAACAGCAATAGACGGAACTCCAAATGCATTAGACAAAACAACATTTGCAGTTTTTCTTCCTGCACCTGCTAAACTAGTTATTTCATCCATAGTTTTAGGTACTTCTCCATTAAACTTAGTTTTTAATTGATTACACATAATTAATATATTCTTAGCTTTACTTCTATATAAACCTATTTGTTTTATTCTTGCTTCAAGCTCATTTATAGATAAAGTTAAAAATGCATCTACATCTGGATAATCTCTAAATAAACTTTCTGTTACTTCATTAACCTTTTTATCTGTAGTTTGTGCAGATAAAATAGTTGCAACTAATAGCTGAAATGGAGTTTCATGATTTAATTCACATTTAGCATCTGGATACAATCTTTTTAACTCATCTAATATTAACTTAGTCCTTTGCTTCACAAAATTTCCTCCTAACTACTCATACACTTCCAAGAATCATTCACACTTAAATTTTCCTCAAGCAAACTTTAATTACTTAACAATTTACCTTTTTAACTATTTATATGCTCCTCTATATTCTTCCGGTAATCCTTTTGCTATAGATTTCATTATATAATTCAAGCATCTATCATCATATTCATGCTTAGATTCTTCTTTATCTTTCTTAGGAATACTTATTGGTTCTCCTATTTTTACATTTACCTCTGCTTCATTCCATTGTTCTCCAGCCATATCACCATCTTTATTTATAGGTAATAATTTTTCAGTTCCATACATTGAAATTGGAACTATTGTAGCTTTACTCATTCTAGCAACTAATAATATTCCCTTTTTAGCTTCAATCATACTTCCAGTTCTGCTTCTTGTCCCCTCTGGGAAAATAACTAAATTTTCTCCACCCTTTAATACTTTTATCATAGACATAATTGCATCCTTATCTGCACTATTAGGCTTAATACTAATATTTTTAACTATTTTAGTTCCTAAATTAGTAACCGGATCATTAGAAAGTTTAACACCAGCAACAAAAGTTGGATCATAATCATCCTTTAATACCTTTTCTATAATAAATCCATCTGAATTACTTAAATGGTTACAAATAAATATTTTAGCCCCATCAGCTCTTTTAATATTTTCATATCCACTTATATTTATTCTTGCATATTTTTTCAAATACCCATCTATCTTATTTCTTGCTATTTTTACAACTAATTTTTCTGGCAACAGCTTTATAAGTCTTGCCACACTTTTTGACATCATATTAATTACCCCCTTGAGTATAATATGCACATACACATTATATTTTATATATCCCTTTAAAACAATTAACTTATTTTAATCTATCTATATATTCATTTATATAAGGTGAATCTCCTCTATATCTAGATATATCTTCACCCTCATTATGTAACTTTATTATAGCATTTCTTTTAATAACATTTTTTCCTCTCCATCCACAAGATGTTTTAGAAATATTATCTTTAAAAAATTTATTATTCATATCAGCATAAATATCACTACTCAAATTACACATAAATTCTAGTGGTTTGAATTCTTCAAGCTTTGAAAATTTTATTGATTCATTATAGGGACATATATTTTGACATATATCACACCCAAATACCTTATTCTTTAATAGCTTTATCTCTACATCACTTAATTCTTTTTTTTGGGTTAT
>OHIM01001201.1_pt1 | contig 11578 bp, 13 predicted proteins | sample 1568271 | NCBI WGS metagenome assembly OHIM01 (sample SAMEA3879580, study PRJEB24766) | human gut metagenome | biome: human-associated habitat; feature: feces | place: USA | collected 1985/1987
AATGCTCAGTCATCTCGGTGTCGGCATGGCCTACGATGCTCTGGATGGTCTGGATATCCACGCCCAACGCCTGCATCGGCGATACAATTCCTTTTGTTTAATGGGCCTGTTTGACGGAGCATACAATCAAATTGTCAGGTTTTTGGCAATACTGTCGATTACGTCAAACAATTTTTTTCCCCTCCCAAAAAAATTGGATTTTGGAGTGTTTTTCATTGACCGATTGCGGAATTAGCTGTAAAATCTAAAAAAGAATAGTGGCTGTAGAGTGGGGTACTCTACGATCTGCTCGATCTTTAAGTATTATGATAAGGATTACGCCAATACGGTGCTGGAACTGCAGGCGGCCGTCCGGTTACAGGGAGCAGGTACTGAAAGCTATCGGGGGTCTTGCTATTGCACTTGCCAATGATGGAAAGCTGGAAGAGGCACAGCAGGAGCTGGATACATTGCAGAAAAAAGGCGCTTCCTCCGGTGACTGTGATCTGGTTGCGGCAGAGATTCTGTCCTTGCAAAAGAACTATGATCAGGCTCTTGCGCTTTACATAAAAGTGTTCAATGAGGTGGAGGACCCGCAGCTCCTGAGCCATGCTTACCTGTCAGCCGCAAATGCAGCGCTGAATCAGGACGATATGGAAAAGGCTGTGCGCATTCTGAAACAGGGATGCCAGAACCTTCCGGAAGGTCAGGCTGTGCTTCAAAAGGAGATGCTTGCGGATCTTATGATGCAGCAGGCAGCATCTGACAAAGAAAATGCAGAAGAATACTATGCTGAAGCGCAGCAGCTGCTGGAGGAGCTGGTGGACAGCGGCTACGATACTATTGCCACCCGGTTGAATCTGGCAACTGTACTGCAGGCATTGGATCAGTACAGTGAAGCTGGAAAGGTTTTGAAAGATCTGCAGGAGCAGTATCCATCGGATTATCGTTTTGATATGCAGCTGGCCTATCTTCTGATCGACCAGCTCCGCACCAGCGGATGGCTCAAATAAGGAGGGAATACCTGCGTCTACCGGACAGATCTTTTTTGTGGTTGGAATCGTTGGCATGATCGTTTCGGCTGTTGCGGCAGTCGTTTCAGCATGGATCCTGCGCAGGCAGGAAAAAAAGCTGAAGGAACAGATCTGGAACGAGTATCAATAAAAATCAATCGATTAAGGGGTATGAAAAAATGCTGAAAAAACTTAGTGTAACGGCTGTTATTCTTGCAATGTCGGCCATGCTTCTGGTGCCGACTGCATACGCGGTGCAGTCAGTAGACGCACCGGCACAGGTGGCTTTGTGACGATTGACGGCAAGCTGTATCATGTTTCGAAGAATGGCTATGCCATCGATCGGTACGCCAAGGGTTTGCACGAGATCGACGGAGGAATGTACTATGTCAAAGAGGATGGCTCGTTCCTGACGAACAGCGCGGTAGAATACCTTACTTTTGATGCGAATGGCCGCTATACCTCTGGCAATGCAACGCTGGACAGCTATGTGGATCAGGCACTGGCTGCGTGCACAAACTCTGGCATGACGAAGGCGCAAAAGCTGCGCGCCGCCTATTTGTATGTCCGGGATCACGGCGCATACCTTGCCCGTCCGCATCAGGCAAGAGGCACAACGGCTTGGGCAGAAGAGAGCGCTTTGTTCATGTTTGAACACAAAAAGGGCAACTGCTACTGCTTTGCAGGCCAGTTCCTTTATATGGCCCGGCGGCTGGGCTACAATGCCTATGTAATGTCTGGCGGTGTGGGCCGCAAGGACTCGGACCATGCATGGGTCATGATCTGCGAGAACGGAGTTCCCTATATCTATGATGTGGAACTGGAGTGGGGCTATCGTGCCGGCAGATACGGCCATGCAGAATATAATATGTATAAAATGCCGCTGAATAAAACGGTGTTCAGCTACCAGTTTCCGTGATTGCTGAGGTAGCCGAAAAATGGTGCTGAAACATTTGTACACCCTGCTTGTGGTGCTGGTTGGCTTTGTGATCTTCCGTGCAGACAACATGGGGCAGGCCTTCTCAATGATAGGAGCCATGTTTTCCGGGGGCTCTGCCTCTGCGCAGACAGGGCTGCTGCTGGCGCAGTGTCTGACCCCGCTGACCCTGTTTGCACTGGCGGTTGGCCTTGTGGGCAGTACGCCGGTTTTGCCGCTGGTCTGCCGTAAAGCAGAGCAGCAGACCGGAAGCGTGTATGCATGCCTTCAGGCACTGAGTTATGCAGGGGTGCTGGCGCTTTTGCTGGTGGATATCCTGCATCTGTCGGCTGCATCCTATGTGCCTTTTATCTATTTCCAGTTCTGAGGTGGAAAAATGCAAGTGAAAAAATTAGGATATATCCTGTTTGTGGGGGTCATTGCCACAATTTGCATTTTGCCTGTGGCTGTGATGCCTTGGCAGACGGAAAAAGCGGTGGGCAATGAGCAGCTTGCATCCTTTCCTGAATTACGGAAAGAGGATGGCAGCTTCAATACCGGTATCCTGAATGAGTTTTCGGATTATTTTGCGGATCATTTCGGGCTCCGTCATGAGATGATCACCTTGAACGATCAGCTTACCGGAACCGTGCTCAAAACGCTGGACAGCAGCAGTGTGCTGTTGGGAAAAGACGATTGGCTGTTCTATAAAAGCACCCTTGCGGACTATACCGGCGCAGAACCCTTTACAGCCCGGCAGAGTTATGCGGCCGCTCATGTACTGGGTCTGATGCAGGAATACTGCGAAGAGAACGGCATTGGGTTCTGCTTTACCATCGCACCCAATAAAAATTCCCTGTATAGCGGTCAGATGCCGGCACGATATACGGCAGCCTCCGTACGGAACGCCCAACTGCTTCAGCAGCAGATGGAACAGCAGAATGTCCGGTATGTGGATCTGTTCAAAACACTGTCTGACCACGAAGAGCAGCTGTATTACCGTCGGGACAGCCACTGGAATATGCGGGGCGCACAGCTGGCAGCACAGACTTTGCTGAAAGAACTGAAAGGCTCTGAAGCGGAGTTTGATTCCTGCATCAATGGAAAAACATCCCCGCATACCGGCGACCTGTATGAGATGGTGTACCCTGCCGGAAACGAGACGGAACAGGATACGGCATACGACTTTACCTATCAGTATGACGAAAAATTCCACTCGGCAGATGATATCACGATCCACACGGAAAATTCGGCGGCAGACGAAAGCATTTTTGTATACCGCGATTCCTTTGGCATCAATCTGCATCCTTTTCTGGCACAGAGCTACGGCAATGCCTGTTTCTCCCGGAATATGCCCTACCTTTTGACGGCTGTTACAGAAGAGCAGCCCGATGTGCTGCTGGTGGAACTGGTGGAACGCAACCTGAACTGGCTGCTGGAACGCGCCCCGGAAATGCCTGCTCCGGAACGCACGGCAGTCCCGGCAGCAGATACCGGTACAAGTGCGAAGGCACAACGGAAGGACAGCCGAATGGAGGGGACTTTCTGCCTGACAGGCGATCTGAGCGGGCAGTGTGTGGATGACGACTCTCCGATCTATATTCTGGCAGAGACCGGAACCTACGAAGCTTCCCCTTGCGGAGAGGGAACACAGCCGTTTACGGCGTATCTTCCGCAGAATGTGCGGGAGCAGCAACTAAAAGCAGCATTTCTGTCGGACGGTGAATGGGTCTTTTGCGCCCTGGCCGACTGACTGAAAGAATAGAAAGAAGGAACAAAAAAATGAATGTAAGCTATAAGATGATGGGTGTAGTGCTCTGCGGTGCGATGCTTCTGGCATCGGGATGCGGGGCAAAAGCAGAAACGACCGCTTCCTCGGCTGTGGAATCCGAATCGGTTTCCGTTGTGGCATTGGAGGCTGCTTCGTCGGAGGCAGTGTCGGAGGCTGTGCCGGAAAGCAAGGCGGTCTCGGAGGCAGTTTCCGAAGCTTCTTCTTCGGTAAGCGAGGCGGCATCGGAGAAACCGGCCGAATCCAAGGCAGAGTCCAAGGCAGAATCCAAGGCCGAGACTGCGGTAAAATCTAAGCCTGCAAAGCAGGAGACGGCTGCTTCCTCCAAAGAAGAAAAGACGGAGCCTGTGGAAAGCAAGCCCGTTACAGAGACTGCTCCGGCAGAAACTGCCAGCCTGGAAACTGCCCTGAAGTATGTGGGCAAAGACGTTTCCAAGCTGTATGCCGCTATTGGCAAGCCGAACAGTTCGGAGTATGCTTTCAGCTGCATCGGTGATGGCGAGGATGGCCTGCTGCATTACAACGGCTTTACTGTGACGACCTACCGTGAAAACGGTAAAGAGACGGTACAGGACGCCTATTAAACATGAAATTCGGCCTCTGGCATTCCACAGGGGGCTGAATCTTTATATGGGAAGATGAGAATGAAACGCCAGAAGATCAAACGATATCGGTTTAGCGTGACGCAGAATACGCGCAGAAGAAGGGCGGCAAGGCCGCTGAAAGCCGTCGGTGTAGTACTGGTGTGCCTGTGTCTGCTCACAGGGGCCGTTTTTGGAATTTACAAAGCGATCCAGAGTAAGACTACGGGGTGGCACGGCGAAGGACTGCATCGCTACTATATCTCGCCGACTACCGGCACCCGTGCGCAGGGGCTGTATGAGATCAACTATAAGCTCTACTATTTTGGCAGCAACAACTTTTTGAAGGTCGGCTGGATTGAAGAGAACGGCTATGTCGGCTATGCCAACGCAGATGGAGAGCTCACCCAGGGCGAAGCGAAGATAGACGGAAAATACTACTATTTCCAACCGGAGACCGGACAGTTGTACACCGGCTGGATCATGCTGGACGGAGTGCAGTACTGCTTTGACGAAACCGGACATCCGCGCACCGGTACTTATCAGGAGGACGGAAAGGTCTGGGAACTGGATAGTGATGGACGGGTCAAAAACCGACTGAACGGTTGGAAAAAAACGGACGGCGTCCTGAAATACTACGACAACAGCGGCGCACCGGCACAGGGCTGGACAGAGATCGATGGAAAGGATTATTTCTTTGTGGACGGTGTCAGTCAGGCCGGCTGGGTTGAAACGGATGCGGGCACGCGCTATTTGGACGGCAACGGAAATCAGATGACCGGGTGGTGTGTGATCGACGGCCAGCCCTATGCTTTTGGGACAAATGGAGAACCGAAGCAGGGATGGGATCATTCCCATGAAAAAAGCTACTATTTTATCAACGGCGTCAGTCAGTCGGGCACATTCGGGGAGGGCGCACTTAGCAGCAACCTGAACGGCAGCGGCAGTGTTCAGCCGGTTGGGGATCAGGCACCGGAGGACGATCTTGCAGAGGATGCCGAGGGCGAACCGCCGGAGGAAGAACTGCTGGAAGCGCAGCCGACACAAACCGAAACAACGGAAGCGGGGCAGACTGCCCCGGCGGCACAACAGCCGACGCAGTCGCCGGAGGAATCGGCGGCAGAGCAGGAGACCGCATTGAAGGCACCGACAGCGCCGGAAAATCCGGCACAGGAACAGCAGGAAGAAGGGACGGAAAATACATGAAAACAACAAGACGTGATTTTCTGTGCCTTTCGGCCATGGCATGCGCATGGCTTCTGACGGGCTGCCAGAACCCCACAGTGGAAGAGCGGGCTGTCAGCTGGCAGCAGCAGGAAGTCAGTGATCCGGTCTCTGAAACCGGACCGATGTGGAATGCAGCACTGGACGACAATGCGGTTCTGCGGGATGGCATCCGCGTTCCCCAGAACTTCGAACTGCCGTTGGAAGGTTCAACAGGCTTTGCAGGGGCGGCTGTGATGCTGCTGTACGAGAGACCGGATGGGGCCAGTACGGTACTGCGCAGACTTGCAGCGGGAGATATGTTTTATATCCGGCAGGAGTCTGGCGCATATTGGCAGGTCTGCCTGCTGGACGGCACCGTGGGCTGGTTGGAAAATGAACTGTGTATGATCAATCTGCCCGATGTTCTGCCTTCCATCGTATACGAAAACCCCAATGCCAAGGCATCGATCTTTAAAATCTGCGGAAAGGATATTGAAGGCATTACGGGACAGAAACTGTATGACGGCCTGTTCTACAACCAGCGCCTTGGGCGGGATGAGTATCTAATGCCTATCAATTACGCTATGGCAAAAAAAGTTGGTGCAGCGCAGAAAAATGCTTTGAAGGCTGGCGATTGCCTGAAGATCGTAGAGACATTCCGGCCCTATGAGGTGCAGATGCTGGTAAAGGATGCAGTGTACGCCAAGGCAAGAACGGACAAGGAGTTGATGACGGCGCTGAACAAGGGCGCGTGGAATATCGGCTGGTTTATTGCAACGTCTCTTTCCAACCATCAGCGCGGTGTGGCAATGGACACGACCCTGCTGCGCATCACTGAGCAGACAGAGCACAGCATGGCGGGGTGTCCCTTTGTACAGGTGACCGGTGAGGAATACGCCATGCCCTCTGCCATGCACGAGCTGAGCAGTGCAGCGGCCTGCTTTACCGGCCCGGTAACTTCTAATTCGGCCACCGCATGGAAGCGGGCCACTGCATCGGCATCCATGACAGACGGTGCGCGGCGGCTGCAGGGGTACTGTACCAATGCAGGCATGACACCGCTGGCCTCGGAGTGGTGGCACTTTAACGATCTGGATGCACAGAATAAGGTGCGCATGACCTCTGGAAACGGAAAATTCTGGCTGGACGGCTGTGTCAGCTGGAAAATGTTTGAAGCATAACCTTGGGGTTGCGCTTTGGAGGAATACAAAATGTAGCAACTGAAAAAGCAAAAAAGCGGTTACGGCAGCGGATAAGATCGAGTTGGGACGGAAATACCTGACCGAGCTGAACTACACCGAGGCTGTGGAGTCTTTTACCGAGGCCATCGGCCTTGACCCGGAACATATTCCGGCATACATGGGCCGTGCCGAGGTGAATGAACTGACGACTGCCAACGAGACCGCATGGGCAGACGTGAGCGAAGCCGAGAACGGCGCAGTCACCGCCGAAGCCCTGACTGCCGCCGCCCCCACTGCGGAAGAGATCGGTGCGGTATCCCTGAGCAAGCTCTATGTCTACTATGGCAGCCACGAAAACCGCAGCCGTGAAGGTGAGGGCGTGTGGCTCGTCCTGAACCCCGGCAAAAAAGACCTGACCGCGTAAAGCCCTGCATCACTCGGAAATTGCGCAGCAGGTCATTCGGATCGAGAATGGGCAAACTCTGTTAGGAGGGCTTTATTATGAATACTACATTGCGGCGGGATGCGGATGAGATCATCTGTTCCAGCATTCAGGCGGTTCTGCCGGATAAAGCCGTGTGCCGCGCGCTGGAGGACTTTCAGCCCGGAGGCGGCAGAGTGCTGCTGGTGGCGGCAGGCAAGGCCGCATGGCAGATGGCGCATGCCGCCGTGCAGGCACTAGGGCGCGTGGACGGCGGCGTGGTGGTGACCAAGTACGGCCATGTGAAGGGCGAAATCCCCGGCATAAGCTGTTATGAGGCGGGTCATCCCGTGCCGGATGACAACAGCTTTGCAGCCACCGAAAAAGCTTTGGCGCTGGTGCAGGGACTGACCGCAGAGGACACGGTGTTGTTTTTGCTTTCCGGCGGCGGCAGCGCCCTGTTTGAAAAGCCGCTTGTCCCCGGCGGGGAATTGCAGGACATTACCAATCAGCTCCTTGCCAGCGGAGCCGATATCGTGGAGATGAATACCATCCGCAAGCGGTTGTCCGCTGTCAAGGGCGGTCGGTTCGCACAGCACTGCGCGCCCGCAAGGGTGTTCAGCATCGTGCTCAGCGATATTCTGGGCGATCCGCTGGATATGATCGCCAGCGGCCCGGCGGTGCCGGATAGCTCCACCTGTGCGCAGGCTTTTGCCATTGCGGAAAAATACCACCTGGACCTGTCAGAACAGGCAAAGGCGCTGCTGGCGCAGGAAACGCCGAAAGCCCTTGATAACGTGACCACACAGATCACCGGCAGCGTCCGAGAGCTGTGCACCGCTGCCGCTAAAGCCTGCCGGGAGCTGGGCTATGAGCCCATCCTCCTCACCGACCGGCTCTGCTGCGAGGCGCGGGAGGCAGGCAGCTTTCTGGGGGCCATCGCCCGCACCCATGCGGGACAAGGAAAAAAGCTAGCCTTTATCGCGGGCGGGGAAACCGTGGTGCACCTGACCGGCAAAGGGCTGGGCGGGCGCAATCAGGAGCTGGCGCTGGCCGCAGCCCCGGCACTGGCCGGACAAAACGCGGCGGTGTTCTCCGTGGGCAGTGACGGCACCGACGGCCCTACCGATGCCGCCGGCGGCTATGTGGACGGCGACACCGCCGCAGCACTGGCGGCAAAGGGCTGGAACGTGTTCGACACCCTGCAAAACAACGATGCCTACCACGCCTTGCAGGCGGTGGATGGGCTTATCATCACAGGCGCTACCGGTACCAACGTCAATGATGTTGCCGTGGTGCTGATCGGGGGAGAAGCGCAGGCAGACGCCTGAAACTCTGTCTGCCCGGCGCACCCATAATGTTTGACCCCGCTTTGCCCGCTGTGCCCGGGCAGGCGGGGGTTTTTTGTTGGAAGCACTTGACAGGTGTTTTATAAAATGATATGATTTTGATATCAGAAAGAAACGCTTCCGACCCTGATAAGGAGGGACTTGTTATGGAAGAGAAAATTTTGAATACCCGCAAAAACGGCATGGCCGCGCTGCTGCTCACGTTGCTGGGCTATGTGGTGGCCATCGCCCTGTTCATCTACAGCATCACCCTGCTGAATGCAGACCGGATGCTTCTGGGCGTGCCGCTGCTGATTTTGTCCATTGCGTATTGGATCGCAGGCATTTTCCTGTTCTGCGGCCTTAAGGTGTTAAAGCCGCAGGAGGCGCTGGTGCTCACCCTGTTTGGTGATTACATCGGCACCCTGAAGGGACAGGGCTTTTACTGGGTGAACCCCTTCTGTACCGCCGTCAACCCCGCTGCCGGCACCCGCCTGAGCCAGAGCGGAGATGTGAACAGCAAGGAGAACAGCGTGGCTGCGCTGTTTGGCAATAACGGCCAGAATGCTCAGATGAGCGCCGAGTCCATGAGCAAAAAGATCTCCCTCAAGATGATGACCCTGAACAACTCCCGCCAGAAGATCAACGATTGTCTGGGCAACCCGGTGGAGATCGGCATTGCAGTCATCTGGCGCGTGACCGATACCGCCAAGGCTGTGTTCAACGTGGATAACTACAAGGAATACCTCTCCCTGCAGTGCGACAGCGCCCTGCGCAACGTGGTGCGGGTGTACCCCTATGATGTTTCTCCCAACGTGGACACCACCGGCGACGGCGTAGCCGATGAGGGCAGTCTGCGCGGCTCCTCTGAGGTGGTAGCTGCCCGCATCCGGGACGAGATCCAGAAGAACGTGGCCGAGGCAGGTATCGAAGTGGTGGAGGCCCGCATCACCTATCTGGCCTATGCACCGGAAATTGCAGCGGTCATGCTGCAGCGCCAGCAGGCCAGTGCCATCATTGACGCCCGCAAGATGATCGTGGACGGCGCTGTGGGCATGGTGGAAATGGCGCTGGATCGTCTGAACGAGAACAAGGTAGTGGAACTGGACGATGAACGTAAGGCGGCAATGGTATCCAATCTGCTGGTGGTGCTGTGCGGCAACCGGGATGCCCAGCCCATCGTGAACAGCGGCAGCCTGTACTGATATGGCAGAGCCGAAAAAACAGGTGCCCCTGCGCCTGAACGCTAAACTCTACGATGCCCTTGCCGCTTGGGCAGAGGATGACTTCCGCTCGGTGAACGGGCAGATCGAATATCTGCTTACCGAGTGTGTGCGTCAGCGCAAAAAGAATGGGAAATATGTCTCCGACCAGCTGGATGTCCCGCCGGAGCTGGATCTCCATTGAAGAACCCGTGAAAAAACGTTTGGAGCGCGCCGCAGAGCACGCCAAACGCAAATTATTCACAAGGCCGCTGCACAAGACCGGTGCAGCGGCCTTGTGTTTGTCGGGGAAAAGCCGTGCCTTCCGGCGGGAAGCGGGGACAAATGAACGCTGATTTGATATATCAATTGAGCGCGCAATGCTCCGGTATTTCGTCGAAAAAGGCGACCGAAGCTGCGGAAATGACTTGAAGAGACAGGAGAAGATGGACAGATATCTGGGCGAAAACGTTTCTTTTTTGGGCTTTTCCGGAAAAAAACTTGCCTAAAAGTTTGCAGCGTGCTAAACTAACAGCGGGGAATTGTTTTGCGTAAGCAGATAGGGGGATGAAGCTATGAAAATACTGGTTGTGGATGACGGTCAGCTTGCGATCAATTCGCTGATCCGCATCCTGTGCCGGGTGGCACCGGACTGTGACTATATCAGTGCCATGACGACTGACGATGCCCTGACGTGGATGCGGCAGGGCCCGATGGATGCTGCCTTTTTGAACCTGGAAATGCCGGGCATGAATGGCCTTGCCCTTGCCCGCATGATTCAGAAATTGCAGCCCCGCTGCAATATCATCGTGGTCACCGAGCACCCGGAGTATGCACTGGAAGCATTGCAGATCTTCGTCAGCGGTTTTCTGCTCAAGCCCGCCAACGAGGCCGATGTGCGCAATGTGCTGGAAAATCTGCGCTACCCGCCGGAAACGGCACCTGTGGGCATCAAGATCCAGTGCTTCGGCAACTTCGAGATCTTTGTGGGCGGACGTCCGCTCTCCTTCAAGCGCAGCAAAAGCAAGGAGCTGCTGGCCTACCTTGTGGACCGCAACGGCGCCACCTGTACCAACGGCGAGATGCTGGCTGTCCTGTGGGAGGACAAGCCCGACACCGCCTCGCTGCACAGCCACCTGCGCAATTTGATCTTTGACCTCAGCCATACGCTGGAGGACGCAGGGGTCAACGGGCTGCTGGTACGCGGCCGCAGCACCTTGGCGCTGGATACCAGCAAGGTGGACTGCGATTATTATAACTTCCTGCGGGGAGACCGCTCAGCCTTCAACTCTTACCGGGGCGAGTATATGACCCAGTATTCCTGGGCAGAGGTTACCCGCTCGGCGCTGCGCCAGCAGGCCGCAGCTATGCCCAAAAGCGGGTCTATCCCAAGCTATTACGTCCCGCCCACGGGCTTTTAAAATTGCATAAAACGCCAAAGGCTGCTGCGCAAACGATGCGCAGCAGCCTTTATCATTCTCTTAAAATCGTTCCAGCTCCAGCAGATATTCCTTGATCTCCAGTCCCTCGGCGTAGCCGGTCAGGCTGCCGTCTGCGCCGATGACCCGGTGGCATGGCACCACGATGCACAGCGGGTTGCGGTGACAGGCGCTGCCCACGGCGCGGCTTGCCTTGGGTTTGCCCAGCGCCGCCGCCAGTTGTCCGTAGGTGCGCACCTCCCCATAGGGAATCTTGCGCAGCTGCGCCCATACCGCCTGCTGAAAGGCCGTGCCCTTTGCCGCCAGCGGCAGGTCGAACTCCCGGCGCACCCCGGCAAAATATTCGTTCAGCTGCTCCTCGGCTTCCTGTAACAGGGGCGTTTCAACTATGGTCAAGGCACTGGAAGACATCATTGCAAAAAGCAGCAGCATCGTCTTTTTTGGCGGCGCGGGCGTTTCTACGGAGAGCGGCATCCCGGATTTCCGGAGCGTGGATGGACTTTACAATCAGAAATATGATTAT
>OHIM01001230.1_pt1 | contig 11368 bp, 9 predicted proteins | sample 1568271 | NCBI WGS metagenome assembly OHIM01 (sample SAMEA3879580, study PRJEB24766) | human gut metagenome | biome: human-associated habitat; feature: feces | place: USA | collected 1985/1987
TTAATAATATATATATTATATGTGCTTTTTGCATAAGAATATTAAGAAAGAGAGAAAGAGTATGAACGAAAAGAAAGAGTTCAAGCCTTATATTCCGGCTGATAAGGTTATGCCTGAGTTAACAGTTACATCTGTTATTATAGGTGCTTTATTGGCTATATTATTTGGCGGTGCTAACGCATATTTAGGACTTAGAGTTGGTATGACTGTTTCAGCATCTATACCAGCAGCGGTTATCTCAATGGGAATTATCCGTTTTATATTAAGAAGAGATTCCATATTAGAGAATAACATGGTCCAGACTATTGGCTCTGCTGGTGAATCAGTTGCAGCCGGTGCTATATTTACACTTCCAGCATTATTTATGTGGGCTCAGGAAGAAGGTACAGCGATGCCTTCTTTAGTTGAGATAGCACTTATTGCATTAATCGGTGGTTTCCTTGGAGTATTATTCATGATTCCACTTCGTAGTGCATTGATTGTACAGGAGCACGGTGTGTTACCTTATCCAGAAGGACAGGCATGTGCTGAGGTATTAGTCGCAGGTGAAGAGGGTGGTGCTAAGGCAGGTACAGTATTTGCAGGTCTTGGTATTGCTGCTGTTTATAAGTTTATAGCAGATGGACTTAAGGTGTTCCCAAGTGAGGTTGATTTCACAATCAAGCCATATAAGGGTTCAGCAGTAGGTGCAGATGTATTACCTGCACTTTTAGGTGTTGGTTATATCTGCGGACCTAAGGTATCATCATATCTTCTTGCAGGTGGTTCTGTTGCATGGTTTATGATTATGCCATTAATCGCCTTATTTGGTGGAGATAATATTATTGGACCAGCACTCATTCCAGTTTCACAGATGAATCCATCACAGATATGGTCTAATTATGTACGTTATATTGGAGCAGGTGCAGTTGCAGCAGGTGGTATTTTAAGCTTAATTAAGTCATTACCACTTATTGTAAGGACATTTAAGCAGGCACTTAAGGGATATGGTAAGAAGGCAGATGGAGTAGAATCAAGATTAACTAAGGATATTCCTATGATGTTTGTTGTATTAGGAATTGGAGTACTTGCTATTATTATGTGGTTAATCCCAGTTATTCCAGTAAATCTTCTTAGTGCAATAATCATTATCATATTTGGTTTCTTTTTTGCAACAGTATCATCCCGTATGGTTGGATTAGTAGGTAGTTCCAATAATCCTGTATCAGGCATGGCTATTGCGACACTTCTTATTTCATCAGCGATTCTTAAAGCAACAGGTACTGTTGGAATGAAGGGTATGGTTGCTGCTATAAGTATCGGTTCTGTAATATGTATAATTGCAGCTATAGCAGGAGATACATCACAGGATTTAAAGACAGGTTATATAGTAGGTGCAACACCTTACAAGCAGCAGGCAGGTGAACTTATTGGTGTAGCTGTATCAGCTATTACAGTTGGTGGAGTACTTTATTTACTTAATGCAGCATGGGGCTATGGTTCAACAGAATTACCAGCACCACAGGCAACTCTTATGAAGATGGTTGTTGAAGGTGTTATGGGTAACAGCCTTCCATGGTCACTTGTATTTGCAGGAGTTGCAATTGCAATAGTAGTTGAGATTCTTCAGATACCTGTGCTTCCATTTGCGGTAGGACTTTACCTTCCAATCTATTTAAGTACACCTATTATGGTTGGTGGACTTGTAAGACTTTACTTTGATAAGAAGAAGGGTATTACAGAGGAAGAGCGTAAGGCTAAGGTTAATCAGGGAATACTTTATTCATCAGGTCTTATTGCCGGTGAAGGACTGGTTGGTATCCTTTTAGCAGTATTTGCTATTATTCCTGTAGGAGCAGCTACTCTTGGCGATGCTATTAATATATCAAAGATTATTAATCTTGGTAATATCGGAGGACTTGTATTCTTTGCATGCCTTGTTGCAACATTAGTGGCATTTATTAACAAAAAAGAAAAGAAGACAAAATAATAAATAATATGTTATAATGAGTCTGCCGGTCATGCTGCCGGCAGATTTTTATTTTTCTAGGATTAAAGGAGAAAGCTTGAGTTATGGCTAAGCAGAAGGATAATTACTTAGACTATGTTCCAAAGCATAATTCGTTGTTCGAATGCAGAGAAAACAAAAAAGGTCATGTAGAAGTCAAAGTACACAATAAAGGGATTTTTAACAGAATAGCACAGCTTATTGCGCGAAAGCCCAGATATAGTTACATTGAATTAGATGATTTTGGTACATTTGTATGGCATAGCATAGATGGTGTAAGAAGTATTTATGATATAGGACAGCTTGTGAAAGAGCATTTTGGAGATAAAGCGGAGCCGCTGTATGAGAGATTGTGTTATTTTATAAAGCTGCTTCATAAGAATCAGTTTATTGTATATATGAACAAGATAAATAAATAGTTAAACAGATAGAGAAATAGGCAAATAAATATTTTAAAGGAGACAGTATTATGAGAGTATTATCTGAATTAGAACCTAAAAATGTATTTTCTTTTTTTGAGGATATATGTAATATCCCACATCCATCATATAAGGAGGATAAGATCAGCAATTATCTTGTTGATTTTGCCAAGGAAAGAAAGCTTGAATATTATCAGGATGCACTTAACAATGTGATCATAATAAAGGAAGCCTCAAAGGGGTATGAGGATGCAGCACCTATAATACTTCAGGGACATATGGATATGGTATGTGAGAAGACACCTGATTGTGATAAGAATATGGATGAGGATGGACTAGACCTTGAGGTAAATGGTGATTTCATATCTGCTAAGGGAACAACGCTTGGTGGTGATGATGGAATTGCTGTTGCTTATGCACTTGCAATACTTGATGATGACAGTATCGCACATCCACGTCTTGAGTTCGTGTGCACAGTATCTGAGGAAGTAGGCATGGAAGGTGCTTCTTCCATAGACGTATCCATGTTAAAGGGCAAAAAGCTTCTTAATATGGATAGTGAAGAAGAAGGAATCATGCTTGCAAGCTGTGCGGGGGGCTGCAGTAGCAGAGTTACACTAAAACTTGATAAAAATAAGATTACTGGAACAAAGCTTAGTATTACTTTATCAGGACTGACAGGAGGTCATTCAGGTGTTGAAATAGATAAAGGCAGAGGTAATGCGAATGTTCTAATGTCAAGAATATTAAGGGATGCTATGATAGATAATAATGTATATCTTGCAGCCTTTAATGGCGGAAGAAAGGATAACGCTATTCCAAGAGAATGCATGGCTGAGATTATCGTTGCAGCAGACAAGGCTGCAGATGTTAAAGCAGCTATTGAGAATACAGCAAAAGAGATAAAAGAGGAGTTTGCTACATCAGATGCAGACTTAAAGTGTGTTATAGATATATCAGAGGGCTGCAGCGCAGAGGCAGTAACATATGAAGATAGTATAAGAGCAGTTTCACTTATACAATCATTACCTAACGGAATAATGAGAATGAGCCAGGATATAGATAATCTTGTGGAAACTTCGCTTAATCTTGGTGTGGTTTCACTAGATGAATCAGGTATATGTCTTAGATTCTCACTTAGAAGTTCAGTAGGAGCTGCTTTAAAGAATCTTAAGGGACAGATTAAATTCGTTAGTGAAGCATTCAGGGCAAATGCTGAATTTACAGGTGAATATCCAGCATGGGAATATAAGAAGGATTCTAAGCTGCGTGATGATATGGTAAGGATATTTGAACAGATGTATGGTAAAAAGCCAACTATCGAGGCTATTCATGCAGGTGTTGAATGTGGTATACTTGCAGGTAAAATAGAAGGACTTGACTGCATATCAATGGGACCTGATATTTTTGATATTCATACAACTGAGGAACACCTAAGCATATCTTCAACAAAGAGAATGTATGAATATATACTTAACGTAATAGCTTGTAAATAATAACAGGATAATAGAGCACATTAAAGCAGGGTGAGTCTATGTATAAGATATTAATAGTTGAGGATGACAGGATTATAGCTGATAATGTATGCGAACAGTTATTAAAATGGGGATATGATGTTAAAATAGCAGATGATTTCAATGATGTTTTAAAAATCTTTGCAAAGTATGAGCCGCAGCTTGTACTTATGGATATCGGACTTCCATATTTTAATGGTTATCACTGGTGTATGCAGATAAGAAATATATCAAAGGTGCCGGTTATATTTATGTCCTCTATGTCTGATAATATGAATATAGTTATGGCTATTAATATGGGTGGAGATGACTTTATTGTAAAACCATTTGATATCAATGTGCTTATAGCTAAGGTGCAGGCGATGCTAAGACGGACGTATTCATTTGCCGAGAGCACGAATATCATAGAACATAACGGCTGTATACTTAACATTAATGACCAGACATTTACGTATAATGGGAAAAGGATGGAGCTTACTAAGAATGAGTACCGGATACTGCAGAGTCTTCTTGAGAATATAGGAAAAGTGGTTTCGCGTGATAATATTATGATGAAGCTTTGGGAAAGTGATGACTTTATTGATGATAACACGCTGACTGTTAATGTTACAAGATTAAGGAAAAAACTTGAACAGGCAGGGCTGAAGGATTATATAAAGACTAAAAAGGGAACTGGATATATTGTAGAGTAGTATCCTTATATATCAGACAGCAGGGCTGATAGAAAGAGATGTAAGATGAGATTGCTATTTTTATATTTAAAGAATAAAAAGAGTAATATAATACAGGTGGTACTTGTTTATGTAGTGCTTCTGCTTGTGATATGGTTATATAATCTTCCGTATTATGAGGCGTTTTCATTTGGAATAGAATTATATGGTTCGCTATACATAGTATATTTTATATATGACTATTCGGTGTTTGCTGACAAAATAAGGACACTTGAAAGAAATATAAAGACAGATGATATACAGAATATAGCATTGCCGGATAAGAAGAATGATGTTGAGGCATTATATGCTGATATTATTATAAAACTACATGAACAGAAAAGAAAACAATATGATGCCGGTGTAGAAGCATCAAGAAATCTCAAGGATTACTATGCATGCTGGGCACATCAGATTAAAACGCCTATTGCCGCAGCAAAGCTGATAATCCAGTCACTTGATGATGTAGTAAGGAATCTTGAGAATAATTCATTGGGCAATTCCTATGATGAGAGTTATGATGAACATTATGATGATTTTAAAAACAATGAGAGTAATGAAAAAAATGATGATAATGATTTAGAAAAGCTTGACAGGAAGTTAAATGAGCTTAGTCATGAAATGTTCAGGATAGAATTCTATACGGATGCAGTTATGGATTATCTGCGGCTTGAAGATATTTCATCCGATTATGAATTCAAGCTGTGCAGACTTGATGTGGCAGTGAAAAAGGTGGTTAAGAAGTTTGCACCACAGTTTATCGGAAGGCATATTTCACTACATATTGAGCAGATTGAAGATTCAGTATGTACGGATTCCAAATGGCTTGGCTTTATTATAGAGCAGCTTATATCCAATGCAGTCAAGTATAGTAAAGATGGAGGAAGTGTAAGAATATATACTCTCCATGGCAAAGGTGATATAAAAAAGAATTCAAAAGATGATTCTTTGCAGCTTGTGATAGAAGATACAGGAATAGGCATAAATGAAGAGGATATTCCAAGAATAATGGAAAGAGGATTTACAGGATATAATGGCAGGCTTGATAGGAAATCATCTGGAATAGGTCTGTATCTGTGTAGAAAGGCGGCAGACAGGCTTGGATTTGTTATAACCTTTGATGCCAGTTATAAGAATGGCACCAGAGTTGTGATTGATATGACACAACGTTATACAAAGCATGAATAAACCTTACATTATTGTAAGAAATGAAAATGAAATGTAAGCCATATCAATGGCTGTGCATTTCATTTTTTTATATACTCTGTAATGTAATGAGTGTAAAGGAAAAACAAAGAGTAAAATATAATGTAAAGAAAGGCTGGTGCTAAAATGGCATTATTAGAGGTTAAAAATTTAAAAAAGGTATATACAACAAGATTCGGTACTAATCAGGTAAAGGCCTTATCAGATGTTAATTTCAGTGTTGAGAAGGGTGAGTATGTAGCGATTATGGGTGAGTCAGGCTCAGGAAAAACAACGCTCCTTAATATTCTTGCTTCACTTGATAAGCCGACGAATGGCGAGATACTTCTTAATGGAAAGAATACAGTACAGATAAAGGATAAAGAACTTTCTGCCTTCAGAAGAGACAATCTTGGTTTTGTGTTTCAGGATTTCAATCTGCTTGACACATTTACTATAAGGGATAATATATTTCTTCCGCTTGTTCTTTCAGGGAAAAAATATAACGAGATGGAAGAAAGGGTAAAGCCGCTTTCTAAAAGACTTGGTATAGAACAGCTTCTGGATAAATATCCATATGAGGTATCTGGTGGACAGAAGCAAAGAGTAGCAAGGGCACTTATAACTAATCCGCAGATAATACTTGCTGATGAACCGACAGGGGCGCTGGATTCAAAGTCCTCAGAGCAGCTTCTTACTCTTTTTAATGAAATCAACTGTGATGGACAGACGATTCTTATGGTTACACACAGCACAAAGGCTGCAAGCCGCGCAAACAGAGTGCTTTTTATAAAGGATGGGGTTGTGTTCCATCAGATATATAAGGGCTCAATGACTGATGACAGTATGTATACAAAGATATCAGATACGCTTACAGCACTTGCTACAGGGGGTGATAATATTGAGTAAAATGTTATTTCCTAAGATGGCAGTATCTAATATAAGAAAAAATAAGAAGCTTTATGTGCCATATATAATAACTGCCATATTTACAGTAATGATGTTTTTTATGAACATTTCTATTGTTAAGAATAAGAATGTTGCAGCTATGAGAGGCGGACAGAATGTAGTGGTGTTGCTGCAGGTTGCACTTGTTGTATCGTTTATATTCTCAGCGGTATTTTTATTTTATACAAACAGCTTTCTTATGAAGCGAAGGACAAAGGAGATAGGCTTATATAATATTCTTGGAATGGAAAAGAAGCATATATCTCTTATGATGCTTTTTGAAAATGTAATAATAACAATAATATCATTAATAGCAGGTATAGTGTTTGGTATTATATTCAGCAGGCTTATGTTTCTTGTGCTTATGAAGCTGATTAAAGCCGACTCTGTTCCAGCATTTGTAATATCAACAAATGCGGTGGTTGTCACTATTATATATTTTATAAGTATATTTGCAGTAATATTCATATACAATTTTGTCAAGGTACAGATGTCTAAGCCAATCGAGCTTCTTCATAGCGATGAGATAGGTGAGAAGGAGCCAAAGACAAAGCTTATTATGACTATTCTTGGACTTTTATGTCTTGGAGGAGGATATTACTTTGCGCTTACAGTTTCTTCAATTCTTAAAGCTGTACAATATTTCTTTGTTGCAGCATTGTTTGTTGTTATAGGAACCTATCTGTTATTTACGGCTGGGAGCATTGCGCTGCTTAAGCTTCTGAGGAAAAATAAAAGGTTTTATTACAAGACAGGACATTTTACGGCTGTTTCAGGAATGTTATACAGGATGAAGCAGAATGCAATAGGCCTTGCAAATATATGTGTTTTATCAACAATAGTTCTTATTGCGGTTGCATCTACTGTATCACTTTATGCTGGAATGCAGGATTCGCTGAATACGGCTTATCCTAGTGAACAGAATATAGTTATATATGGAACAGATGCCGATGTGCTTGATGAGACGAAAAACAGAATATATGATTGTATTGATGCACACAATGCTGCTATAAAAAAAGATTATTCCTATAAAACAATTTCTGTTCAAGGGCTGCTTAATACTGATAATACATTTTATACTGATAAGGATAGTATGTCGCGTTATGATGAAAGTATGCTGGGAGTCTGTCAGATTATGACATTAGAAGACTTTAATAAGCTTTATGATGATAGCTATGTTATAGATGATAAAGCTAGTGCTATTCTTGTTACCAAGGAAAAGCTGGATAGCAAAGACAGCATAACAATAAATAACAGTGATAATGTATCAGAGTATAAGCTGATAGATGTGCTTACAGATGATGAGAAGTACTTCTCCGGTGCTGTCACGTCGGTAGTTAAGGCATATATGCTTATAGTTAAGGATATGGATGAAATGAATCATATCCGGAATTTAGTATATGGTAACTCTGATAAGAGGTCTGCAAGCATTAGTTATAATATATATGTTAATACCAATCTTTCTGAACAGGACAGCAGACAGTTAAGTAAGGCTATAGAAGATGAGTCCAGCCCTGAAGCCTATGTTATGTGCGATAACAGATATGATATAGCAGAGGAGCTTACACAGTTGTATGGTGGTCTCTTATTCTTAGGCTGTTATATTGGAATACTGTTCCTTATGGCTACTGTTCTTATAATATATTATAAGCAGATATCAGAAGGGTATGAAGACCGCAGACGATTTGAGATTATGATGAAGGTTGGTATGAGCCGCGAAGAGGTTAAAAGAACTATTAAGAGCCAGATACTTATGGTGTTCTTTATTCCAATTGCAGTTGCTGCAATACATGTGATAGTTTCTTTCAGAATAATAAAAATGATAATGGTAATATTATCACTTGGAAGCAATATGGTGCTTTTTGTATGGTGTACATTATTCACGGTTATAGTATTTTGTATCATATATGCATTGGTTTATGCACTGACTGCTAAAGAATATTATAATATAGTGCAGGGGTGATAAAAAAGTTGTTTATTTAGTTCATTTGTTTGATGGAATTCAGCTGACGAAGTGCCAGGTAAGGTGTCTTGGAAGTTTGGGGAACAGATGAGAACTTGCATTTTTGTGGTATCTGTGTATAATATATCAGTGAATGTAAAATACTATGAAAATATAATGGGGTGCTTGTGTATGACAGGCTGAGAGTAAGCAGAAGCTTTAACCCAGTAACCTGATGTGGATAATGCCAACGTAGGGAGATAAAGAAGTCGCGGGTGCGTTTTTATGTGCAGGAATCTTTAGTTGGGTTCCTGCATTTTTACTTTTATTTTTACTTCGTAAAACAAGGAGGTAAATACCTCTGCTCCTGCAAGGGCAGTCGCATTTTACTTCGTAAAACAAGGAGGTAATACCTCTGCTCCTGCAAGGGCAGTCGCATTTTACTTCGTAAAACAAGGAGGTATGTATGTATACAGCTTTAACTATTGCTGGAAGTGATTCTAGCGGAGGTGCCGGAATACAGGCGGATATAAAGACAATGACAGCTAATCGTGTATATGCGATGAGTGCAATCACAGCTCTGACTGCACAGAATACTACTGGTGTAACAGATATAATGGAGGTATCTCCTAAGTTTTTAGCAGAGCAGCTTGATAGTATATTTACAGATATATATCCGGATGCTGTCAAGACAGGAATGGTTGCTTCAGGTGAACTGATTGAGGTAATAGCAGATAAGCTTACAGAGTATAAAGCAGGGAATATTGTTGTTGATCCCGTTATGGTGGCGACAAGTGGGGCAAGACTTATAAGTGAGGATGCTATCAGCACATTAAAGAGCAGATTATTACCACTTGCAACAGTTATTACACCTAATATTCCTGAAGCTGAGGTGCTTTCAGGAGTGGACATCAAAGCAGCAGAAGATATGGAAAAGGCAGCAGAGCTTATATGTGACACATTAGGCTGTTCTGTTTTATTAAAGGGTGGACATCAGTTAAACGATGCTAATGATCTTTTATTCCAGAAAGGAAAAGAACCAGTATGGTTTTATGGAAAGCGGATAAATAATCCTAATACGCATGGAACAGGCTGTACGCTATCTTCAGCAATAGCCGCTAACCTTGCAAAGGGAAGAGATCTTGAGACATCAGTCAGGTGTGCAAAGAATTATATATCAGGTGCACTTGCTGCTATGCTTGACCTTGGTAAAGGAAGTGGACCTATGAATCATGCATTTGCGATAGACGGAGAGTATCATGACTTACGTGAGTAGCCTGTCTTAACAAATAATAGATGAATATTTTGTGAAAGTATGGTAACATAGCATATGTTACACTAATAAATATTAAGAAGCAGATGCATTATTTTTTAAGAATGAAATGATTATAATAAGTAATATTATTTCTGCTTCATAAACAAGGAGGATTTTATTAATGAAAATAGCAGTATCATACGAGAATGGTAATATATTCCAGCATTTTGGGCATTCTAAGATGTTTAAAATATGCTCAATTTCAGATGCACAAAAACAGGAGGGAAACGCTTTCTCTCCGATTTTTTGTGCCGACTGATTCTTGACACTAAGATTATAGAAGCACAAGGTTCAGGACATAGTGCGCTTGCAACAATGCTTGATGATATTAATGTGGATGCTCTGATATGTGGTGGCATAGGAAACGGAGCTATGGAAGCACTTGTTCAGATGGGTATAGAGGTGTGCTCAGGAGTATCTGGTGATGCAGACGAGGCAGTAGCAGAATATCTTAATGGCTCACTTGAATCACAGGGTGTTAACTGTGATCATCATAATAATGGAGAGGAACATAGCTGTGGACACTGTGGAAGTGACGAAGAAGATTGTGGCTGTGGCAGCTGTGGTGATGATGATGGACATGGTTGTGGCGGATGTTCTGGCTGTGGTGGAAGTTATACACCACCTTTTGATGGTCCTAATGTCGGAAAGACATGCAGGGTGCATTATAAGGGAACCTTCAACGATGGAACACAGTTTGACTCATCTTATGACAGGGGAGAACCACTGGAGTTCGTATGTGGTGCTGGTATGATGATACTTGGTTTTGACAGGGCAGTAGCAACTATGAATGTTGGAGATGTCATAGATGTACATCTTATGCCATCAGAAGCATATGGTGAGGTTGAGCCAGAAGCATTTATAACAGTACCTGTTAAGGAGCTTGGCTCAGGTGTAAAAGACCTTAAGGTAGACGATAAGGTATATCTTCAGAACGCACTTGGACAGCCTTTTGTGGCAAGAGTAGCAGCACTTACAGATGATGAGATAACATTTGATGCTAACCATGAGATGGCAGGAAAAGAGCTTAACTTTAAGATAGAGCTTGTAGAAGTGCAGTAGTAGAAAAAATAATAAAAATAATAAAAAATAATAATGATATATTGACTAATGCAAAGCTGAGTGCTATTATTCTAAATAATTTAATAAGCTAAACCGTTGAAGCGGAGATAACGGCAATGATGCCTGTACAGAGAGTCTGCTAGGCTGAGATGCAGATAAGAAACAAGTTGTCAAATGGACCGCTGAGGGCACAAGGGAAATGCATATATGCATAGTATAGTGTGACGTTGCAGGCAGACGTTATATGCCGAGGGTATGTTAGTATCCTGCTAAGAGCATGATTAAT
>OHIM01001239.1_pt1 | contig 11276 bp, 7 predicted proteins | sample 1568271 | NCBI WGS metagenome assembly OHIM01 (sample SAMEA3879580, study PRJEB24766) | human gut metagenome | biome: human-associated habitat; feature: feces | place: USA | collected 1985/1987
AACCGATGATGAGTATAGCTATTGCCAGTATAATGCGGAATATGCCCGTTTATACAAGAAATGTCGTGCATATATGAATCGCGTTTTGAACAACACAACCCCACTGGCTGTAAATGCAACGGAATTACAGGAGAAGTTCTCAAGCCAATATCTTTCTAAGCAGATTGAGTTAATGTTAAAAATGCAAAGTGAAAATCCGACAGATGCAATCGGCAAAGCCAAAGAACTAATTGAAAGTTGTTGTAAAACGATTCTGGATAATAAAGGCGTAGCATGGGATAAGAACTGGAATATGGGCAAGCTGACAGGTGAAACCCTGAACCTTCTGAATCTTACACCTGAATCAATTTCGAAAAACGATCCTGTATCAGAAAACATTAAGGCTGTTCTTGGGAATTTAAGAGGGATTTCCACAAAGCTTGCAGAAATACGTAATCCGTATGGTAGTGGTCATGGAAAAAGTGCTTCGTTTGCGGGATTAGAAACACGTCATGCAAAGTTGGCAGTTGGATGTAGCATTACCTTTGTTACTTTTTTGTGGGATACATACGAAGAAGGTATGTCCTAATTGAAACTTGGATCAAAAATGTAATAGAGTTAGGCTTTTAAGAAGGGGTTGTAATGAATAAGCGGTATGTGATGAAAACTATTGCAGAGTTACAATATGATTTGGAAAACGATTACACTGAGACCAAGTTATTTGACGATATAAGTCGTGCGGAAAAATTGTTTGGTAAGGATGTGCCGGCGATACACGATTGTGTAGAAGAAGTGCAACACTTTAATGGTACTATACGAAGAAATGCGCAAATAGTTGTTGATTTACTAGAAGTCGCTCTGTCAGAACAAGCTTCGCTATCATACGATTTGGTGGATTTTCAAATAGATGATCATGAGTTTAATAAACTCGTTGAACAGGCGTTTCAGTACTATAAAGAAGCGAGGATAGACACGGCAACGGAAAAAATTTGGGATGCATTTGAACGCATTAAGACATTTTATAAGCAATATGATAAAAAAGGCTCAATTACAAAGCTGATTGATATCGTGAGCAAAAATAATGCTGAGTATAGAGAAATGGTGGAAGAAGAATTTACTTCGCTTACAAAACTCGGAAATGACTTCAGAATTCGACACCATGAAACTAATAAGAAAGACATCTGTTGTATAGAGCATTATGATTACTTGTTTCATAGATGCATCGCAGTCTTGCGATTGGTGACAAGCGTGTTGCGTGAAAATTCATTAAATGAGAACGGATAATCGAGCGCATAATATTAAAAGGAAAGCACAGTGATATGGACGAGAAGAAGAAAAAAGAACTTGCTATTCGCAGTTCAGCGGCAGAATATTTGACCTTTGTGGCTTCTACGGGTGAGAGCGATGCAAGCTATGAAATGCGCTATGAGGATGAAAACATCTGGCTGACGCAGAAGATGATGGCAACCTTATATGATGTGTCCAAACAGACGATCTCACAGCACATCAAGCGCATTTATGCGGATGGGGAACTCGCTCCGGAGGCAACTGTCAAGAAATACTTGACAGTTCAAACCGAAGGTGACCGGCAGATCAGCCGCAAGCAGGATCATTACAATCTTCAAATGATTATTGCAGTCGGCTTTAAGGTGAATAATCAGCGTGCTGTGCAGTTCCGCAAATGGGCGGGTCAGATCGTGAAAGACCATACGATTCAGGGCTGGACAATGGATGTTGACCGCCTGAAAAAAGGTCACATGTTTACGGATGAATATTTCGAGCGGCAGTTGCAGCAGATTCGGGAAATTCGCCTGTCGGAGCGCAAGTTTTACCAGAAAGTGACAGACCTGTATGCTACGGCGTTCGATTACGACAAGGATGCCAAGACGACCCGGCTGTTCATCCAGACCGTCCAGAACAAGATGCACTATGCCGTGCATCGCCACACGGCGGCAGAGCTGATCTATGAGCGGGCCGATGCCAACAAGGAACACATGGGGCTTACCACTTGGGAGAATGCCCCGGACGGAAAAATCCTGAAAGCAGATGTGACGGTGGCCAAAAACTACCTGAGCAAAGAGGAAATGAACTATCTGGAACGCATCGTGTCGCTCTATCTGGATTATGCCGAATTGCAGGCAGAACGGAAAATCCCCATGAGCATGGAGGACTGGGCAAAGCGTCTGGACGGCTTTTTGGAGTTCAACGGCAACGAGCTGCTGACCGGTCCCGGAAAAATCAGCGCAGAACAGGCGAAGCTTCATGCGGAAACGGAATATGAGAAGTATCGTGTCGTGCAGGACCGTTTGTATGAGATCGATTTTGATCGATTTATGATGGTGGAAGAGGAAGCAAACAGAAAGATTGAGTGATGTTTATGGAAATGACCGCTATAAACTTTGTATTAGAAGAAAATCGCTTAATAATATGGAGTGCCTTATGAAGGATTTTATTTCTGAGATCAAGAAAATTCCAACGGATGGACTTATTTATTGTCTTTCGGAAAAATCTATAGATATGTTTAGAAAAAATGAGTGTTTAATGCCTGTAACTATTCCAGTTATACACAATGGTCAGAGAAAGATTCTAACCGTCACATTGACTGCTTGGGATATTCTTGACATGGAGTTTCTATCTATAAAAGAAAGCAACGATTATCGTCGTTCCTCAAAAAAAGTCCCAGTTGAAGTTCTAGTCGACTTATATCGCGACTATGACAACGAGCGCTCTGCAAAAGAGGGGATTTTTCAAAATGTAGATGCCGATGGCGTATTTCGTACCCTGATGGGAATGACAGCTGAACAATTTGCATATGAAGATCTATATTGGCTATTTGAAAAATTCAGCCGTGATTATTATATTCTTTTTGCGGCGGAAAATTTTGAACATCGGTCTATAATTGATACTGACGCTATTGTGCGCGAGATTTTTGGAATTCCTGTCAATGATTATGTTTTAATTCTGGTAACTGTTTTTTGGTTGTGCTGTCAGCATCCGGATCCTTTGTCTGCTCCGGAAGAATTATACAGTAATGTGAACAGTGCAGTCCTTACTGTTGAGAATCTTTCCAACTTTATTAAATATTATTCGTGCACCTATCAAAATTTGCGCACTTCTTCTCTAAAAAAGCAGCTCTTGTATTCAAAACCATTCATTAAAACCCAAAGGACGGGAGAATATTTTGCTTCAAGTATTTTTCCTGTGGCAATGCTGGTTGGAAATGGTCTTTATTGGCTTGTGCGCAATTATTACTGCAAGCAAGGAACACAAGTCTTTGTAAATACCTTCGGATGCCTTTTTGAGGATTATATAAAAGATATTGCCTCAAAATATTGTAAACCATCTGAATGGACTACACTGTCTACTGGTTCCCGAAAGTCAGCAGATTTCACATTCGATCTAGGAAGCTTAACGCTTCTTGTAGAATCCAAATCTGCTCTGATTTGTCTTGATGTAAAGCAGCAGATTCCCAATTTACACAATGCCGATATTTTCTTTGAACGCACAATCTCAAAAGCGTATAAGCAATTAAATAGTAGTTATGTTCGATTATCAGTTTCGAGCAAGAATCCTATTATAAAAATTATTCTCTTGTATGACCAGTTTTCTAATTCGGCCATAGTAGAAGAAGCTGCGCACAAAATATTAGGTTCGGATTCTTCCTGTTTTATTATGACAATTCGTGAATTCGAGATACTTCTGTACCTTCACCAACATAATAAAGAAACGGAACAGCAGATTCTGGACGAGATTCTCAAGTCCAGCAGAGCAGAAAACTCTCGAAAAAATATTCCTGCCATCTATAAGGATCTCGCCATTGATAGTAATCCTCACTTTGAGGAAGAAATGGATTATTTTTCAAAGTTGATGAATAATTTTAAGGATGCCGCAAAATAATTCCATAACAAAACAACAGCCGCCCAGCGACCTTTACGGTCTCGCTGGGCGGCTTATTTTTTGCGTTTCCAGAGCAAATATTCTTCGTAGCAGTGCATCTCGTTCTGTTCTTCTTCGGTCAGGCGCTGGCGCTGTTTGCGAGCCTCGTCTGAGGGGTCGATGTCGGTCAGACCCAGCAGGTAGTCGGCAGAGGTGCCATAGTACCTGCAAATGGCAATCAACATCTCGTGGTTTGGGGAACTCTTTTCATGCTCCCAACTGCGGATGGTAGAGGTTGCAACGTTAAGGGCTTTGGCGAGTTCTTCCTGCGTTTGGTTATTCCAATCTCGCAGGTCGGCTAATCGTGCTCCAATCATCTTTTTCCCGCCTTTCTTTGCCATAAGTATAGGTGTTTCATATCACTTTTGGTAAAAAACGCCGAGAATCTTGTTAATTTGCCTCGAAAGTGATAAGATACTTGTTAGTATAGGCCGAAAGTGCTAAGAATATTATCACTTCCGCCGCAACGCTAAGGCAAAGCGAGGGAATCCCCGTTGGAACAACTGATCGACTTTCACGCACCGGAAGTGCAGGCGGTGCTGGATACGCTACTAAAAGATAAATCCACCGGTAAAAACATCATCTGGGCCACCGACCCGCCGGAGGAACTGCAAACGGTGATGTACGAACCTGTCACGGATAGATCCCAGATCACCACCCAGCAGCTCGGGCTGACCCACTACGAGGTGGTGCTGCCCCGGATGATGAAGCAGACCGACACCCAGCAGCAGCGCACTCGCAAAAAAGGCGAAGTATTCTCGCCCGCATGGGTCTGCAACAAGATGAACAACGCACTGGACGCCGACTGGTTCCGTGGGCTGGGGGCAGGAGAGACCGCCGGGCAGTTCACGGTGGAGCTGCCCCAAGGCTGGCAGACGGTGGAAACGCCGGTGCAGTTCCCGGTTTGCGGGGGCAGGACCCCGGCATGGGTGCGGTATGTGCAGAGCCGCCGCTTGGAGGTGACCTGCGGCGAAGCCCCCTTTCTGGCGTCCCGGTACGATGCCGCCACAGGCGAGATGATCCCGGTAGCCCGGCGCATTGGCATTCTGGACCGCAAGCTGCGTGTGGTAAGCGAGAACGCCGCCACAGAGGACGAATGGCGCAAATATGCCACCCATGCGGTGCAGTCTACCTACGGCTACGAGTATCAGGGCGATAATCTTTTGCTGGCACGGGTCAACCTTCTGCTGACCTATGCAGAGCACTTGCAAGCCCGCTGGCAGCGCAAACCCACAAAAGAAGAGTTACAGCCTATCGCCAACATCATCAGCTGGAACATGTGGCAAATGGACGGCTTGCACCTGTCTGTGCCCGGCGGCAAGCCTCAGCCGGAGGCAGAACAGCTCGACCTCTTTTCCATGTTCGGGGCGGCAGAGCCGCAGCCGCCCACGGTATCCTGTAAAGTGAAAAACTGGCGCAAGGGCAGCCATGGAACGACCCAGAACTTTGAAACTATTCAGGAAGGGAGTACCAGCATGAAGTTTGATTATGTCATCGGAAACCCGCCGTATCAGGAAATGTATAACGGAAATTCTTCAGGAGCAAATTCGGTATATGATAAATTTCTTGATGCATCACATGAAGTGGCAGATAAAGTCGAAATGATTCATCCCGCACGGTTCTTGTTTAATGCGGGATCTACGCCTAAAGCTTGGAATGAGAAGATGTTAAATAATCCGCATTTTAAGATTTTGTCGTATGAATCTAATAGTGACGTGATTTTTCCTAATTTGTCAGCCCCTATTGAAGGAGGCGTTGCAATTTCATACTGGGATAAAAAGAAGGATTTTGGAGTAATTGGAACGTTTACACCGTTTGTGGAATTGAACTCTATTTTAGAAAAAGTCCGTGATAATGGGAAATTCTCTTCTTTTGCTGATATTGTAGTTACAAGCTTTGCATACCACTTCACACAGAAAATGCATGATGATTATCCTGATGCGGCTTCGTTGATGAGTAAGGGACACGCATACGATTTGAAGTCTAATGTGTTTGATAGACTTTCAATGATTTTTTATGATGAAAAACCAAATGATGGTCATGAATACATTCGAATTTTTGGGCGAGATGGAAGCAATCGAACGCTTAAATATATCAGAAAAGAATATGTCAATAAAGTATCAAATCTTGACAAGTACAAACTTTTAATTTCTAAAGCAGATGGCGCATCAGGGCATATCGGAAAACCAATCCCGGCAAGAATTATTGGCAAGGCAGAAATTGTTGAACCATGGGTTGGTTCAACAGAAACATTTCTGGGAATTGGAAGGTTTGAAACACGCAATGAAGCAGAAAACTGCTTGAAATACATAAAAACTAAATTTGCAAGAACAATGCTTGGTGTTTTGAAGGTGACGCAAGATATCACGCCAACAAAATGGAAATATGTTCCCCTTCAAGACTTTACTGCCCATTCCGACATTGATTGGAGCAAGTCGGTGGCGGAGATTGACCAGCAACTTTACCGCAAGTATGACCTGACCGCAGACGAGATCGAATTTATCGAGACCCATGTAAAGGAGATGGCATAATGGCTGGCATAACCCTGCGCACTGCCCGGCAGGTGGTGCCCATGATCTACGCCTATACCACCCCGGAAATTGCTCGGCACAACGGCTGGACGAAGATCGGCTACACCGAGCAGTCGGTGGACAAACGCCTGAAACAGCAGACCCACACCGCAGATGTGCTGTTCCACGAGGAGTGGCGGGGCAATGCCGTCTACGACGACGGCAGCGGCGAGGTGTTCACCGACCACGATTTCCACGCCTATCTCCGCAAGCTGAACGTGGAGAACGACCGCAAAAACGAGTGGTTCCATCTGGATGGGCAGCAGTCCCGGCGGTATTTTCAGGATTTCCGCATGAACCGGGGCCGGGTGCAGCTGGATGCCGCCATCTCCTACACCCTGCGGGAGGAGCAGGCAAGGGCTGTCCGCGACACCAAGACCTATTACCGGAGCCACCCCGGCGGGGAATACCTCTGGAACGCCAAGCCCCGCTTTGGCAAGACCCTCTCCGTCTACGACTTCTGCAAGCAGGTCGATGCACAGACGGTGCTTATCGTCACCAACCGCCCAGCCATCGCCAATAGCTGGTACAGCGACTATGTGCGCTTTCTGGGCAGGGAGTCCGGCTATCTGTTTGTCAGCCATGTGGATGCCCTTGCCGGGCAGCCCCATGTGCTTGACGAGCAGGGCTATCTGGATGCCGCCGCACAGGGCGAGGAACTGTATAAGCGCATTGAGTTCGTCAGCCTGCAGGACATGAAAGGCTCCAAGTATTTCGGCGGCGAGTACGACAAGCTGCGCCACCTGACCGAGCTGAACTGGGATGTGCTGGTCATCGACGAAGCCCACGAGGGCGTGGACACCTACAAGACCGACCTTGCCTTTGACCGCATCTGCCGCCGCTTCACGCTGCACCTGTCCGGCACGCCCTTCAAGGCACTGGCGAACGATAAGTTTGCCGGGGATGCCATCTTCAACTGGACCTACGCCGACGAGCAGGCTGCCAAGCGGAACTGGCAGGGCGCACCGGGGCAGCAGAACCCCTACGCAAACCTCCCCATGCTCAACCTCTACACCTACCAGATGTCCGAGATCATCCGGGACGAAATCCGGCAGGGCGTGGAGATCGACGGCGAAACGCAGGAATTTGCCTTTGACCTGAACGAGTTCTTCAAGGTGAAGCCCAGCGGTAGCTTTGAGCACGAAGCCGAGGTGGACCGCTTTCTGGATGCCATGACTACCCAGAATAAATTTCCGTTTTCCACCCCGGAGCTGCGTGCCGAACTGAAGCACACCTTCTGGCTGCTGAACCGGGTGGACAGCGCCAGAGCGCTGGCGAAAAAACTGCAGGCGCACCCGGTGTTCCGGGACTATGAGGTGATCCTTGCCGCCGGAGACGGCAAACTGGACGACACGGACGAGAACCAGAAGAGCTTTGACCGGGTAAAAGCCGCCATCGCTCACCACGAAAAGACCATCACCCTGTCGGTGGGGCAGCTGACTACCGGTGTGACTATCCCGGAGTGGTCGGCGGTGCTGATGCTCTCCAACCTGAAAAGCCCGGCACTGTATATGCAGGCGGCGTTCCGTGCCCAGAACCCCTGCCTTTTCCACGAAAACGGCACCTTCCGCCGCAAAGAGAACGCCCATGTGTTCGATTTTGACCCTGCCCGCACTCTGCTGATCTACGAGCAGTTCGCCAACGACCTTTCACAGGACACCGCCAGCGGCAAGGGCGACACCGGGGAGCGCAAGGCGCACATCCAGAATCTGCTCAACTTCTTCCCGGTCATCGGCGAGGACGAGAAAGGGGAGATGATTCCGCTGGATGCAGAAAAAGTCCTCAGCATCCCCCGGAAGATCAAGTCCAAAGAAGTGGTGCGGATGGGTTTCCAGAGCAATTTTTTGTTCCAGAACATTTCCAACGTGTTCAGTGCGCCGCAGGAGGTGCTGGACATTCTGCAAAATTTCCAGCCCATAAGCGAAGCCAAGGCAAAGCCCATCCAGATCACCCCGGAGACCGGCGCAGACCTCTCCCTGAACGACAAGGGCGAGGTGGACTTGGACGAGGGCTACGTCATCGGCAAGGCGGCGGATGTGTTCGGGGAAAAAATTTACGAGAGCACCCCGGCGCTGGACACCGCCCTGCAAGACCTGACCGATGCCCCGGCTCCTGCCAAAGAAGAGCATCTGGAACCCCTGAAAAAGAGCATCACCAAAGAGATCATCACCCCCATGGTGGAGCAGGCAAAGCAGGAGTATGGCCGGGACCTGAAGCTGTCCGACCAGAAGCGGTTTGAGAGCACCGCCAAAGCCAAGATGGACGTGGCGGTGAACAAGGTGGTGGACAACTACCGCATCGACCAGAGCCAGCTGGAGACCCAGCGCACCCAGCAGCTGCAAGGCTGCACCACTGCCCAGCAGCGCCAGCAGGTGAACCGGGAGTTTGATGCAAAGCAACAGCAGAGCACCGCCGCCCTGATGGAAAACCTGCAATCCACCATCCAGCAGACGGCGCAGGAGATGCAGCAGACCATCGTGCGCACTGTGGAGACCAACCAGAAGGAGCAGGAGAAAAAGGGCTACGAGGACACTGTCCGTGACCATCTCCGGGGCTTTTCCCGCACCATCCCGTCCTTCCTCATGGCCTACGGCGACGAGACCGTGACACTGGCAAACTTTGACCGGATCATCCCGGACAAGGTCTTTCAGGAGGTCACCAGCATCACGCTGGAACAGTTCCGCTTTTTGCGGGACGGTGGGCCGTACATCAACCAAGCCACCGGACAGGAGGAGCATTTTGCAGGTCGCCTGTTCGACCCGGTGGTGTTTGACGATTCGGTGAAGGAATTCCTGAACCTGAAGGTCAAGCTGGCGGATTACTTTGACGAGAGCCGCACCGAGGACATCTTCGACTACATCCCGCCCCAGAAAACCAACCAGATCTTTACCCCCAAATGGGTGGTGAAAAAGATGGTGGACTTGCTGGAACAGGAAAATCCCGGCTGCTTCGATGACCCCGGCAAAACCTTCCTGGATCCCTACATGAAGTCCGGCCTGTACATTACGGAAATCGTCAAGCGCCTTTACCGCAGCGAGAAGATGCGGCAAGCCTTCCCGGACGATAACGCCCGGCTGGAACATATCTTTGCCAAGCAGGTCTATGGGCTTGCGCCCACTGAGATCATCTACCGCATTGCCATCAGCTACATTCTGGGCTTTGCAAAGGGTCACGGCATCACCGCCCACCATATCCGTCAAGCGGATACGCTGGAATTTGCCAAGGCGGGCACCATGGAAGGGGAGTTGGATAAGATTTTCAGAAATTGAGAAAACAGAATACGGCATAAAACCAAAGGCGGCTGTCTGCATGGGTGCAGATGGCCGCCTTTTTGTGCTATACGATTGCGAAAACGGACGAATTTGTCAGTTCTCGTTACATGGAGCCGGACGAGCTGTCCGTTCAGGACAGCTTGCCCGGAGCAAGAGTGCAGAGGGCGCAGCCCTTTGCCCCAGTGATATGATGCTGTGCGTCATATCCTACTGGGTATTATCTGGCGCAAAATGGCGGCAGATCCAGCAGCTCCGCTGCTGCGTTCTTCCACGCCAAGCTGTTGAAATGAAAGAAACCTCCGCTAAACCTTATACCAAAATCAGGAAAAAGTAATCAAAACAGGTTCATTTAGGGAGCCAATAATAGGCCTACAAAGCCCACGACTTTAGTGATTTCAGGCGCTATCAGGCGCTATAATAATTGCAGGGATGCAGCATCTTAGTGATTCCCAACAAAGAAAGAATAGCGATGCAACAAGAAATGGGAACGATGCTTCCTACTTTCACCGAAAATTAGGAACTCTCGGTTCCTGTTCGAGTATGAGTTTCTCTGTTATACTTTCTGTAGGCTTCAAATGAAGAGACCCAGCAGTCACTGTGATCTAGTGCCCGCTTACGCTTTTTGGAAATTTTTGCAAAAAGTAGGCCTGACAGGCCCACTTAATAGGCCTACGAGGCCCACGACTTTCACAATTTCGGGTGCTATACTAAATACGGCGGTACGGCATTTTGGAGATTTGTGAAAGAAATAGACGTATGAGGTCTACAAAAGTTGACGTACAAGGCCCACGCGCTTTGCGGGAAATCCTGTTATACTTTTCTTGCAGAGCAGAAGCAAACTCTTCTAAGCAGAAAGCGACAAACGCCATGATCTCCCACTGAGGGAAGGAGCGATAGGTCACTTTCTTTGCAGTATGACAACCACATAAATCCTTTTCTGAAAGGATTACCTCTCGATTCCGAGAGAAGATTTCAAGACATGGTCTTGAAATGCGAGACCCTTTGCTTGGAAGAATTGTATCGCTCCTGTGATTTGATCGCACGAGTGACCGTACAAAAATACAGGAAAAGAGGGATGTCTATCTGAAACTGACACGACACAACGGACGAGCCGGCGCACACGGCACTTACAACCCCAAGCACAATGACCGCAGTTTCAGTCTTTCCAACAGCGAGCACATTGACCCGGAACGAGCTAAAGGTAACATCTACTGGGACTGCTATCATGGCATCCGTTCTGCATCCGACAAGGATAAACAGACTGCCGCATTCAGCGATGTGGAGAAGATGTTCTATGAAATCCATTACGCTCACTTTGTGGAGAACCAGAATGCTCGCAATGCAAAGATTCGTCATACCGAGCGCAACCGAACCATAGAGGACTTGCTTGCCGGAAAGAAAACCTGCCCGGAAGGAACCATCTACCAGTTCGGAACGTTGGACGAACACGCATCGGTGGAAGACCTGGTTTTAGTGGTGACAGAGTTTATGTCCGAATTTCATGAGCGCTTCGGCACTC
>OHIM01001264.1_pt1 | contig 11085 bp, 10 predicted proteins | sample 1568271 | NCBI WGS metagenome assembly OHIM01 (sample SAMEA3879580, study PRJEB24766) | human gut metagenome | biome: human-associated habitat; feature: feces | place: USA | collected 1985/1987
CAGTACCAGCAGCCAATAGTAGCAGGGGACGTGATTTATCTGGAATTTCTCCTTCAAGAACTTCTTTAAAGGCATCTATATCTATTATTCCTTTACCTGTAAAGCTGCCTTCCCAAAATAAATCTTCATATGTATCTGAATAAGCAATTGAATATCCATCGATTCCTCCTTCTCCAGCAAAAATTCTAGAGAAATCAGACTTATCTTTACTTTCTAAAGATATACTTACCTTAGGTTGCATAATCCCATATCCATGTTTTACAAAATTATTTTTAACACATGCTCTATTAAGAATGTGACTCATTGCTCCAACTAATTTAATAGCTGAATCTCTTGGCATAAAAGTATCTGCATCTAATGTAATTATGTATTTTATATCCTTTAAGCTTCCTATATAACTACTCATTACACTGAAAGTATGGTTTTCTTCCCCTCTAAGGAGATTCATGAACTCCATAAGTTTGCCTCTTTTTCTTTCCTTACCCATATATACCCCTTCTTTTGGGTTATATATCCTTTTTCTGCTTAAAAAGAAAAAGTGCTTTTCACCACTAAAATACTTATTGTTCATTCTTAATGCTTCTTTAAATCCAGCTTCTATTATTTCTTCTTCATCTGAAGTTTTTTCAATCTTACTATCTTTAAAATCTCCTAACAAAGCAAAGTATAAGTTTTTATCCTTATTACCTAGGTAAGATACTTCAAGCTGTTTCATTAACTCTTCAGTTCTCTTTGCATTAGGTAATATAGCTGGTATTACTATAATTGTCTTCTTATTATCTGGAATTCCTTCTGATAAATCTATCTTAGGAACATGTCTTATTGGCTTTAACTTGCTAACAGACCAATTAATAAGAGCTACAACTATCTCATTAGCTGGAACTATCATAAGTAAAGCAGATACAATCAGTTGTCCTGTAGAAAAATGTGCTCCTAGAATGTAACTGAATGCTAAAATTGCTGAAACAATCATCATGGTACATACTATGTTTATAGTAATGTATAGCCCTTCTGAAAACTTATTATTTACTTTAACATGTAAATTCAACTCATTTGATAGATCTTTAACTCCATCATCTATAATATAATATCCAACATGAGTCCTATAAGCTCTCTTTCCCTCCTCTTTAGCTCTAGTTGCAAGATAAAGTGCTTTTTCCGTTAATGTTATTTCATCTACCTGAAACTTTCTAGCTAATTTTTCTATACTATGTCTATAATAATCCTTAGACTTAAAGTCCATTTTTTCATATGTTCCATAGGGGTCTGTTTGCAACTTTTTTTCTACTATTGATGTAGAATCAAAGAAATTCTTCCAACTTATACTCTCTATACTTCTTAATGCACTTATATATGTACTTATATTTTGCTCAATGCTTCCTTCTATAAAATACTTTTTTACTGATTCCTTATCACTAGATCCACTAGATTTTTGTTCGATTAAATCATATACTCTTTTCTCTTCTATAGAATTATCTCTTAATACTTTTAATAACTCATCTTTAAACAATCCTTCTATATTTTCATAATGTTCATTAATATAAGCTAATATATTTTCTAAATCATTTTTATTTATAGAATCTATAATATTGTAAGCAATATCCTTTCCTAATTTCTTCTCATTTTGAACATTTTTAAGCATATCAGTCACATCTGATAATTCCAGTATAATAGCTATTCGTAGCATTATTGGAAATGCCCAAAGTTCTCCCATAGTAAACTTTTCGTCCTTACTTTGTATAAAACTTATTGCTTTATCTTCAGTAACTATTCCTTCATACTTCTTGATAAATTCTTTAGCATAAGAATATATTCTTTGAACATTACCATCTAAATTTTTATCTGAATAAGGTAAATTATAAAAATAATCATGAGGCATATTTTCCTTTATTGACTTATACTCCTTTTCTACTAGATATATATTATCTAATAGCCATTCACCAGAACTTAAGACCTCTTCCCCCTGCTTTGACAAAGATTTAATATATTTATAATTATTTTTTATCTTAGAAAAACCATTATTTAGTTCACTTAAAACTTCTCTACCTCTCAAGGTCTTCACTCCTTACAAATAATTCTTAAAATAGTTTTCCCAAGATTTTATATTTAATTCCAAAGAAAAGAAGCCTTGCCTAAGCAAAGCTTCCTAACCAATTATTTGTTACTCATTAAGTAAATTATAAACAGCTCCTATCATTCCAGCATCATTTTTATGCTTACATCTTTCAATAACACACTTAACATCATTCCAAGCTTCTATCTTTTCCAATGCATTTACTACTTCTTCTATAAACTCTTCTCTTTCACTTACTCCTCCACCAATAAGTATTTTTTCTGGATTTAAAGTGGCACTTAAATTATATATTCCTGTAGAAATTAATCCATACCATTCATTTATAATTTCTTTTACCTTAGAATCTTTTTCTCCATCATTAAATACAACTTGTCCATCTACTGCTTTATCTAAATTCTTATATTTCATATATTCTTTTATCAATGCTAAAGTTGATGCTGTATTACTATACATTCCTTTTTCATTACATCTCATAAATCCAAACTCCCCACCTTGGAATGTACTTCCTCTAAGTAATTTATTATTTATATAGATTCCCCCACCTATGCCTGTTCCAATAGTAACACACACAAAATCAGAACATTCAGTAGCATTTCCATTAAACTTTTCTGCTAAAGCTACACATTTTCCATCATTCTCTACTGAAGTCTTTAGACCAGTCTTCTCTTCTATTATCTTAGTAATGCACTTTCCTTCAATACATCTTATTGCATAACAAACCTTTGGTATACCATTTATAGAATCAATAAATCCCGGCATACTTAGAGCTACACCCTCAACTTCATCTTTTCTTTCTAAAGCTATTTTTATTATATTTTCTAAAAATAATTCTTCACTTTCTGTACTTGTATCAAAGCTAGACTTTTCTAAAATAGCTCCTTCTTCATTTAATATTCCCCATTTAATTCTTGTTCCACCAATATCAAAAGCTAAATATTTTTTCATAAATCAAAAACCCCTTTATTTTAATATTTTCTTTATTAGCTTTAATTTATCATTATATGGAGCAAACCTAAAAGGCAATTCCATAAATGTTCCTCTTTTTAAAACAGACTTTCTATGACTAAATGTATCAAAGCTAGCCTTTCCATGATAAAAACCTATGCCACTATTACCTACTCCACCAAAGGGAAGATATGTTGATGCAACATGTATTACAGTATCATTTATTGTAACTCCACCTGATGATGTATTATTTAACACATATTCAATTTTATTTTTATCTTCAGAAAAATAATATAATGCTAGTGGCTTATCTCCATTATTAACCTTATACATTACCTCTTCTAATTTATTAAATTCATATACAGGGAAAATCGGTCCAAATATCTCTTCTTCAAGTATTTTTGACTTTTCTTTTATATTAACCAATATAGTTGGAGATATATATTTTTCTTCTATAGATACTTCTCCTCCATAGAATAGTTCTCCTTCGTTTAAATACTCAGAAAGTCTTCTAACTTCTCTTTCACTAATTATTCTTGGATAATCAGGGCTTTCTTTTTGTTCTTTTCCTAATTGCTTTTCTATTTCCTTAACTAACTCTTCTAAAAATTCTGCTTTTATATCTTTATGTACACAAAGATAATCTGGTGCCACACATGTTTGACCAGCATTTAAAAATTTCCCCCAAGCAATTCTCTTTGCACTCATCTTTATATTAGCATCTTTATCTACAATACATGGACTTTTACCTCCAAGTTCTAAAGTAACAGGAATTAAAGACTTAGAGGCCTTTTCCATAACTATCTTTCCTACTCTTACGCTACCTGTAAAAAAGATATAGTCTACAGGTTGCTCTAATAATTCAGAAACAACCTCTTTGCCTCCCATTGGATTAACTACCTTAATATATTCATCCTTAAAATTATTATTGATTATCTTTTCAATCAACATAGATGTATTAACAGAATACTCAGAAGGCTTTATAACTGCACAGTTTCCTGCCCCAATTGCTCCTATTAAAGGTGATAATATTAACTGAAAAGGATAATTAAATGGTCCTATAATTAACGCTACTCCATAAGGCTCTTTATATACATAGCACTTACTAGGATAATAATTAATTGAAGATTTCACTCTTTCTCTTTTAGACCACTTTTTTATACTTTTAATCATGATGTTTATTTCTTCATACACCATTCCTATTTCTGTTATATATCCTTCAAAATTTGATTTTCCTAAATCCTTTTTTAAAGCATCTAAAATAATTTCTTCATTCTCTTTTATTAATCTTTTTAACTTTTTTAGATTATCTATTCTAAAATTAATGTCTTTTGTTTTCCCGGATAAATTATAATTCTTTTGTTTTAATATAATATCTTTTATATTATTCATATTATTTCCTTTCACCCTAACTATTTACTATTAATTTTATCATAGACATAGCCCTTTTTAAATATTTCCAAAGGAATCCTAAATTCAGGCATTCCTCCAGCATATGGTGCAATTTCATATTGTGCAAAAAATATTACTAAATTACTTCCTTCTATGAAAAAGCCTTGATTATCCTTTATTCCTTGAAATCCCTCTTTACCTGTAAAGTACATATCTTTATTCTTATCTATTTCGCTTTGAATTTGCTTGTTTATCAAACTTGCATAATCATATTTCTCTTTAAATAAATTATTAAGCTTTAAAATCTCTCCACTTCTTTTATCGATATTATAATACTTTCTTGTGGTGATTCCATGAGCACCACCTGTAAATTGATAGTAATCTATATAAAAACTTAATGGGTTTCTAGTATTCTTAACTTCATATCTAGCATTTGCTTCATAAGGCCCCAATGGTTTAACATTTGTATCGAAATTTTCTTTTGCAATCAGTCTAATGTCCTTAATCCATTCTAAAGTCCAATTTTCTATTTCTTTATTTATCTGAGCTTCTTTACTCTTATTAGATATACCACTTATCTGAGGTATAATTACATCCACATCCACGTAATCATCTTTCTCTTTTATAACTTTATCCACAATTCTAACTTCTTCTTCATTTTTCGACGTTTCACTTGCCAACAATACCTGTGGACAAAAACTGTTTATAATGTTGATCCGATAAAGAAAAACTTAACAAAACTTTACTACTCATAACAAAAATCATTCCTTTCGTGCTTTTTTATATAGTATTCTCTTTTTCTACATTTATCAACATTATAATTCACATTTTCTTAACAACTTATCCACACCTAAATGTGGACAATGTGGATAGTATCCATTTTTTTCTATATTTTCATTTGATTATTTACTTTACATATCTTGGTATGATAAAATTCATATACAACAAATATATTTTTAAAGGTGAATATTATGAGAAAATTTTCCAATAAAAAGCTACAAAATATTATCTTAATAGCACTTATAATAATTCTAGTAGGAATTATATTTGCTATTTACATTAGAGAAAAAGAAGAAAAAAACATTGCAAGTAATGAAAACATTGAAGATTTACAACTAAATGAAGAACAAGAGGAACCTAAAATTGAACCAGTAGAAATTAATAGATTTGAAGGTTTAACACTTATTAACGATAATCGTGGGGTTCCTGTCCTGTATTATCACTCAGTAGAGCCTTCAGAGAAAAATGAAGTTATTATTTCTCCTGATAGACTTAGAGAGCAACTTCAATTTATTAAAGATTCAGGATACACTACCCTAACTATTAGTGAGTTTAATGACTATATTATTAATAAAAAATCAATACCAGAGAAAAGCATACTCATAACCTTTGATGATGGTTATATGGACAACTATACAAATGCTTTTCCAATACTTAAAGAATTAGATATGAAAGCAACAATTTTTGTTATTACTTCTGTAATTGACGAAGGTAGTTACTACTTATCAAGTGAAAGAATTAAAGAAATGTCTGACTATGGAATAGATATAGAGAGCCATACAGCAACCCACAGTCATTTAGATCAACTTACTTACGAAGAACAATTAAAAGAACTAAAAGACTCAAAAGAAAAGATAGAATCTATTACTGGTAAGAAAGTTCTATCTGTGGCTTATCCATATGGTGACTTAAATGAAGATAGCACTAAAGCTGTAAAGGAGGCTGGCTATTCATTAGCTTTCACTACTAATTTAGGTTATTCTGATAGAGATGATACTCCTGTAAAACTGGATAGAATTTATGTAAGTTCTAGATATACAATGGAAAGATTTAAAAGTAGATTAATTAATACAAATAAATAAAAAAGTGGAGTGGATATTTACTTTAAGTCACAGAAAGCAAATATTCACTCCATTCATATGAAAGTAAGGAAACTATAAAACTATTTTCCTTGCCTACTATTCTTTATAAACCTTTTGAGAATCTTTTATAAGATCATTTATACCTTCTAACTCCTTTATAGTTAAATCTCTCCAATTACCATTCTTTAAATTTCCTAAATGAATATTCATTATTCTAACTCTTTCAAGTTTAACTACTTTATACCCAAAGACTTCACACATTCTTCTTATTTGCCTATTCATTCAGTTAATATTATTCTAAATACCTTGCTTCCCTCTTTTTTAACAAAACATTTCTTCGTAACAGTACCTAGAATTCTAACCCCAGATGACATCTTCTTAATAAAATCATCAGTAATTGCCTTATTAACAGTTACCATATATTCCTTTTCGTGATTATTTCCTGCACGTAAAATTTTATTAACTATATCTCCATCATTAGTTAATAAAATTAATCCTTGGGAATCTTTATCTAATCTTCCTATAGGAAATATTCTTTTTTTATGCCCAACGAAATCAACAATATTTCCTTTTACTTTATGCTCAGTTGTACAAGTTATACCTACTGGTTTATTTAATGCTATATAGACAAGTTCCTCTTCCTTCGTTATATCTTTCCCATTTACTTTAACTATTTGCCCTTTTCCTACCTTCATACCCATAGTGGCCTTTACTCCATCTATTGTTACCTTCCCATTTTCTATAAGCTTGTCAGCTTCCCTTCTAGAGCAAATTCCAGTCTCGCTTATGTATTTATTTAATCTTATCTCTTCTTTTCTATCATTATGTACTATTACATTATTATTTCTGTTCATCCTTCGATTCCTTTTCATCATTTACCATCTCTTTAATATTATGTTCCTTACCCGAATTATTTACTAATACCCTTACTTTTTCTTCCTTAACATACCTTGCTGTATCCTCTAACAGTCCATATTTTAAAGCTTCTCCACTTATAGTAATTAATATACTTTGATTTGGTATCATATCATTTTCCTTAGCATATCTTATACTTTCTTCTAAAGCTTTATCTATATTTTTATACTTTGGATTTACAGCATTTATAAGGTCTTTACCCTTTTGAGTTGGTGAATAAGTATATATTACTTTATTAAATCTATTAAGTTCATACTTTAACTGAGATGTTGTATCTATAACAACAGTCCTCACCGACTTAGTATATTGATAAATTCCACCTGCCAAAATAAAAGTTAAAAATACAGCTCCTATGCATATTTGTAACTTATAATTTCTAATTCCTTTTTTCTCTTTCCCTCTATATTCTTGTCCTACTTTTAAATCGCCTTCCTTTTTTAACTTCAAGAATTCCCCTGCACTTGTAAATACAATGACACTTCTTTTATTTACTTTAAGAACTATTCCCTTTTTTATATCATTATTTCTATTTTCTTTTGGAACTAATGCAGTAGTCTTACTTCTCTCTTCTATTCGTATATAATCTTGTATGTACTTATAATTAGGATTAGAAAGAATTATTACATAAACTAGTATATAATCCTGCCATATCTCCAAAAATGTTCTCGATACTCGCGTTCTCTTAGCCACCATTGCTACTGGTAACTCTCTTTTCTTTTGAACTTTCTCAAAAAGTTCATAGTCTTCATATATATAACTTGCTATATTCAAAATTAAATTTCTATCTCTATATGTTGGAAATATATTAACTAAGTCTTTTACAAGTATTTTATATAAAAATAATTCCTTAAGCATAAATGATATTTGCTTTTCTCTTATTCTTCTTACTTCTTCGCCAACTTCAATAATAGCTGGGCTACTTGAAAAAATATATTTATTTCTATTAAACTCCTCCATGCTTATCATCCTTTCATGGCAATACGACAATTTAAGCCATATTATCAAATTATACTACCTCACATATAATGTATTATACCATATAAAAACCTACACCTACTCTGTATATATCAAAGGTTTTCCAAATATATTTTACTGAACCCATATAATTTGAAAGTGAGGTTTATCTATGAAAGGAAATGTTATTTACGTTGATTTTATCTATAAGCGTAAGAGAGTAAGTTATATCAGATTCCTTATTACTACAAAATCTTTTTCCTTTGTTAGATATTTTAAATTTCTTTTTTTAACAGAAGAAAGAAATTCTAATGTAAATATTAGAGTAAAAAAGGTTCAATAATGATATAATTCTTATATACATTTTTTACAGGAGATGATTATATGAGAATTGGACTTGGATATGATGTTCACAAATTAGTTACTGATAGAAAACTTATTCTTGGTGGTGTTGAAATTCCATATGAATATGGATTACTTGGTCATTCTGATGCTGATGTATTATTGCACGCTATAATGGATTCTTTATTGGGTGCTTCTGCTTTAGGTGATATAGGAAAACACTTTCCTGATACTGATCCTAAATATAAGGGAATCTCAAGTATAGCTTTGTTAAAAGAAGTAGGAAAGCTTTTATATGAAAATGGTTACAAAATTTCCAACATAGATTCAACAATTATAGCACAAAAACCCAAAATGGCACCTCACATCCAATTAATGAGAAAAAATATTGCTAATGCCTTAAACATAGACATTGATCAAATAAATGTAAAAGCTACAACTGAAGAAGGACTTGGATTTACAGGAGAGGAACTTGGAATATCTTCCCAAAGTATTTGCCTTCTTTATAAAGATTAAGAGAAATTGCATTTACAATTTCTCTTAATCTTTATTTATTCATTTCTTTTTCTCCAGTAAAAGTAAATTGATACTAAAGCACAAATACCCATTAAATATGGATAAACCGAATATCTTATTATTGCAAATGGTGATATCATAGCTAATCCTGATGCTGAAATAAGTTGTGCTCCGTAAGGAATTAATCCTTGAAATACACATGAGAACATATCCATTATACCAGCTACTCTTCTAGGTTCTAACTCAAACTCATCTGAAATATCTTTTGCTATTGGTCCAACAGTTACTATTGCAATAGTATTATTAGCCGTGCAGATATCAACTAGACTTACCAATGTAGCAATACCAAGTTCAGCTCCCCTTTTACTTTTAAAGTTCTTCATACCTTTATTTAATATATATTCTATTCCACCATTATTTTTAATTAACTCAATGGTTCCTGCTATTAATAAAGAGATTATTATAAGTTCGCTCATACCTTGTATTCCAGCTGAAATATTAGTAAATAAGCCTATTATATCAAAGCTTCCATATAAAAGCCCTATAACTCCTGCAAATACAATTCCACCTATTAATATAAATATTACATTTATACCCATTAATGCAGATATTAATACAGCTATGTATGGAAGTATCTTTATAAAACTATATTCATAATCACCTAAAGTTTGTATAGCTGTTCCTTTTGTAAGAATCATAAATATAATGGCAGTAACTATAGCTGCTGGTAATACTATTTTGAAATTCATTTTAAACTTATCTTTCATTTCACAACCTTGAGTTCTAGTTGCTGCAATTGTTGTATCTGATATCATAGATAAATTATCCCCAAACATAGCTCCACTAACCACAGCCCCTACAACTATAGCAACAGCTATTCCTGTCTTCTCTGATATTCCTACTGCTATTGGAACTAAGGCAACTATTGTCCCCATTGATGTTCCTACTGATAAAGCTATAAATGAAGCTATTATAAATACACCTGGTACAAGTATACTTGTAGGTAAAATTGAAAGTCCAAAATTTACTGTTGAATCAACAGCTCCCATAGCCTTAGCTACTTGTGCAAACGCTCCTGCTAATACGAATATAAAAATCATTAATATAACATTGGGATTTCCTGCTCCCTTACAAAAATCTTGAATCTTATCTTCAAATTTTCTTTTTTTATTCATTGATAAAGCAACTATGGCAGATATTAAAAATGGTACTATCACTGACACTGCATAAAAGTCTTTTGCTATAATTGATGTTCCTGCGTAAACTATTAAAAAAACTGCTAACGGTAATAATGCAGAAACTTTTCCTTTTGTTTTCATATATTTCTCCTCTCAAATTAAGTCTCTTTTATTATACAAGAAAAAAAGGAATCTATAACTAGATTCCTTTCATTTGGTGCGCCATCAGGGATTCGAACCCGGGACACCCTGATTAAGAGTCAGGTGCTCTACCAACTGAGCTAATAGCGCTTATTTACATAAAATATTATAGCATCCAACTTTTTTATGGTCAAGATGCTATAATATTATTTTTTTATATAACTTCTGACAAATTCTTTTGCAATATTTCTTTAAACTTCTCTGCGCTCAATTTATTTTTTATTGCTTCACTACATATTTTCTTCCATTCACTTACTGTTACACCAGTCTTACTTATAAATGTATTTTCATCATTAGTTAACATAGTAGAATCTACAATAAAATTACCAAGCTCCTCTGGATTTCTAAATATCTTTAAATATAAAAATTCTTTATTATCACCATACCAAGTTTTATTAAACTCTCTACTGAACTTAATCAATTCAGGTATAACTCTATCTTTTGGTAGATCCCACATTTTTGATACTCTTGTATAGTGACTCAACATTAATTGTGCTTCACTCTTTGATATTTTCCCCTTCGATAATCCATCTCTTATAATTTTATCAACGGGAAGTGATGGGATATTAATTATTATCCTATCTTTACCATATATCCATTTATAAAAAGCTTCTTGCAAGAAAGAATATTGAATATATCCAAGTAGCACTTTCGCATCAGGAAAATATGCATAGATATTATCAATACCATTATTTTTTGAAAATAT
>OHIM01001266.1_pt1 | contig 11080 bp, 8 predicted proteins | sample 1568271 | NCBI WGS metagenome assembly OHIM01 (sample SAMEA3879580, study PRJEB24766) | human gut metagenome | biome: human-associated habitat; feature: feces | place: USA | collected 1985/1987
ACTACTTCACCGATTTCGCCACCAGCGTGCCGGATGACTGCCTGATCCTGACCCTGGCCTGTGGTAAATACCGCTTCAACAAACTGGACTTTGGCGATATCGAAGGGCTGCCGCGCCTGGTCGACGCCGGGCAGTGTAATGACGCTTACTCGGCGATTATTCTGGCGGTCACGCTGGCGGAGAAACTGGGCTGTGGCGTCAACGATCTGCCGCTGTCGCTGGTGCTCTCCTGGTTCGAACAGAAAGCGATCGTCATCCTGCTGACGCTGCTGTCGCTGGGTGTGAAAAACATCGTCACCGGTCCGACGGCGCCTGGTTTCTTCACCCCGGATCTGCTGGCGGTCCTCAATGAGAAGTTTGGTCTGCGTTCCGTGACCACCGTGGAACAAGATATGCAGCAGCTGCTGAGCGCTTAAGGAGTCCCTGATGACTATGCCAACCTCCCAGTGCCCGTGGCGGATGCAGGTTCACCACATTCACCAGGAAACCCCGGACGTGTGGACCCTTTCGCTGCTGTGCCACGATTACTATCCGTACCGCGCTGGCCAGTACGCTCTGGTTAGCGTGCGTAACTCGGCGGAAACGCTGCGCGCCTATACCCTCTCCTCGACGCCGGGGGTCAGCGAATACATTACGCTGACCGTTCGCCGTATTGACGAGGGTACGGGTTCGCAGTGGTTGACCCGCGAGGTCAAACGCGGCGATTACCTTTGGCTGTCCGATGCGATGGGCGAGTTTACCTGCGACGATAAAGCGGAAGATAAATTCCTGCTGCTGGCCGCCGGTTGCGGCGTGACACCGATCATGGCGATGCGCCGCTGGCTGGCTAAGCATCGACCGCAGGCCGACGTACAGGTGATTTATAACGTGCGTTCGCCGGAAGATGTAATCTTTGCCGAAGAGTGGCGCAACTACCCGGTCACCCTGGTAGCGGAGCACAATGCGACGCACGGTTTTGTCGCCGGCCGTCTGACCCGGGAGCTGCTGCAGAGCGTGCCGGATTTAGCCAGCCGCACCGTGATGACCTGCGGCCCGGCGCCTTATATGGAGAAGGTCGAGCAGGATGTTGCCGCCCTGGGCGTCACCCGCTTCTTTAAGGAAAAATTCTTCACCCCGGTGGCTGAGGCCGCCACCAGCGGGCTGAAATTTACTAAACTGCAGCCGGCGCGCGAGCAAAACCAAAGTGGTTTCCGGGAAGTACAGCGTCACCAGCACCATGACGCTGACCGACGCCGAAATCGCCGACGGCTATGTGCTGGCCTGCTCCTGTCATCCGCAGAGCGATCTGGTTCTCGCCTGAGGTCAAAATCCCCGGTGGCGCTACCGCTTACCGGGGCTACAGCGCTGTGCGATTTGGTAGCCCGGAGAAGGCGCAATGCGCCGCCTCCGGGAAAATCCCTGGCGACAATAAACAAACGCTCAGGCGACATGAGATAAACGCTTTCCCGGACTGAAAAAATTGCAAATCGCCAACAGTATCGACTTTACGCCCCAGGACGAATGAGGCATTTTTACCGCCAGGCCGACTGACCGGCCAGCGAATAACGCCCCGCGCCGAGTAGCGCAATCGCCAGTGCGCCAACAAAGAAATAGACCAGATTCTCAATGGCCCATGCTCCCACCGCATCAAGCGCAAACGTCTTATCTAAGCCGACCATCAGCCACGCCACCACCATGGTGAACGCCAGCACCAACGCCGCCGGGCGGGTCAGGACGCCGAGAATTAACAAGCAGGGAGCGACCACTTCCCCCACCAGCACACCGTAGGCGATAAACCCGGGCAATCCCTGCGCCGCCAGCATCCCGCTAATGCCATCCACACCATCTATCAGCTTATGGATTCCATGGAAAAGCATTAAGCCGCCGACGGCAAGTCGTAACAAGAGTTTACCGGCGTCATCATGCGACAGCCTGCGATTTACTGTGTTTAACAATCCTTTAACCATTTGATGTGCATCCTGTTTTGCATCCTGTGTACTTCCAGAGTATGCGCAGCCGGAGAGGAATAAAACCAGCAAAAAATCAGGGGTAATCGGTTACATTGCGGTCAGTTTCATCTAAGCTTGAAGGCGTTATCAAAAAAAGGAGATGGAGATCATGAAACAGACCGTGGCGGCATACATTGCCAAAACGCTGGAACAGGCCGGCGTGAAACGTATCTGGGGCGTCACCGGAGATTCCCTCAATGGATTGAGCGATAGCCTTAACCGCATGGGCACCATCGACTGGATGCCCACCCGGCACGAAGAGGTCGCCGCTTTCGCCGCTGGCGCGGAAGCGCAGCTGACCGGCGAGCTGGCGGTCTGCGCCGGCTCCTGCGGACCGGGCAACCTGCATCTGATTAACGGTTTGTTTGACTGTCATCGCAACCATGTCCCGGTGCTGGCCATCGCCGCCCACATCCCATCCAGCGAAATCGGCAGCGGCTATTTTCAGGAAACCCATCCTCAGGAGCTGTTCCGCGAGTGCAGCCATTACTGCGAACTGGTCTCCACGCCGGAGCAGATCCCGCAGGTGCTGGCAGTGGCGATGCGTAAGGCAGTGATTAACCGCGGCGTCTCGGTGGTGGTGCTACCCGGCGATGTGGCGCTGAAGGCCGCCCCGGAAAGCGCCAGCAGCCACTGGTATCATGCGCCGCTGCCGACGGTCACCCCGGCGGAAGAAGAGCTGCGCAAGCTGGCGCAGCTTATTCGCTACTCCAGCAATATCGCGCTCATGTGCGGCAGCGGTTGCGCCGGCGCCCACCAGGAACTGGTGGAGTTCGCAGCCAAAATTAAAGCCCCCATCGTCCACGCCCTGCGCGGCAAAGAGCACGTGGAGTACGACAACCCGTACGATGTGGGCATGACCGGGCTGATTGGCTTCTCTTCTGGCTTCCACACCATGATGAACGCCGATACCCTGATCCTGCTGGGCACCCAGTTCCCCTATCGCGCCTTCTACCCAACCGACGCGAAAATTATCCAGATCGACATCAACCCCGGCAGCATCGGCGCACACAGTAAGGTCGACATGGCGCTGGTGGGCGATATTAAATCGACGCTGAAGGCGCTGCTGCCGCTGCTGGAAGAGAAAACCGATCGCCACTTCCTCGATAAGGCGCTGGAGCACTATCGCGACGCGCGAAAAGGGCTCGACGATCTGGCTAAACCCAGCGATAAAGCCATTCACCCGCAATATCTGGCGCAGCAGATCAGTCATTTTGCCGATGAAGATGCCATTTTCACCTGCGATGTCGGCACCCCGACCGTCTGGGCGGCACGCTATCTCAAAATGAATGGTAAACGCCGCCTGCTGGGCTCGTTCAACCACGGCTCAATGGCCAACGCCATGCCGCAGGCCATCGGCGCCAAGGCCACTGCGCCGGAGCGGCAGGTAGTGGCCATGTGCGGCGACGGCGGGTTCAGCATGCTGATGGGCGATTTTCTGTCGCTGGCGCAGATGAAGCTGCCGGTGAAGATTGTCATCTTTAACAACAGCGTGCTGGGCTTCGTGGCGATGGAAATGAAGGCCGGGGGCTATCTCACCGACGGTACGGAGCTCCACGATACCAACTTCGCCCGCATCGCCGAGGCCTGCGGTATCAAAGGTATACGCGTTGAAAAAGCCTCCGAGGTGGATGAAGCGCTGCAGACCGCCTTCCGCACCGACGGTCCGGTGCTGGTCGACGTCGTCGTCGCCAAAGAGGAACTGGCGATCCCGCCGCAGATCAAGCTGGAGCAGGCCAAAGGCTTTAGCCTGTATATGCTGCGGGCGATCATCAGCGGGCGCGGCGATGAGGTCATCGAACTGGCGAAAACCAACTGGCTCAGGTAAAACAGAAGCAATACGTTGAACCAGACCAAGGAAAAGCCGTGATCGATTTACGCAGTGATACCGTTACCCGTCCCGGGCGCGCCATGCTGGAGGCCATGATGGCCGCCCCGGTCGGGGACGATGTGTATGGCGACGACCCTACCGTCAATGAACTGCAGCGCTATGCCGCCGACCTGGCCGGCAAAGAAGCGGCGCTATTTCTACCCACCGGCACCCAGGCCAACCTCGTTGGCCTGCTCAGCCATTGCCAGCGCGGCGAAGAGTATATCGTCGGCCAGGGGGCGCATAACTATCTGTACGAAGCCGGCGGCGCGGCGGTCCTCGGCAGTATTCAGCCGCAGCCGATCGACGCCGCGGCGGATGGTTCGCTACCGCTGGATAAAGTGGCGGCGAAAATCAAACCCGACGATATCCATTTTGCCCCCACCCGCCTGCTGAGCCTGGAAAACACCCATAACGGTAAGGTGCTGCCGCGCGACTATCTGCAGGAAGCCTGGGCGTTTACCCGCCAGCGCAATCTGGCGCTGCACGTCGACGGCGCGCGCATCTTTAACGCCGTGGTGGCCTACGGCTGCGAGTTACGCGATATCGCCCAATACTGCGACTCCTTCACCATCTGCCTGTCAAAGGGGCTTGGCGCTCCGGTAGGCTCGTTGCTGCTCGGCAGCGAGGCGTACATTCGCCGCGCCGTCCGCTGGCGGAAAATGGTCGGCGGCGGGATGCGCCAGGCGGGCATCCTGGCCGCCGCCGGGCTGTACGCGCTGAAAAATAACGTGCAGCGCCTGCAGGAGGATCATGACAACGCCGCGTGGATGGCGGAGCAGCTGCGCGCTATCGGCGCCGACGTCACCCGTCACGATACCAACATGCTGTTCGTTCGCGTCGGCGAAGAGCAGGCCCCGGCGCTCGGCAAGTTTATGCAGGCGCAGGGGGTATTGATTAACGCCTCGCCTGTTGTCCGTCTGGTCACTCACCTGGATGTCAACCGTCAGCAGCTGAGCGAGGTGGTCGCCCACTGGCAGGCTTTTTTACAACGCTAAGGAGTCAGGCGTGTCGCAATCAGTTCTGGTGCTCGGCGCCAGCGGCTATATTGGCCAGCATTTAGTGCGCGAGTTAAGCGCGCGGGGCTATCCGGTGCTGGCGGCGGCACGCCATATCGACCGATTGCAAAAACTCGCTTTGCCCGGCGTTACCTGCCGGTCAGTCGATCTCAATCAGCCGCAGGACCTGCCTGCGCTACTCACCGGTATCGATACCCTTTATTATCTGGTCCACGGCATGGGCGAAGGCGGTGATTTTATCGCCCATGAGCGGCGGGTGGCGACGTATGTGCGCGATGCCCTGCGTCAGTCATCAGTGCGCCAGGTGATATTTCTCAGTTCGCTGCAGGCCCCGGCGCAGGAGCAGTCCGACCATCTGCGCGCTCGTCAGATTACCGGCGATCTCCTGCGTGAGTCGGGCGTGCCGGTGACCGAGCTGCGGGCCGGGATTATCGTCGGCGCCGGCTCCGCCGCCTTCGAGGTGATGCGCGACATGGTTTATAACCTGCCGGTGCTAACCCCTCCGCGCTGGGTACGTTCGCGTACTACCCCTGTCGCGCTGGAAAACCTGCTCGTTGACCTGGTTGAGCTGCTGAATCATCCCTCCGATGCGCACCGCGTCTTCGAAGCCGCCGGTCCGGAGGTGTTAAGCTATCAGCAGCAGTTCATTAGCTTTATGGCCGTCAGCGGTAAACATCGCCCGCTCATTCCCATTCCCCTGCCGACGCGCTGGATCTCGGTGTGGTTCCTCAATGTCATCACCTCGGTGCCGCCGACCATCGCCAAGGCGCTGATTCAGGGGCTGAAGCACGATCTAATCGCTGACGATCGGGCGCTGCGGGCGCTGATCCCGCAAACGCTGATCCCCTTCGATCAGGCGGTTCGCCGCACGCTGAAAGAAGAAGAGCAGTTAGTAAACTCCAGCGACTGGGGCTACGACGCTCAGGCTTTCGCCCGCTGGCGACCAGAGTACGGCTACTATCCGAAGCAGGCAGGTTGCACCGTCGCCACTCAGGCAAGCCGCCAGGCCCTGTGGCAGGTCGTTAACCAAATCGGCGGTGAAGAGGGGTATTTTTTCGGCAATCTGCTGTGGAAAACCCGCGGCGCGATGGATCTGCTGGTCGGCCACCGGCTGGCCAAAGGGCGGCCGCAGCGCGCTTATCTGCAAACCGGCGATACGGTCGACAGCTGGAAGGTAATTATCGTGGAGGAAGAAAAACAGCTCACCCTGCTATTCGGTATGAAAGCGCCCGGGCTGGGCCGATTAAGCTTTACCATTAACGATAAAGGCGATCGTCGTGAACTGGACGTGCGCGCCTGGTGGCACCCGCACGGTATGCCAGGCCTGATCTACTGGCTGCTGATGATCCCGGCGCACCTGTTTATTTTCCGCGGTATGGCGCAACGCATCGCCCGGCTGGCCGAACAAATCTCAGGCAGAGTCGAAGGATAAGCGTTATTCTTTCATGATTCTCATTGCATAGTCGGGAGAATCACGGAAAAATGCGCACGAAATTCTTTTCTGGGACAGTAGAGTGATATGAAGGTACTGGTTACCGGTGCGACCAGCGGATTAGGCCGCAACGCAGTGGAATATCTGCGCAACAAGGGCATCAGCGTGCGAGCGACCGGGCGCAACGAAGCGATGGGCAAGCTTCTGAGCAAAATGGGGGCGGAATTCATCCCGGCAGATTTAACCGAGCTGGTCTCTTCGCAGGCTAAAGTGATGCTCGCCGGTATCGATACCCTATGGCACTGCTCCAGCTTTACCTCGCCATGGGGCACTCAGCAGGCTTTCGATCTCGCTAACGTCCGCGCCACCCGTCGTCTGGGCGAATGGTCAGTGGCATGGGGAGTGCGCAATTTCGTCCATATCTCTTCGCCATCGCTCTATTTTGATTATCACCATCATCGTGATATCCAGGAAGATTTCCGTCCACACCGCTTCGCCAACGAGTTTGCCCGCAGCAAGGCGGCCAGCGAGGAGGTGATCAACCTGCTGGCGCAGGCTAACCCGCATACCCGTTTTACCATTCTGCGGCCGCAGAGCCTGTTTGGGCCGCACGACAAAGTCTTTATCCCCCGGCTGGCGCAAATGATGCAGCATTATGGCAGCGTCCTGCTCCCGCGCGGCGGCAGCGCGCTGGTCGACATGACCTATTATGAAAACGCCGTACATGCGATGTGGCTGGCGAGCCAGCCGGCCTGCGATCATCTTCCCTCCGCCCGCGCGTGGAATATCAGCAACGGCGAACCGCGCACCTTGCGGAGCATCGTGCAGAAATTGATCGACGAGCTCGGTATCAAATGCCGGATCCGCTCAGTTCCCTATCCGATGCTGGATATTATCGCCCGCAGCATGGAGCGCTTTGGCGATAAAACCGCCAAAGAACCCGCGTTTACCCACTACGGCGTCTCCAAGCTAAACTTTGATTTTACGCTCGATATTACCCGCGCGCAGGACGAGCTGGGCTATCAGCCGGTGGTGACGCTTGACGACGGCATCGTGCGCACCGCCGCCTGGCTTCGCGACCACGGTAAACTACACCGCTAACCCTGGCCATATTTTTCTAACAGCGCCTCGGCTATCGCTTCGGTTTGCGCATCCGCTACCCCATCCCAGCGCTGCGGACGGAAGTGCATCTGGAAGGCGATAATCACCCGCTTCTTCTGCGCGGGGGTCATCTCCGGCGTCACCTGATAGCCATAGCGCGAGAGCAAATCCAGTACGATTTCGGGGTCCACTGGCTCGCTGGCCGGCCGCCCGTTCAGATAAAAGGCCACCCGCTGCTCGTCAGGCCAGGCGCCGATCCCCTGCTGCGCCAGCTGTTGCCAGGGGAATAACGGCCCCGGATCGTCTTTGCGCTGCGGGGCGATATCCGCATGGGCGACCACATTCTGCGGCGCGATGTGGTAGCGGGCGATGATATCGCGCGCCAGCGGGATCAGAGCCGCAATCTGTTCCGGATGAAAGGGGGTAAAACTTTTGACGCCCGCCGTCTTCTGCCAGCCGCGGTTCTCCAGCTCAATGCCAATGGAGGTATCGTTAATGCGCGTACTGCCGCGCCAGTAGCTTACCCCGGCGTGCCAGGCTAAATCCTCTTCCGGCACCAGCTGCCAGATCCGCGGTTTATGCTGATAACGCGGGGGCTGTTCAGGAATTAAATAGTGGGAGCTGACCTCTTTATCGGTCAACGTGGCCAGCGAGACATCAAAATTGTCAGCCGTATAGTGGATCACTAACACCTTTATTCGCGGATAGGCAGCCTGCGCCGGATGACGGGTGTCCAGCTGGTATCCGTCGCGATCGATAATGCCCTTTTCCCCAGCGCAGCCGGTTAGCAGCAGCGCCAGCAGCACGATCCGCATCATCCGTTTCATCCCTTCTCCCTTGCCCGGCAGCGTCTCCGGGTTAATAAGACCATTGATTACGTCCATTATTTTTCGCCTGATACAGCGCACTGTCCGCCCGGGCGATCAGCGTCTCTATCGGGACCGTGCCATCGGAGGCGACGATCCCGATACTCACGGTGACCTCCGACGCCACCGCCGAAGCGGCGTGCGGTAGGCCTGCCTCGCGGATCTTCTGCTGAATGCGCTCGGCAATAGCGGTGGCATGCGCTAAGGACACCCCGGGCAACACGACGACAAACTCTTCGCCGCCGTAGCGAGCCACCAGATCGCCCTCCGCCCGGACCGCCATTTTAAGCACCTGCGCGACAGAAGATAAGCACTCATCACCAGCCTGATGGCCATAGCGATCGTTATAGCGCTTAAAATAATCGACATCGATCATCATCAGCGCCAGCGGCGTTTTTTGCTGCCAGATCGCCGCCAGGTAAGCATTGAGCGCCCGACGGTTAGCGGTTCCGGTTAAGGCATCCTGGTTGGCGATACTTTCCAGCCGCTGAATAAGCTGCATATTCTCCTGGTGGGTATCCCAGGCTTCGTCATACCAGCGCTGCAAAATACGTCGGCCATACAGCAAAATCGCGGTAAAAATGGCCCAGAGGATCAAAAAGCGGATCTCGGTGTGATAGTGGAGCTGTATTCCCGCCAGCAAGGCGGTCACCCATAGCGGCAGCATAAAAGCGGTAATGCCGGGCCAATGGTGATACAGCGCGGTGAGGCCGGTAGTCATTAATATCACCAGCAGCGGCCAGGCAAAGGGCAAGGTCCAGAAAAAAATAAAACAATAATTACTCAGGGACCAGCACAGACTGAGCGCCAGCAGCAGCCCGGTGATGATATTCAACGTATATCGTCCCTGCGCCAGTCGCGGCGTGAGGGCAATAATCACTAAAATGGCCGAAATGATAATAACCGCAATCAACGCCGTTTCGATATAAGGAATAACCGCCCGGTGCGTCAGTAGCCTCTTATCAAAATAGGTAAAGATAAAATTGCGGAAGAAAATCATTAACGCAAAAGCGATATTGACAAAGGCCAGCCAGGGCATACTCATGGACAGCGCATGGCGCTGGACATTATCTCTGGTGGCCCACAACGCGGCTCGCTGCTGCCGGGCGCGCTCTCGCTTATTTGTTAACATCTTAACTCCCTGGTGACCTGCATGACCATGGGCGCAGCCCCTGCTTTTCTATATGATAAACCATGTTACCGGGAATGTCTGTCAGCGCCCTATCCCCTCAGCTCCGGCCTCTCAGGGTGATTTTCAGCTAACGACCGAAGAAAATAGCCTGGTCCGCTCCCGATGGGTAACCGGCTCAAAAAACAAGCATCAGCACTGCGAAATACGTCATCTTTTCGCTAAAAAGCGTTAACTAACCGTCATTAAATTGCAGCATTTTGCTTACAAAAAGCAGTGTGAGTTCAATCTGAATCATTCATTGGTGAATGCAAACAAGAGCATGATGATAGCAAGATAAACAATAGGGGCTAAGAATATTAAATATGCAGCTTTAGTGGCAGGTACAGCATTGTTTTAAGCGGCCAATGCCGTCTCCGCAGAAATTTTAACAAAACAGCTTTTGATAAAGTCCATACGCAATATACCAAAATCGGCGCCATTTCCTCTACTGGTCAAACCGCATCCAACGATGCCCGTGAAGAGCTGATTAAAAAAACAAATGAACAAGGGGGGCGTCATTGTCCCGTCCTCCGGTAATACGGATAAAAAAATGCACGTCGCCACTCGCATCTATAAGAAGAAATAATTACCCTTATCTTTCAAGAGCCATTTCCCTATTTTACGGGGTAATATTTCTTGTTCACGGGAAAATTAAGTTTATTTTTATACTGCCCTGCCTTTTAGCGCCTGACGGAATTCTGTCATCCCCGTGCCGATTTCCCGCCCTAAGGCTGTAGCCACATCAAGGTCTTAGCTCTTTGCGTCAAGTACAATCCGCACGCTATACGCTATGCTTTAACGGAAACTGAAAACGTAGTTCGCTTATAAGGAAATCATCATGCGCTACAAACTTTTTGCTGTACTTCTCCCTTGCGCGCTGGCGCTCAGCGCCTGTACGACCGTCACCCCGGCCTATAAAGATAATGGCACCCGCAGCGGCCCCTGCGTCGAAGGCGGCCCTGACGACGTAGCGCAAAAATTCTACGACACCCAGATCCAGAATCGTACTCAGGATCCGGCGGCGCTGCGCCCCTATCTGAGCGACGGCCTGGCGCAGTTACTCAATGACGCCCGCCAGGATCCCGCCAACAGCAAATTACTGCAGGCTAATCCGTTCTCCAGCAGCAGCACCCCGGCAGACAGCGCCGTGGTCGCCAGCGCCTCCACCATCCCGAACCGCGATGCGCGCAATATTCCGCTGCGCGTCGATCTGAAACAGGGCACCCAGAGCTGGAAAGATGAAGTGCTGATGATCCAGGAAGGCCAGTGCTGGGCCGTCGATGACGTTCGCTATCTCGGCAACAACAGCCATGCGCCAGCCGGGACGCTGCGACAGAGTCTGGAGAAACGCTGATTCCGGAGTTGAAGCGACGCCGCTGAAACGATAACCCCGGTAAAATGTCGGTATTCGCCCCAGGAATGCCGACATTTGCGCCCCCCTCACCCACCAGGCCATATTTTGTGCTAACTTTAAAGCTAAACGTGGTTTAGATTTAACTTTTAACGCATAAATATTGCATAACTATTCTGCCAAAGGTAGTATTTGCGGCCTCAATAGCTATTCGTATCAGACTGCCCAGATGAGTATTAAACTAAACGGCATTAATTGCTTCTACGGCGCACACCAGGCGCT
>OHIM01001268.1_pt1 | contig 11062 bp, 9 predicted proteins | sample 1568271 | NCBI WGS metagenome assembly OHIM01 (sample SAMEA3879580, study PRJEB24766) | human gut metagenome | biome: human-associated habitat; feature: feces | place: USA | collected 1985/1987
ATGTTCAGAATAACGACGCCCACAGCCAGCACGATGTAGAACAGTGCCATAAGGGGCACCAGTTTTTCGGTGACAGCGGCCACCCGCTTGAGTCCGCCGATGACGATGAGGGCCGTGACCACCATCAGCGCAAGGCCGGTGGCGAGGTACGGCAGATGGAAGGCCGCGTTCATGTTGCCGGCGATGGAGTTTATCTGGCTCATGTTGCCGATACCGAAAGACGCGAGGATGCAGAAGCAGGCAAACAGGACAGCCAGCACCCTGCCCACTGCCTTACAGCCGGGCTTTGCGCCCAGACCGTCGGTCAGATAATACATCGCGCCGCCGCTCCACTCGCCTTTTTCGTTCTTGCGGCGGTAGTAGACGCCCAGCACGTTCTCCGCAAAGCTGGTCATCATGCCCAGCAGCGCCATGACCCACATCCAGAAGATGGCACCCGGGCCGCCGGAGACGATGGCCGTGGCCACGCCCACGATGTTGCCGGTGCCGATGGTGCCTGCCAGCGCCGTACACATGCTCTGGAACTGGCTGATGGCCATGTCCTCCTTGCTGGTGTGGGCGGTGACGTCCTTATTGGTAAAAATAGCACCGATGGTATGCTTGAGCCAGTAGCCCATCCGCCGGAACTGGAAAAAGCCGGTGCGGACGCTGAGCCACAGGCCGGTGCAGAGCAGCAGTGCCAGACCGAACGGTCCCCAGACGAAGCCGTTGACCACATTGTTGACGCGCGTGACGATGTCTACCATATGAAATCCCCCTCTGATCATCCCAAACAAAAATGCGGGCAGAACCTCTTTTCCAAAGGCTCTGCCCGCAAAAAACTCAGCGTATGACCCCGCACAGGACACCTTTCCTGCGCAAAAGACGTTTGCTCTGTCCTTTTGCCTGAGAGATCGGCCCAAACGGCCTTACACCTTCGGCACCCGCCTCCTGCAGGCTTCTCCAGAGTGCGGCACACCCGGCTCACCGGGCGGCACATCTTGCGATTCGGTTCTCACCACATGCACAACTGTACACAATGGAAATACTTTATCACATTTCCGGCTTCTTGGCAAGCCTTTTACCGCATTTTATTCCCGAGTTTCATCTTTCATACCAGAAAGTGAATTTTATTATGGTGTGACTTTTTTCGTCCTTTATCGGTCGATGGGCGGCACATCGTCGGGGCTGCCCAGTGCGTCCAGCCACTCCTCAGCCTTCAGCTGGGGCGGCAGATGCGGCACCGGTTCGCTGTCCGGGTCGTCGTCGGGCGGGGCCACGAGGTCTTTCGGGCTTTCGGCCCCTTCGAAACCATGGGCAAGGCCGTCCGGGCTGGCGTCGCCGTCACGGCGGGCGGTTTCGCAGCAGTCCAGCCCCTCGTAGGCACTGGCCGGGCCGAGGTCGAGCCAGAAGTCCTCCCGCTCTTCCCTGCTGGGGGTATCATCGAATTTCATAGCATTTCCCTCCTTTTCTGCATAAAGGTTCCCCCATCAGGCCATGCTTTATGCAGTTTTTTAGAAGCTGTTTTCGTGAGCGGGGTTCGCCGAATGGCGAGGATTTTTACCCGCAGACAAGGCGATTTCCCGCAGCGATCCTTGGTGGATTGCAAGGGGAAGCAACGCAGTATACGGATAAAAAGACCGCTCAGGCGGTGTGCAATGCTTACGAAAACGGCTTCTCAGGGAGGAACGAGATGAAAGAAAAAGGCTGGAGACCCTTCTGGGCCGCACTGCTGGCGGCGCTGCTGGTGCTGCTGCCGCTGGTGGGCGGCACCGTGCTGCTCACCCGACGCTCTCTGCGGACAAGACTGGCCTCCCGGCCTCAGAGCGGCGTCGCCATCCGTCAGCCGAAGGAAGAGAACCGCCTGAGTCTGCTGGTCTGCATCGCCCCCACCGAGACGACAGCACCCGGCTTTCTGCTGCTCTACCTGAATGCCAGTCAGAACTGTGTCCACGCGCTGGCTCTGCCCGGAGAGCTGACCGTACCCTTCGGAGCGGACGAAACCGCCCTCTCCGACTGCTACCGCGCCGCCGGCCCGGCCCGCTGCCGGGAAGCACTTCTCTCAGCTCTCTCCCTGCCCGAGGACACCCACTATCTCGCCCTTGCGCCGTCCGTTCTGCAAGCCATCGCCGACCGGTACGGGATGCTGCGGGTGGGTTTTTCGGGAGCGCTGACCGCCGAGGAGCTGGCCCTCACCGGGTGCAGTTCCAATGTGCAGGCCATCTCAGCCCGGGAGGCAGAAGAACTGCTCAACGGGATGGAGGACACTGTCCCGCCCGCCCACAAAGCCGCCGCCCGGGCGGCGGTGTGGGATGCGTTTTTCCGGCAGGCACTGGAGCTGCTGCCCACCACCCTGCCGCAGGGTCTGCGGGAGGTGAGCGGCAGTCTGCTGACCAGCCTGACCGCCGTAGACCTTGCTACACTGGAACGCACGCTGGAATTTTTAGCCACCAGCGCCGAGCCGGTGGATATCACCGCCGACGCCCTGCCCGGGGACTGGGCAGGCGGACATTATATGGTGTCTGATGCCTCCCGGGCGGCGGTGCAGAGCTTTTTCAACCTCTCCCCGGCGGCGGCGCAGTCCGCATCCGGCAGCGAGCCGTAACCCAGCACCAGCGTCCCGGCGGCAGAGTGCGCCGTGCCGGTCAGGTCGTAGTCGCTCAGCAGGGAACAGCGCACCCCGTACTGCCGGGCAGCAGCCCGCAGGGCGGCGTCCGGCGGCGGGTCTTTCAGCTGTGCCAGCAGGTGCAGACCGGTGTGCAGCCCCGCAAGGGTCAGCTCTTCCGGTGCAAAGGAGGTGCGCAGCGCCGCCACCAGCGCATCCCGGCGGGCTTTGTAGGCGGTGCGCTCCCGCGCTAGGTGCCGGGTGAAATACCCCCCGGTGATAAAGCGCGCCAAGGTCTGCTGCTCAAACCGCCCCACCGTGCCGGAGTACAGCCGGTACTTGGCCTGCCACGCGCCCAGCAGCTGCCGGGGCAGTACCATATAGGCAATGCGGATGCCCGGGGCAAGGCTGCGGGAGCAGGTGGACAGATACACCACCGGGCCGTCTGCGCCCGCCATGCCCTGCAAGCTGGGCAGCGGGCGGGTGTCAAAACGGAACTCCGAGTCGTAGTCGTCCTCAATGATATACCGCCGCCCCGGGGCGCGGGCTGCCCAGTGCAGCAGCTCGGCCCGGCGTCCGGCGGGCATGGTGACGCCCGTGGGGAACTGGTGGCTGGGGGTGACGTAGCACACCGCCGCATCGCTGGCGGAAAGGGCTGTCAGGGACAGCCCGTCCGCGTCCACCGGCAGGCAGCGGCAGGGCACGCCGTTGTTTTCCAGCACCTGCCGGGCGCGGGGGTAGCCGGGGGTCTCCACGGCGGCAGGGCCGGGCAGCAGCGGTGCCAGCAGCCCCAGCAGATATTCCAGCCCTGCACCCACCACCAGCTGCTCCGGGTCGCACTGCACGCCCCGGTACTCGGCCAGATACCCTGCCAGCGCCTGCCGCAGGGCGGCATCGCCCCGGGCATCCCCGGGGGTGAGCAGCTCCGGCGCGGAATAGAGCAGTTCCTTTTGCAGCCGCGCCCATGTGCGGAAGGGGAACAGACCCGGGTCCACGCCCCGGGTAGATAAATCGAACTGCACCGGCGGGGCGGTGTCGGCGGGGTGCGCTGCCACCGGCGCAGAGGGCGCGGCGGGCGGCTGCACCCCCTGCGGCAGGGCAAGATACTCCTGCACCGTGAAGCCGCTGCGCTCCCGGGCGGTCAGGTAGCCCTCGGCTGCCAGCATCTGGTAGGCGGTGTCCACCGTGTTCACCGAGACCGACAGCTCTGCTGCCAGCCGCCGCTTGCCGGGCATCCGGGTGCCCGCCGTCAGGGTGCCCGCCCGCATCTCGGCGGCAAGGCTGCGGTAGAGCTGCTCGTACAGCGGCACCGCCGAAGCCGGGTCCAGTGCCGTGGTCAGATGTACCATAGAATGTCCCTCCTGTCTGGGCATTGCGTCAAACTGACCCTATAAAAAAACTTTGTTCTGGGTATTTTCATGGGGTCAGTTCTGCGTATAATAGGAGCATACCCGCCGGACACCCAAATGTCAAGTAGTTTTGTGGGGTTATCGGCGTGATTGGAGGGAAAGTATCATGTCTACTACTGCAATGTGGCTGCTGCTGGCAGTCGTCATTATCCTGATCCTGTTTTTCAGTGTGCTGTACAAGCGCCGCTTTACGGTGCACGAGCTGGCGCTTACCGGTGTGATGGCTGCGCTGAGCTTGGTGGCCTACCTGTTCTTCCGCATCCCGTTCTACGGCGGCTCCTCGTTCCATCTGGGCAACACCTTTACCGCCCTGACGGCGCTGCTGCTGGACGGTGTATCCGGCGGCTTGGCGGGTGCCATCGGTCTGGCGCTGGCAGATATCCTTGCCGGTGACCCGGGCTACGCTATTACCACTTTCGTACTCAAGTTCATCATCGGCATCACCTGCGGTGCCGTGGCACATAAGGTGTTCAAGCTGCGGGATCAGGATCGTCACAGCGCCGGGTATCTGGTCAAGGTGATCGTCTCTGCGGGTTCCGGTCTGCTGCTGAACGTGTTCACCGACCCCTTCCTTGGCTACTTCCGCAACGTGTACATCTTTGGGCAGGAGTACACCGTGGCACAGGCGCTGACCAAGATCGCCGGCGGCGTCACCTTTGTGAACAGTGTGGCTTCCACTGCCTGCGCCGTGGTGCTGTATCTGGCACTGCGCCCCGCACTGGAGCGTGCAAAGCTGCTTTCCAAGGGCGAGTAAAAATAAAAAGGGCTCCTGAAGCGCCAGCTGGCGTTTCAGGAGCCCTTTTTTTGTTACCGTTTTCGGCTGCAAAGGTGCTTTGCGGCGTCCCGCCCGGCGGCAAGGCCGCTGCCGAACGCCCAGTGCAGGTTGAAGCCGCCGCAGCTGCCGGCGCAGTCCAACGTTTCCCCCACGAAGTACAGCCCCGGACAGCCCTTGAACTGGAAGGTCGGTTCCACCTCGGTCAGGGCAAGCCCGCCGCCGGTGGTCTGCGCCTGCCGCCAGCCGCAGGGAGTAAGCCCCTCGAACCGCCAGTGCTTGGCGGTGTGGGCAAGCTTCTGCCAGCTGCCTGCGGGCAGGGCGTGGGGGGCGGTATCCGGCAGGGCGGCGGCAGCCCAGAGGGCGCGGCCAAGCTTGCCGTGCAAAAGCCCCAGCCAGAACGCCGCCGCCGTGTCCTCGGCTAAAAGCGGCGCACGCGCCGCAAACAGGGCGGCAAGCGTTGTCTCCGGCACAGCGGGGAAGAGATCGAGCTCCACCGCCGGGTGCTTCAGCCTGCGCCCGGGGGCAAGCAGGCCGGACAGCTGCATGATGCAGATGCCGGAAAGCCCGTAGTCGGTAAACTGTACTTCGCCAATCTCTTCAGCCAATACCCGGTCGCCGTCCAGCAGACGGGCGGCGGCCTTGGCGCGGATGCCCGCAAGGCTCTTGTTCGGCTTTGCACATTGCAGGGCGGTCAGGCAGGGGTAAAGCGGGCGCATCTGCCCGCCGCAGTCGGCGGCAAAGCGGGTGCCGAAGCCGTCCGTGCCGAACTGCGGCCCGGCGGCGCCGCCCATGGCGCAAATAACGGCATCTGCCCGCAGGCTTTCGGTGCCGCCCTCGGCGGTGGTAAACTGCACCGCGTAGCCGCCCTTGCTCTGGCGCAGGGTGCTTACCGTGCAGCCAGTGCGCAGCTGTACGGCGTGCCGCTGCAAATGCAGCTCCAGCAGCGCCAGCACGTCGGCGGCCTGATTGGAATAGGGGTACACCCGCCCGGCTTCATCGGTGCGGGTGTACAGCCCCAGCTGCTCGAACCACGCCAGCGGCGCGGCGGCATCCACCGCTGCCAGCAAAGGCCGCAGCGCGGCGGGGTCGGCGGTGAAGTACTTTTCCGGCGCAATGGCGGTGTTGTCCAGATTGCAGCGGCCGTTGCCGGTAGCCAGCAGCTTTTTGCCCACCTTGGGGTTGCGCTCCAGCACCGTGACGCGGGCAGCGGGCGCGGCCTGTGCAGCCGCCAGCGCAGCGGCCAGTCCGGCGGCACCGCCGCCCAGAATAAGGATGTGTGCCATGCGGACACCTGCTTTCTTTGGGTTTATTCCTATTTATTGTAGCAGAACCCCGCCCGGAACGCAATGCGGCGGGCAAAGCAAAAAATGTGCTGCCGGTATAATTTGCCGCCGCTGACAGATACTACATACAAAGGAAACCGCAAGGAGGGCAAAATAATGAAAGCAACCGGTATCGTGCGCCGCATCGACGAGCTTGGCAGGGTGGTGATCCCCAAGGAGATCCGCCGCACCCAGCGCATCCGGCGGGGCGACCCGCTGGAGATCTTTACCACCGGCGACGGGGAAGTGATCTTTAAAAAGTACTCGCCCATGGGCGAGGTGAACACCCTTGCCGCCCAGCTGGCAGAGGTGCTCAGCCGCCAGTTTGCACTGACCGCCTTTGTGTGCGACAGGGACCGCATTCTGGCAGTCAGCGGCAGCGGGCGGCGGGAGCTGACCGACCGCAGCATCAGCCAGCCGCTGGAAAAGCTGATGGATGCCCGCAAGCCCTACCAGAGCCCCGGCGCACCGGAAAAGACCCTGCTGCCCTGCGAGGGCGCACCCCGGGTGCTGCTATGCGCCGCGCCGGTACTGGCGGGCGGGGACGTGACCGGCGCGGTGGGTCTGTTGACCGAGGACCGCGCCGCCTGCCCGGAGGACGCCCAGTGCAAGGCGGTGGCAGTGGCAGCGGCCTTTCTGGCAAAGCAGATGGAGGAATAAGGCGGGACGATTTTAAATGCGAGCCGCGCTGCTTTGCGCATAAAAAGCGGAAAGAATATTTTTATTGGTAGTTCCGAAACGCCTGCGGGCGTTTCGGAACTACTTTTTCACGGGGGGATCACCCCTTCCGTCACGGCTTTCGCCGTGCCACCTTCCCCAAGGGGACGGCTTTTGCTGTGGAGGGAAAGTTTATGGTATAGCCATAAGGCGCCCCCTTGGGGGAGCTGGCGCCGGAGGGCGCCTGAGGGGGTAACCCCCTTTATGACAGAATTATGAATCTTTATAAACATTTTTGCAAAGGGCTTGACAGCAGGGCAAAAACGGTTATAATGGTCTTAGCACTCAGGAACAAGGAGTGCTAAACAAACAAAAGCAATACAAAAAGGAGGCAGGCGCTATGACGATGGATGCACGCAAGCAACGGGTCTTGCAGGCAATCGTGGCGCTGTATGGCCTTGAGGGCGAGCCGGTGGGCAGCAGCGTGCTGGCAAACTACTTTGATATGGCAGTGTCCAGCGCAACGCTGCGCAACGAGATGGCGGCGCTGACAAAGCTGGGTCTGCTGGAGCAGCCCCACACCAGCGCAGGCCGTGTGCCCAGCGCCAAGGGCTACCGGTATTATCTGGACAATCTGCTGACCGACGATCAGCCGCTGGACCGCGTTACCCGCGCCCGGGTAGATGCGGTGTTCGCCAGCCTTGACCACGAGCCGGAAAAGCTGGCACAGGGCGCTGCCAAGGCGCTGGCCGCCATCAGCGGCTGCACCGCCGCCGTCAGCACCCCCTGCGCCGAGGATCTGTGCATTGCCCATTACGAGGTGGTGCAGGTGGGCCGCAGCGCAGCCGCTGTGCTGGCTGTGACCACTGCCGGTTACGTCCGCACCCGGGTGGCGCGGGTACGCACCGGGCTTTCCCGGGAAAATGCAGCTGCCCTTGCGGCGCTGCTCAACCGCAACCTTACCTTTGTGGCACCGGTGGATCTTTCCACCCGGATGCTCAGCGAGCTGTGTGGCCAGATCGCACCGGAGCTTGTGCCGGTGGTCAGCGCCGCAGCCGCAATTTTGCAGGACAGCGTAAAGCCCCATGTATTTCTGGGCGGCGAGCAGTACCTGCTGGACTGGCCGCAGCTGGACGGCCGGGTGGGTGATATCCTTACCCTGCTGAACGACGAGGAACAGGCCGCAAGCCTGATCGCACCCCCGGAAAACCGCAGCGAAAGCGTGCTGCTGGGCGAGGATCTGGAACCGCAGATCCCCGGGCTGTGCATCGTGAGCGACCGGTATCTGGTAGGCGGCGGGCTGTGGGGCTCCATTGCCCTGATCGGCCCCACCCGGATGCCCTTCCAGAAGCTGATGCCCCTGCTGCACGAGTTTGCAGACCAGCTGGGCGAGGGCATGAGCGGCAAACGAAAAGACACCCCGCAGACTGCCGTACCACGGCGGACTGTGATCTATAAGGAGGATCTGGAATGAGCGAAGAAGCAAAGAACACGGTGCCCGGGACCGAGCAGCCGGAAACTGCCCCCGAGGAAAAGACCGCTGCCGCAGCGCCCGAACAGGCTGCTGCCGAAGCTGCCACCGAAGAGGACAAGAAGAAGGACGGCGGCTGGTTCAACAAGAAGGCCCGGGAGATGGAAGCCGTTAAGGCAAAGCTGGATGCAGCGGAAAAGAACGCTGCACAGGCCAAGGATCAGCTGCTGCGCATGGCTGCCGAGTACGACAACTACCGCAAGCGCTCCACCCGCGAGGCCGATCAGAAGTTTGGCGACGGTGTTTCCCATGCAGTGGAAAAGATCATCCCCATTCTGGATACGCTGGATATGGCTGCCAACGCCCCCACCACTGACGAGAACTACAAAAAGGGCGTGGTCATGACGCTGGATAAAGCGGCAAAGGCACTGGACGCCCTCCATGTGGAGGAGATCGAGGTGCTGGGCAAGCCCTTTGATCCCAACTTTATGAATGCTGTGCAGCAGATCCCCGCCCCGGACGGGCAGGAGAGCGGCACGGTGGTCACCGTTTTCCAGAAGGGTTACAAGCTGGGTGACAAGATCATCCGCCATGCAACCGTTGTGGTGGCCGAATAAACAAGCCGAACCTCCCGCAAGGGAGTTTGCAATAACATCCGCTTGACATCATCATAAGCATCATATAAACAAGATTTGTTCTTTCGAGAGGAGACTTCATTATGAGTAAGATTATTGGTATCGACCTTGGTACTACCAACAGCTGCGTAGCTGTTATGGAGGGCGGCGAGCCCGTTGTTATCGCCAACTCTGAGGGTGCCCGCACCACCCCGTCCGTTGTCGGCTTCACCAAGACCGGCGACCGTCTGGTAGGTCAGGTTGCAAAGCGTCAGGCTATCACCAACCCCGACAACACCGTTTCTTCCATCAAGCGTCAGATGGGCACCGACCATAAGGTGACCCTGAACGGCAAGGAGTACACTCCCCAGCAGGTCAGCGCTATGATCCTGCAGAAGCTGAAGGCTGATGCGGAGGCTTATCTGGGCGAGCCTGTCACCGAGGCCGTCATCACCGTTCCTGCTTACTTCAACGACAGCCAGCGTCAGGCTACTAAGGACGCCGGCACCATCGCCGGCCTGAACGTCAAGCGTATCATCAACGAGCCTACTGCCGCTTCTCTGGCATACGGCATCGATAAGGAAGATGACCAGAAGATCATGGTCTACGACCTGGGCGGCGGCACCTTCGATGTCTCCATCATCGAGATGGGCGACGGCGTTACCGAGGTTCTGGCCACCAACGGCGATACCCATCTGGGCGGCGATGACTTCGACCAGCGCATCATCGACTGGATGGCAGACGCCTTCCAGACCGAGAACGGCATCGACCTGCGCAAGGACAAGATGGCTGCACAGCGCTTGAAGGAAGCTGCCGAGAAGGCTAAGATCGAGCTGTCCAGCGCAATGAGCAGCCAGATCAACCTGCCCTTCATCACCGCTGATGCTACCGGCCCCAAGCACTTGGATATGACCCTGACCCGCGCAAAGTTCAACGAGCTGACCGCTGATCTGGTCGATCGCACCATGACCCCCGTGCGCAAGGCTCTGCAGGATGCAGGTCTGCGCGCTTCCGACCTGAAGAAGGTCCTGATGGTTGGTGGTTCCACTCGTATCCCCGCTGTCTACGATGCCGTGAAGAAGGAACTGAACTGCGAGCCCTTCAAGGGCATCAACCCTGATGAGTGCGTGGCTGTCGGTGCTGCTATTCAGGGCGGCGTTCTGAACGGCGAGAAGAAGGGTCTGCTGCTGCTGGATGTCACCCCGCTGAGCCTCGGCATTGAGACTCTGGGCGGCGTGTGCACCAAGATCATCGACCGCAACACCACCATCCCCACCCACAAGAGCCAGGTCTTCTCCACTGCTGCGGATAACCAGCCCTCTGTTGAGATCAATGTCCTGCAGGGCGAGCGTGAGTTTGCCCGCGACAACAAGAGCCTCGGCGTCTTCCATCTGGACGGCATTGCTCCGGCTCCCCGTGGCGTGCCTCAGATCGAAGTTACCTTCGATATCGATGCCAACGGCATTGTGAAGGTCAGCGCTAAGGATCTGGGCACCGGCAAGGAGCAGAACATCACCATCACCGCTTCCACCAATATGTCCAAGGAGGACATCGACAAGGCTGTGAAGGAAGCTGAGCAGTTTGCTGCCGACGATAAGAAGAAGCGTGAAGAGGTCGATATCCGCAACGGTGCCGACCAGATGGTGTTCCAGACCGAGAAGATGCTGAAGGAGAACGGCGACAAGCTGCCCGCAGACGTGAAGAGCGATGCCGAGGCAAAGCTTGCTGACCTGAAGACCGCTGTCCAGTCCGGCAACGTGGACGACATCAAGGCAAAGCAGGAAGCCCTGAGCCAGGTGTTCGAGAAGATGTATCAGGCAGCCGCTGCCGCACAGCAGGCCGCCGGTGCACAGCCCGGTGCTGACGCAGGCGCAACTAACGAAAAGCCCAACGATGACGGCGTTGTGGATGCCGACTTCAAGGAAGTCTAAGTTTGACACAAAGCGCTGTGTCCGGCCAAACCGGCGGGCATACGCGCAATAGAGCAAAAGCCGCTCCGGTTTAGGCCGGAGCGGCTCTTGCTGGTTTATAGAATGTAAACCCTCTCAGTCATTGCTTCGCAATGCCAGCTCTCCCGATGGGCGAGCTTTTGGCGGTGAGGACAAGTTTCCCTTCTCGGTCTAAGCTCCCCCCTCGGGGGAGCTGGCGCGTCAGCGCCTGAGAGGGTTTCGGCGGAGACAGACCGTGACGGGAGAGGTTGGAGAGGTGAGTGGATATGGCACAGGAAAAG
>OHIM01001281.1_pt1 | contig 10967 bp, 20 predicted proteins | sample 1568271 | NCBI WGS metagenome assembly OHIM01 (sample SAMEA3879580, study PRJEB24766) | human gut metagenome | biome: human-associated habitat; feature: feces | place: USA | collected 1985/1987
ACCATAATCCAAAGATTTAAGTTTTATCAATCAAATAAGTTTTTTTATTTTTATTTTTATCTAATATATTTTGTACCATAAGCCATTTATCATCATCTATAATTCCAGAGTGTTTTGATGTAGTATAAATCCATTCATTTATATCTCTATCAAATATCATTTTTCTAGTCTTATTATAAGTAAGGTATCCATTACCATTAGCTTCTCCAAATACGTTAATTCCTAAAGATTTTATATAATTATGTGTTTTATCACTAGATTTAACGTATAGGGGAGAGGCAAGTATTCTTTGTACTTGAGTTGTTCCCCATTCTCCGCCATTCTTACCCTTATACTTATTATCTTGTAACCAGTTAACTACTTGAGTTATTGATTGTAGATCTAGATATTTTAAATATATTTTTTTGATAACATCTAATTCTTCTTCAAGAGGAGATAAAATCATTAAGCTTCTTTCAGTAAAATTTTCATCAAGATAAACCATTTTTTCAGAAGTGAATCCAAATGGTTCCTGTCCGCCTAGCCAACGTCCAGTTTTAGCAAGTTGCAACATATTATCTCTAACACGTTCTGCAATAGTTTCACGCTCAAGCTGAGCGAATACAGAGGCTATATAAATCATTGCTCTTCCCATAGGAGTACTAGTGTCAAATTGTTCTTTAATACTAATAAAATCAATATCATTATCTTGTAAAAGCTCAAGAGTAGAAGAGAAGTCGGCAACATTACGAGATATTCTATCTAATCTATAACAAATCAAAGCTTTAAACTTTTTATTCTTAACATCTTTTAGCAAATCTTGAAAGCGAGGACGATTTATATTTCCACCACTAAACCCTTCATCTTCATATATTATAAATTCAAAATCTTTATTGTTATGGGTTTTACGATAGTAGTCTTGACACATTTCTATTTGATTTTCTATACTATCGCCTTTGCCTGTAAAGATTGATTTTCTGCTATATATAGCTACTTTTTCCATTATTTCACCTCATAAATAGTATTATAATAAAAATATATATTACTCCAAAAAAGTTATGATTATATTATTTTTAGTAGAAGAATTCCATTACTCCAAAATCAGGAGAGAAGTATATTAAATAGTTATCGATTTTATAGTATGGCCCATACTTACTCTTATAATACTCGATAGCTTCTAGCAAAAACCATTCTGGAATTTCTAAAAACTCTGCAAGTTCATATCTTCCTTTTACTCCAGCTTTATGAGCAGTAATTAAGTCTACTATACCCACAAGTCTTTCATATGCCCAGGCTTTTGCTCTTAATTCTTGTTTAATATTTCCAATATCACTTTGGTCAATTATATCTCCGTGAGATGTGAAATGATGTCCAAGTTCTTCGGCAAGTATGCAAGCTTTTTCAGAGTTGGTTTCTATGTTAGAATCTATTATTATTTTGTTGTTTTTATACAAACCTTTAAATCCATACTTTAAAGGCAATTCTTTAATTTTGATGTCTTTTTGATATTTAATCATAAGTTTTTCATATTCCATTTTAATTTCCCTTTCTTACTTGAATGTATGTTCGATTAGAGGTTGAAAAATAAAAGTCAATATTAATATTAACTTTTATTAAACTTGTACCAATTTATTAATTCCTTATTTATTTTCCAACTAGATTTTCTATCGATTTTACTATTGTAGGTGTATTCCATCCTACCATAACATCAGCAGCAATTTGAACATCTATGGGAACTCTTTCTGAATCCCATAATTTAATACCTATAATCTTCTTATTATATTTTTTAGCTAAGTCTATTTCCTTTTGTATCCATTTTTTATATGGTACATACATACCTGCAATAATTAACACACAAGAAGCTTGTCTAATTTGTTCATCTAGTGCAGCCGTTAGTTTAGCATCGCTATGTGGGGAGTCAGGATCAAGTAATGGTTTTTCCTTTGGTACAGAGTAGTTATACCACATAAAATTAAAATTGCTACTAGTTTCATAAGAATTTAATTTATTTACTAGATTGTCATAATATTCATTATATTTCCATGCATGGCTGATAAAAAGTTTATATATCATTTAAGTATTCACTCCTTTAATGTATAATTAATAAATAAAGTTAAATAGGAGATGATAGAATTGGTACAAAGAAAAAAATATAGAAAAAAACCAGTTATAATAACAGCTTATAAGACAGACAAAGAATTAGTAATAAATACTTTAGAAGGTCCATTAAAAGCTGACGTTGGTGATTATATAATTACAGGTTTAAGAGGTGAAGAATATCCTTGTAAACCTGATATATTTGAAAAAACATATGAAGTTGTAGATGATGATGAAGAATTAACTCCGTATGTTTAAGAAGTAATTTCTATATTTGAAGTGTTATCAACCCACGTTAAAGTTTCTTCACACATAATAGCTTCACATGTTTCTACAAAAAGATTGTAAGATGTTTGTTCAGGAGTTGACCTATAGACTCCTGAATTAGTTTTAAATAAACTAATTTCTCTTTTTAATTTTTCTGAAGTGTTTCTATAATTAAGCCAGTTATCTTTAAATTGATATATAGATTGAATTCCTTCTGTTATTATTGCCCCAAAGGAAAGTAATGGAACTAAATATGGATAAAACCAATAATTAAACTCATTTAGACTTACAACAGGAACAAGTCCTATAAGAACTATTTTAATAACTGAAGAAATCTGATAGTTCTTTTTATTAGTACCAGATTTCTCAGAATACCATTTTCTGCGTTTTTCTAAGTTTTCTAAATATTCTTCTGGATTCATCTATTTATCCCATCCCTTTTATAAAGTATTTTAGATTTATTTAAATTTTAATTATTCATCATCAAAATCATCAAATAAAGTATCTATATAACTTTTTAATAATTTCATTTTCTTTGGTGTAATATCTTTACCTTGAAGGTGAGCTGCTATTGTTTCTACCTCTTTTTTCATATTAATTTTATTTGTTGAAGGTTTTTGTTTGTCAGTTCTTCCTAATAAATAATCTACTGATACATCAAAGAAGTCAGCAAGTCTATTTAACATTTCACTATCTGGAGTTCTTTTATTAGATTCATACATACCTATAGTGCTTGGTGATACTCCAATGGCACCTGCTAAATCTTTTTGACTCATATCTTTATCTTCTCTTAGTGATTTTAATCTTTTACTTATCATAAAATACACATCCTTAATTCGTTATATATAAATTTTAACACGATATGTGAAAAAAAATAAAAAAAATCACAAAAAGTGATTGACATCACGAAAAGTGAGTATTATAATAAAATCACAGAATGTGAGTGGGAGGTGAGAATATGGAAAATAAATTATTAGAGTTAAGATTAAAAAACGGTTTTACTCAAAAAGAAATGGCAGCTAAATTAAATACAACTTTAACATTTTACTCAAAAATTGAGATGGGAATAAGGAATCCGAGTTTTAATTTTATACAAAAAGTTAAAACTACATTTCCAAATGAAAACATGGATGAAATTTTTTTTGCAAGATTTACTCACGTATCGTGAATTTAGTTTGTCCTAATTTTAAAAATATATTAAAAGGAGGGGTATTAGTGGAAACATTTGTTTTAGGATTGCTAGATCATTTAGTTGAAGTCAGTGAGAAAGATAACAAAGCTGATAATAGTCTCGAAGGACAAATATTTATAAATGATGTTGATAAAAGTATCTCAAGTATAAAATTTATGCTGGATGACAATGTAGATTCTCAAAGAATATTAGCATGGGTAATGGCTAATGCAATGACAAGTGGAGCTATAACAGTAGAGCCTAAAATAATTAAAACTGTTTATAAGTATAAATTAGAAGAAAAATTAAGAGAAGTATTTTTTTATGATATGTATAAACATCAATACAAGTATTTGAGAATCATAATAGAAACGCTTACTCCTGAAAAAGTAAAAAATATCATGTTAGAACAAAAAGAATACAGTAAAAAAATCGCTAAGGCATTAATTAAAGCAGAAGAGATTAATAAGTAGAGAAATAGGGCTATGCCTAATGATTTAAAAAATATATTAAGAAAAGGAGATATAAAAAGTGGAAAAAAAAGAAGCTGAATTTAAACAAAAATTAAGCTCAATTGAAGAATTAAGAAAAAGATTGATTTGTGAATTAGGAAAATCAGAGTTTGAAAATATTGTAGAAGATATATCAAATATTATAAAAAATAAAAATCTAGATATTACTCCTACAATATTAGAAGATTTGTTTAAGTATATTAGTCTTCTTGTGAAAGTTTAAATTTTTCGAATGGAACATGGTAATTTTCTACTGATACTTCGAATAAGTCTTCATTGCGTTCTTGGTTGTACTTTCTAAAGTGGTAGTTTACATCATTTAAAGTACCAAGTGCATTAACTATCATATTCCACATTTTGCTATCAATTTCTGCATCACAATGTGGGCAACTTATGATTTTATCTCTAGAAATTCCGGACCAATAAACATAATAGTTACAATCACAATTAAAACAATGAATTTTGGCTTGAGTTGACACAATTAACACCCCTTTCAAATAAATTGTAGCATAAATATTTCAAAGTGTTACCAAATGTCGAACGAAAGGAGAAAAAAGATGAATCTAAGTTCAAATTTCAAAAGAATAGTACAAGAGAGAAAATTATCATATAGAACATTAGCAAAAGAAACTGGAATTTCAGCTAGTAGGCTATGTGATATTGCTAATGGGAAACATTCTAATCCAGGAATAAAGATAGTTTATATATTAGCTAAAACCTTAAATGTTACATTAGATGAATTAGTTAATTAAAGAAGGTGTAAAAAGTAGTTAAATTAACTAATTCTAAAATTGGCAATATCGAATTTAGAAAATAGTTCAACAATTATCAATGTTTTATTAGGAGAGATTTAATGAACTGTAAAAAGTGGGAGAGTTTAAAGCAAGAAATAAAAACTACTCTAAAAAATGGAGAGGTAACTGCTTTTGTAGCAATAACAATTTTAAGTGAAGTAAAAAGAGAAATAGAGGAAGAGGCTTTGAGTAAAAAAATATAACAAAAGGGGAATGGACATTAAGTATTTGGAGGAATTATAAATGATAATAAAATGTCCAAAATGTAATAAATTACTTTTGAAGATTAAGTTAAATGGATATTTAAGATATGAAATTAAATGTCCTAGATGTAAGTATCAGATTGTATCAGTTATAAGAACAGATGAATATAATGTTAGAAGTAAAAACAGAAAGAGTGGAGGACGCTTATGAGTGAGGTAGTAAAAGAAACCATAGTGAATGGGATTAAAGTTACTATATATGGTGAAATAAGTGATTATTCTAAACAGCTATATAATGAAAGGTTAGCAATAATATTATTTAATGAGTTAGGTTCAGAGGCTTGCGAAAAGTTATTAGAAATGCTTAAAACTGAGGAAAGAAAAGTGAGCTAACTAATGCTAAGAGGCGGATTTGCCTTTGGGAGTTAACTTAACATAATTAACTACTGTAAAGGAGGTGATGGGGGTGGATGAGATATTGCAAAAAGCTAACGAACTTTACGATTTGTTAACTAAAGCAAAAGAGAAAATAGAAGTAGGAAATTCAGGACAGCATTGGAGCATAGTAGAAGCACAGACAGCATTAGGTTCATTAATTGAAAATATAGGAGGATAGGGCATGAGCATTTACATTCTTATTGCATATAAAAAAGAGTGTGATAAAACAGGATCAGAACCAACGTGGGAAGGCTTGAAAAAATATAAAAATAGTATTGGAGGAATTAAATATGTCAAAGATATCATTTTTAAAAGTTAACTCATTTTTAGGGGTTGATGAATTAGAGTTAGAACCAGGAAAAGTAAATATATTTAAAGGGCCTATGGGAAGTGGTAAAACTTCTGTAATAGAAGCTATAGAAAAAACTTTCACTAATAAGAGTAGAAGGACAGAAGTTATAAAGCATGGTGAAGAAGAAGCAACTTTATTTGTGGAGCTTGATGATGGATTGGAAATTGATAGAAGATTAAGAACTGAAAAAGGCGATTATCTTAAGGTTAGAAAATCAGATGAAGGCGTACCAAGCACAGAGAAGTTTTTAAGAACATTAGTAAATGGAAATATATTTAGACCTTTAGATTGGGTAAATCTTTCAGTTAAGGAACAAACAAAATCATTATTATCAATGTTAGAAATTAGTTGGAGTGAAGAAGATATCGTAAATTGGTTTGGCGACCTAGTGGACGATATCGACTACTCACAACACATTCTACTCATTCTTAAGAGTATAGAACAAAAATACTACAAAGTAAGGGAAGAAGTCAATAGAGAAGTTAAGGAGTTAGAGGCTAGAATTAAAGCGATATATGAAGATATTCCAGCAGAATATGATGGAGAAGCGTGGAGAACAGTTAAAATAGGTGATTACTATAAAAAAGTTAGTGAAGCACAAGAAGTTAATAGATTAATTGATATGGCTAAATCTTTACAAGATGGATTTAACGATAAAGTTGAAACTATTAAAGCTAGAGGAGAAAAACAAAAAGCTAATATAACTCTAACTTATAAAGAGTATAGAGAAGATATAAATGACATCATCTCATTATCTAATAGCAAAATTGAGAGAGCTAATAATTTTATAGATAATTCTAATAATACTTTAGAAAATGAATTAAATAAGCTAGATAATCAGCTCGAGTCAGAATATCAAGCATTATTACAGAAGTATTCAATTCTTAAGGATGAAAAGAAAAGAGATGTATTAGCAGCAGTAGAAGAGCAAAAAGATATTATAGCTATAAACAAAAATAAAATAGCAACCAAAGAGCAGGAACTTAAAGGATTAGATGAAAGAGAAGCATCTGAAAAGTTAGCAGTAGATGAAAAGGTGGCTAATGAAATTGAAAAAGAGGAAATCAGAATAGGTAAGGCATCATCTTACTTAAAAGAAAATACTAAAGTAGATATTGAACCATTACAAATTGAAGCAGATCATGTAGCAGAAATGGTTGGATATTTAAGAGATTGGGATAGAATCATTGAAATTAGAGATGGAATATTAGCTTCTAAACAAGCTTATTCTAGCGAATTAACATCAAAAATAGAAAAGGCTAGAAATTTACCAGGAGAATTACTTAAGACTGCTAAGATGCCTATTGAAGGAATTAGTGTAGATGTAGATGGAAGAGTAAGAATTAATGGTGTTTTAATAGATGGACTAAGTTCAGGTGAAAAGCTTAGATTAGCAATGAGAGTTGCAAAAGCTCAATGCGGATTACTTAAACTAATTTGTCTAGATGGTTGGGAAAAAATTAATGAGAAGTCACAAAATGAATTACTTGAAGAAATGACTGCAGATGAATATCAATACTTTGTAACTCAAGTAACAGACACTGAAAGTAATGAAGTTGAAATTGAAAAGATAGGAGAAGTGGTTTAAATGGTTGATTTTATAGAAGATAAAGAATTATTTAAGACTGCAAAAGTAGTTTTTGATACTAGAGAGGATAGTGAAGAAAGAACTAAATGGTTATCTCTTAGATGCAATTCAATTGGTGGAAGTGAAATAGGAGCTATAGCAGGATTTAGTGCTTATGGAACAGCGCTAACAGTATTCAATGAAAAACTTAGCTTAGTAGAAAAGTTTAAAGGAAACATTCATACAGAGTTCGGGACTAGAATGGAGCCGCTTATTAGAGATTGGGTTCAAGAGGATTTTAAGAAAGCTACTGACATAGAGCTTAAGACATATGAATATCCATTTACAATGATTGATAAAGAGTTTGAATACTTTAGTGCTAACATTGATGGAATTGGAATATTACAAGAGGATTATACCTACTGGGAAAATAGAGATACTGCTGAAATTAAATTTATTCCTAAGGGTGAAATGTTTGGATTAGAAATAAAAACTGGATCAGAGTTTTTAAAGAAAATGTGGGCAGGAGAAGAAGTGCCTGACAGCTATTATATACAATGCCAATGGTATATGGGAATTACAGGACTTAAGTATTTCTTAATTATATATATGCTAGGTAAAGAAATAAAATGGAAAGTTATTCCTAGGAATGATGATGATATTGTAGCTCTTAGGGAAGTAGGAAAAGATTTTTGGAATAACAATATAATTCCTAAGGTTCCACCAGTTCCAGTAGGTGTTAAGAAGGAAACTGAGCAAATATTAGAGCAACAATTCTTATCAGATGGTGAAGAGGTTGACATAAGTGATAATAAGTTAACTGAATACAATGAAGTATCTGAAAAAATTAAAGAGTTAGAGAAGGAAAAGGAAAGACTTAAACAAGAAATTTTCTTAGAATTAGGAAATAGTAAAAAAGGAACTGATGGTAATTACAAACTAAGTAGATATGTAGTTACCAGAGATAAGTTAGATAATAAGATACTTAAGGAGAAGTATCCAGAAACTTATAAGGCAATACTTAACGGAACAACAGAATATGTAAACATGAGAGTTACTAAATGTAAATAGAAAGGATTGATATAAATGGCAAATGTAAATGGAGGATTAGTTGCAAATAAGAAATCTGAAACTAAGGAATTAACACCTCAAAAGCAAATGGCTGGAATGTTAAAACAAATGCTACCTGAAATTAAAAAGGCAGTTGGAAATACAATGACACCCGAAAGATTTTCAAGAATAGCATTGAGTTTATTTAATGGAAATCCACAATTTTGGGAAGCATCACCTACAAGTTTCTTAAGTGCATTAATGCAAAGTGCTCAATGTGGATTAGAACCAAATACAGTGCTTGGTGAAGCATATGTTATACCATATAAAAATAATAAGCAAGGAATTACAGAAGTTAATTTTCAAGTTGGATATAAGGGTATCTTAAAAATGGCCTTTAATACTGGAGAATATGAAGCTATATATGCTCATGAAGTAAGAAAAGGTGATGAGTTTAGCTATGAATATGGACTTCATAAGAATTTAATTCACAAGCCTGCAGATGTACCAAGTGAAGAAATAACTCATTACTATGCAGTATATAAACTTAAAAATGGTGGATTTGATTTCGTGGTATGGTCCAAGGAGAGAGTAGATCAACATGCTAGAGAGTTCAGTAAAAATTATTTGTATCAAGGAAAAGTAAATAAGAATTCAGTTTGGGCAAAGAATTTTGATAGCATGGCTAAGAAAACAGTATTAATTGATGTTCTTAAGTTTGCACCAAAGAGTGTAGAGATGGCTAAAGCATTAGATCTTGATTATAGAGCAGAGGCAAAAGAAGAAAAGGTAAGCAACTTCAATTATGTAGATGTTGATGCAGCACCTATTCATAATGATGAACCAGTAGTAGATGCAAATTATATAGTAGATGAATCTAAAGTCAATCAAGAAGATATGTTTGCAGATACACCATTTAATTAAAGCTTGGAGCTTAGGCTCCTTGCTAGATAGGAGGAAGATAAATGCCATTCAGATTAGTATACACAGAGTTTTGGCAAGATCCTAAGGTAATGGAAGAAATGACACCAGAAGATAAATATTTTTATTTATATTTATTAACTAATCCATGTACCAATATGATAGGAGTTTATAGGATAGTAAAAAAACAAATGGCTTTTGATTTAGGATATAGCATTGAATCTATAAATAGTTTAATGGATAGGTTTATAAATTATCATAAATTAATTAAATATAATGAGAATACAAAAGAATTATGTATTGTCCATTATGGCAAGTACAACTTAAATAGAGGAGGCAAGCCAATGCTTGACTGTATAAAGAAAGACTTATCCAAAGTTAATGATATTAGCTTAATAGAAGAAATAGTTGTCTATATTAAACATCCAGCTATTAAGAGCTTTATAGAAGATTACTTGTCCAAATTAAATAACGATACGTCGGACGATACGTCAACGACTAGTGAACGAGAGGCGGACAAAACCATAAACCATAATCCAAAAACCAAAAACCATAATCCTAAATCCAAAACAACAACTACTATAGATAATAGTAGTTGTAGTCTTAAAGGAAATTTAGAAGTTTTTAAACATTTTGAGAAATGTGGATTTATGGTAACTGCAATGTTAATGGAGCAAATATCAGCAGATATAGAAGTTTACAGCAAACAATGGTTAATGGATGCAGCTACTGAAGCTATGAATAGGGGAAAGATTAATAATTATAAGTATGTGTTAGGTATATTACAGAATTGGACTTCAAATGGAAGGAATGAAAGTAATGGAAATGGAGCTACTAGCAAAAACAATAGAGAAGAACCTGAAGAGTGGACTGGACTATGATGAGCCCATAAAAACTTGTGAAAAGTGTGGAGATCCAATTCAAAAAGATATTGTAATTCTAAATGTTCTTAGAAGGGTTCCTATAGTTTGTAGTTGTAGAAAGAAAGAACTAGAACAAAAAGCTATTGAAGATGAAAACAAAGAAAAGCAAATAAGATTAAATAGCATATTCAAAAATAGTTTAATGGATGAAAAATTTAAACAATGCACATTTGAAAATTGGAATCACGATATTGGTTCAGAAAAGATTTTTAAGATATGCAGTAAATATGCTAGTAACTTTACTAAGGCTAAAGAAGATAATTTAGGATTAATGCTTTATGGAGAGCCAGGTAATGGGAAAACTCATGCGGTATCATGTATAGCTAATTATTTAATGCTAAGAGGAATACCAACGATTTGTGTAAGTATTAATAAAATGCTTGAAAGAATAAAGGAGACATATTCTTCTTATGGAAAAGAGGGAGAAGAAACTATACTAAAGAGCTTATCTAATGCAGATTTATTAATAATTGATGATTTAGGTACTGAACAAAAAAATGAGTGGTCAGCATCTAAAATATACAACATTATTGATAGCAGGTATAGAAATTCATTACCAACAATTATAACAACAAATATTAATATTAATGACTTGGAAAATATGTATCACAAAAGAACTTATGACAGGCTGATGGAAATGTGTACACCAGTAGTAAGTGATGGTAAGAGTATAAGAGCTCAAAAAGGTAAAGA
>OHIM01001285.1_pt1 | contig 10947 bp, 12 predicted proteins | sample 1568271 | NCBI WGS metagenome assembly OHIM01 (sample SAMEA3879580, study PRJEB24766) | human gut metagenome | biome: human-associated habitat; feature: feces | place: USA | collected 1985/1987
GAACAGGGGAAAATAGAAAAAGCATATGAATCTGTCCCGCTGAGCACCGTTTCGCGCCGCGAGGAGATAGAGAAGAATCTGCCCGAAGCTCCCGATTTCACGGGCGACAAGGGCATAAAACTCGAAGATGTCGCCAATAACAGAGCGACCCTTGCGGGCTTCACGGCTCAGCTCGAGGATGTTGAGCTTGAGGCTCTCTGCCGCGGCGACTATGTCATGAACAGCAAGCTCGGCACTCCCGGCAACGCCGCAGTTTACGGCGGAATACTTAAATCTCTGCGCAAAAAAGGCGTGCCGCCCGTCAGCGCAACGGACGGCCCCTCCGGCATCAGACTCCATTGCTATGCCTCGCTCCTGCCTATCGGCACGCTGCTCGCGAGCACATGGAATCAGCAGCTCGTCCGCGAGCTGTATGCTCTCGAGGGTGCCGAGATGGCGCGCAAGGGCTCCGATGTCCTGCTCGCCCCCGGTATGAATATCCACAGAGATCCGCTCTGCGGCAGAAACTTTGAATATTACTCTGAAGATCCGATTTTAAGCGGAAAGTGTGCCGCAGCTATGGTAAATGGTTTTCAAAAAAGCGGTAAAGGTGCGGTTATCAAGCATTTTGCGTGTAACAACAAAGAAAACAACAGAAATTATAATAACTCCGTTCTTTCCGAAAGAGCTCTGCGTGAAATATATCTCAAAGGATTTGAAATTTGCGTAAAAGAGTCGCAGCCTTTTGCGGTTATGTCGTCATATAACCTTATTAACGGTACTCATTCTGCAAATCATCGCGGTATTTTAACAGATGTTCTTCGCACGGAATGGGGATTTAACGGGGTTGTTATGACGGACTGGTACGCAACAACAGGAAAAACTGCCGATGAAAAATCCTATGGTGCAAGTGGTGCGGCAGACTGTATAAGAGCAGGAAATGATATTATAATGCCCGGTGGAAAAAACGAAATTAAATCTATAACAAAAGGGGCGGAAAGCGGAGAACTGAGTGTCGCTTCTTTGCGCCTTTGCGCCGAAAGAATAATTAAAGCAATACTAAAAATGGGGTGACATAATGAAAGAAAAAAATAAGAATATTTTCTATGATGTTAAATCATTAGAAAGAACTATGGACATTGAAAAACACTGCAATAAAGGCTATCTTCAGAAAAAGCTTTCCAAAGCGTTTCCGAACGAAAAACTCACTGTTGTTGAAGCGTATATCAACACAAGCGGTAAATTTATCAACAAATCAAAAGGGTTTTTAGGCTCTCTCTTGCCCATAAACCGAGTGCATAATCTGCCTGAGTTTTGTCATGTCGTTGTTGAACATTCCACAGGGAAATTTACTGAAAAAATATTCATTTGGTCGCCCGTTAAATGGAATGACAGGTTTTTAGGCTGTGTCGGCGGAGGCACGGCAACCGGCGGTGAAGGTTATATAAATGCACCCGACAACACATCGAGAAGCGCAACTTTACCAAAAGCCGTACTTAACGGCTTCACGGGTGCAACAACCGATGCTGGATGCACAAAAATTGAATGGGCTCTTGAAAAAGACGGTACTCTTAATACTGAGCTTATTGAAAATTGGCGGGCAAGAAGTACTCATTTTATGACTGTTTTGGGTAAAAAAACAGCTGAAATTCTCCATGAGAGAAACATCAGATTTTCATATCTTCACGGCGGCTCCGGCGGTGGCAGACAATCTATGGTCGAGGCGCAGGAATATCCTGAAGATTACGACGGGATATGGGCGTCCTGCCCTGCAATTAACTGGTCGAAGTTTCTGCCTGTTGGTCTTTGGGCAAACGCAGTTATGAACTCGAATAACTATATTGTACCGCCGTCAAAGGTTAAGTTCGCAATGAACGAAGCTCAAAACACGGTCGGGGGCAAAGAAAAATATTACGAATATGACAGACCTCTTGAATTTGACTACTACACCCTTGTCGGCAAAAAGGTTAAAAATGATACTTTTACCGAAATTGATGCGAAGGTTTTGACTGAAATATACGGCGGTCCCGCACGGAACGGAAAAAGGCTTTGGTACTTCGGAAGACCGGGCGTGTTGTGCTATAATGTCGGCATACCTATCGGTGCTTTTTGGTACACACCGATATTCCATAAGCCGAAGCCGTTTTTCCTTTCAACATATTATTGCAGATGGGTAACGAAAAATCCGAAGCAGAAATTCGACAAAGTGACAAAGGATGAGTTTTATAAAATCTATGATGCAAGCGTAAACGAATTTGCCGATTGCCTTGCGGATAATCCGAATTTGTCTTCATTCAAAAACTCAGGGGGCAAGCTGATGGTTGACCACGGTTTCGATGATCCGCTGATTCCCATTGACGGAACAATTGAATATTATAACAGGGTTTGCGACACGCTCGGCGGAAAAGAAGAAGTTGACAAATTTTTCAAGCTCTTTTTGACACCCGGCGACGGTCACGGTTCATGTAACTGGCATAATGCGGGGATAACCGACTGCGACGGCATGAAAGCTCTTGTGGATTGGGTTGAAAAAGGAATCGTACCTGCAAAAATCAGAAAAGTTCAGGTTGATAAAAAAGGCAGCACAATAAAAGAAGGCTTTCAAGCACCGATTTGAATGGTAAGACTATAAGGAAAAATATTAATTAACCTAAAAGAAAAAACGGATTATGGTTAGCTTTTAACAAGCTGAACCATAATCCACTTTTTCATTTTTTGGATTTGTCAAGAAAAATGTGTAAGTCTTTTTGATGAATAAAAATTTTGGTTCTTCACGGATTTATGGGGAATGATATTTGACTGATTGCAGTGAAATAAACTTGACGGGCAAGAGTCAATAAAAGCTTCATTGCCTACAACCAAGTCATAGTTATTATTTGAGTAGATATTTGCGATTTTCTTCCAAAAAAGTTCACTTACAATAGCAGAGCAGTAGAGATTATAGATGTAGAATTGATTTGTGTTTAGGAGGACATAGCGGCAGATATAATGTTAAAAATAGTTGCGTGCGCACGCATATTGTGTTATAATACTGGCGGTTAGGAGGAATATATCTATGAAACTATTAAAATGGCTTTCAGTAACAGACCGATTTTACAAAATCTATTTGGACAAGCAACTTGCCCCCTATGGAATCAACAACAGTCAATATATGTTCTTAATCAAAATCTGTCGTTCGCCCGGTATTCTACAAGATTCTTTGTTGAATATGTTCTATGTTCATCCAAGCAATATTGTACGGACGGTTGCGGCATTAGAAAAGCAGGGAATGATTACACGTTCTCCCAATGATAAGGATAAGCGGACATGTAAATTGTATCCTACAGAACGTGCGCTGTCTGTAATTGATGAGGTACAGACGGTATGTGAAAAGACAGAAGCTCTTTTATTGCAAGGCTTCAGGGAATCTGATAAAAACCTCTTTATTGATTTGCTGATTCAGGCAGGTGAAAATATTACATCGGAACTTCATATAGAGAGAAAGGGGGAGGAGTTCAATGACTGAAAATCCTCTGGGCTATGAAAAAATTCCAAAGCTGTTGAAAAATTTTGCTGTTCCCAGTATTGTGGCGTCTCTTGTCGGCTCAATCTACAATATTGTGGATCAGATTTTTATTGGTCAAGGGGTCGGTTATTTGGGAAATGCAGCAACCAATGTTGCCTACCCGTTTTCTACCATCTGCCTTGCTATTGCACTGCTGGTTGGAATTGGCAGTGCTTCCCGTGTTTCCCTCTGTCTTGGACGCAAAGAGCCGAAAGCTGCCGCCAAAGCAGCGGGAAATGGTATTGTTCTGATGGGAATTTTCGGAATTGTTTATTTGCTGGTTGGTGAAGCTTTTCTGTCTTTGCTCCTAAAGGCATTTGGGGCAACGACAGATGTATTTCCATATGCAAAGCAGTATGCCAGCATAACATTGATTGGAATGCCGTTTCTCATTGTAACGAATGGTATGAGCAATTTGATTCGAGCAGATGGAAAACCAAAGTATTCAATGGTCTGCATGGTTGTGGGAGCTATTATCAATACCATTCTTGACCCCATTTTTATTTTTGCTTGCGATTGGGGGATTGCCGGCGGAGCTTGGGCAACGGTTATTGGGCAAATTTTTTCTTTCATACTCGCACTCCGTTATCTATGGCGTTTCCAAACAATCCATTTTGAAAAAGAGTCGTTTTTATTGGACATCAAAGAAAGCCTGAAAATTTGCAACATGGGAATCAGCAGCAGCTCAAATCAGATTGCAGTTACCGTGATTCAAATCATTCAGTACAATTCGTTGACTTATTACGGCGCATTAACAAAATATGGAACGGATATTCCCTTGGCAGCTTGCGGAATTGTTATGAAAACAAATGCCATAGTCCTTGCGATTGTTGTAGGAATCTCGCAAGGGACACAGCCGATTATCGGTTTCAACTATGGAGCAAGGCAATATCATCGGGTACGGGAGGCTTACATGCTTGCAGTAAAGTGGAATCTTGTTGTTTCCACTATTGCTTTTATCGCATTTCAATTTTTCCCGCAATCTATCATTTCACTATTCGGAGACGGGGACGAGCTGTATTTTGAATTTGCTGTTTTGTTCATGCGTACCTATCTTTTCATGGTGTTGGTAAATGGTGTGCAGTTGCTTTCTTCCAGTTTTTTTACCGCAATAGGAAAATCGTTAAAAGGTGCTCTGTTGGCATTAACAAGGCAGACCTTTTTCTTGATTCCGCTTACCCTGCTGCTCCCGCTTCGTTTCGGAATTATGGGAGTATTGCTAGCGGGGCCTGTTGCTGATTTTTCAGCGTTTGTGCTATCTGTTGTACTGGTTGGTATAGAATTTAAAAAACAAAAAAAACTCGCTTATAATTTAAGCCATAGCATATAGCTATTATCCACAGCTACTGAGCAAGTGTTATCAATACCGATAACAAAATGATAACATTAGCTTATATAGGCAGGATAATATGGATATATCAAATAATCAAAGGATTTACATACTCGGCAGAGAATAATTTCTAAACAAAATTAGTTAGGAAAAGTCGAGTGGGAATAATTCCCTTTGGTTTAGGTGTGCCGAAAAAATCAGTATTTATGCTGGTTTCGGGACTCGGCACTTTTCGAGTAACCGTTTTTGCAACAGATGAAATAGTAACACTTGGCTTACAACTAAACCTAAAAATCGCATAATTTTTAAGGCTTCTGCCCTGTTAGGGGCAGAAACCTTTTTGCATATTTGATAAAATTTCCCCTTTAATATATCATCAAATCAGATAAAACAGCGAGGTGGATAGTATGAAAGGAGAAAAATACCATATATATTTAAGTACAAAAGAAAGAAACGAAATTGGTGCAGTATATCAAGGTGCACCGCAAATGTTTTTATACGCCCTTGCTCACAAAATGCAAACTGAACAGCCACCTTGCTGATATTAACCGACAGGCTGAAGATATGTTTCTTCGGCTGGTAGAGCAGATAGCAAATCGTGAGGGCGTGACCGAACAGCTAAAGATGGAAAATCAAATGGAATGGGTTGGTAGAATGAATAACATTCATGGCAGCGCAATGGAGATTGTAAATGCAGAACTGATTTACAGTTAAGCCGGAGCGGCGGCGAGGAAAACCTTGCCGCCGTTTTTATGTATATGACCGAAAAATCAAAGATTTATGGTATAATTTCTAAAAGAGTTATTTTTTAAGACCATCGCCTCAAAAAACGTACTTAATAGGTGAAAGCGCTTTTAGGTCAAATGAGGGAGGTGAACAACATGGATGATCTGAGAATCATAGAACTCTACTTTAATAGAGATGAACAGGCGATCAAGGAGACGGATACAAAGTACGGAAAACTCTGCCACAGTATTGCCTATAACATTCTAAATAATCACGAAGATTCTGAGGAATGCGTTAATGATACTTATGTGAGTGTGTGGAACACCATTCCGCCTACAAGACCGCACAATTTCATGCCCTTTATCTGCAAGATTGCACGAAATCTCTCTTTGAAGCGACTGGAGTTTATGAAGCGAAAGAAACGGTCAGCGGAGATCATTTTATCCTTGGACGAGCTTGCGGCAGTATTGCCGGATGAACGATATGCCCCCGATGTGAGCGACGAGGATGTAGGTGAGCTGATCAGTACGTTTCTTCGCAGTCAGGAGGAATATGTCAGAAATGTCTTCATCCGCAAGTATTTTTATTTCGATTCTATAAGGGAGATTGCAAAGCGCTATTCTTTTACTGAGAGTAAGGTCAAAAATATGTTGTTCTACACCCGAAACAAGCTAAAAGATTACTTGATTAAGGAGGGCGTTGAAATATGAAAACACCGAGAATCGCAAATGCCATCGGGCAAATTGATGACGATCTTGTCGCCGGCGCAGCTAAGTGCAAGACGAAAAATAAGAAACATTGGTTAAAATGGGGTTCCTTGGCAGCATGCTTTGCAGTGCTTGTAATTGCAGGGGCAGCAATCCTCCCATCGCTATTTCGGGAAAATGTAACACCGGAGGGAACCAACGGCAGATACAAGGACTTTTCTATCCGAGCCAGCGAATCTGCAATTGTATGGCCATGGGAGTATCAGACTGTATATGAAAAATATAGGAATGTCAAAATTGACGGTATTGAGTATCATGGAAAAGGCCGTGCGGTATCAGAAACATGGATTGGCGAGAGTATTGGCAACTACACTGTGGTTGGATATGATGAAGTCAATAATGGAAAAAAATATTCTGCCGAGTTTGAAGCATATGCATTGAAGGATATTGCTCAAAGTCAGTTTATAGCCGTAAAGATGGAGGACAGTTATTATGTCTTTCAAAATGACGAGTATGCTCCTCCGAACACCCTTGGTGAGCTTATGGATGCCGTAAATCTGTCCGAGGTCGTGGAGCTTCAGCGCTTTTCTGAGGGAGACAATACTCCTGATAGCAAACGTTTTGCATTGAGCAGTGACGATTATGTGTGGGAAGTTCTGTCCGAATGTAGGAACGCCCCTTTCGTTGAAGATCAAACATGGACGGCTGGTGACAGAAGTTACCTCAGTTTTACGATTACTTCCGAAGCTCTTGGTGTTTACAAAGTTGCTCTGTATGTGACGGAAGACGGCTATCTGTGGACAAACGCATTTAATTGGCAGTATCTATTCAACATCGGCGAGGATGCTGCAAGCAGGATTATCCATTATGCGAAAGAGAATTCCACTGAAGTAGAGTATGAACCGTACAGAAACTCGGTAGCCGGTACAATCATTGAGATTACAGAAGAATATATCGTGGTGGATGATTCTATCCTGTGCAAGAATCCGACAGACGGTATCACCTACAAGGTTCTGCTAAATGACCTTCGCATCTCCCGTTATGTAGATTATGGAATTGTCAAGGTTGGTGATACAGTACAGATTTCCTATGAAGGCGAAATTGATAAGACCAGAGGTAATACCATTGCAGGTGCAATTTCGGTATTTAAGGCAACAATCTCCGATGGAGATGTATTAATTCCTGAATGAACCACCTACGCCTATATGTTTGATAATAATACAAAATCTCTTGCTTTTCTAAGCAAAAACGCTTATAATTTGAAGTGGTATAGATTGCTATTATCCATAGCTACAGGGTAAGTGTTATCAACCCCGATAACAAACTGATAACATTAGCCCATATAGGCAGGATAATATGGATACATCAAATAATCAAAAGCGCCACGAATACGACAGAGAATAATCTCTAAGCAAAATTGATTAGGCTTTGTCGAGTGGGAATAATTTCACACCCGTGAAAAAGCCTTATTTTACTGGGTCCTTGCCGATTGTATATGCTTTGTGGCAACAAAATGGCAACATAATTTGAATTATTGTAAAAGTAAAGAGCTATCAGATTTTTGAAAGTCTGATAGCTCTTTTTGTTTTATCGTGTATTATTGCCGATTACCAATTAATAAAGTCATAAGCTAGATTGCCAAGCTTTGATAACTCTAAATCTAAAGAATTTGCATTTAGTAGTTCTGTTATTTTAGCTTGACATTCCAGATATTGTTACTCAGTAAGCTTGCTCCAAACGCAATCCGTAATATGAGCCTTTTTAATAATTATACTGTCAAGCGGGCAGTCGCACAACGAAAAATCAGGAATAGCTTTGTCTACAAATATCAAATCACTAAAAACATATAGATATTTGAATGTCATATTTATAAGTTTTTGAGCGAGTCCAAACCCAGTTACATAATGATTGTCATTGCCTATAGTATTATCACAAAACAACAACGAAATATCTTTAATAATTTTTCTTGAAAACACAAAATTTGATTCAGTAATGGCGCTGTTTGTAGCAGAGCAAATTTCCTTTTTGTCATTCAGAAAAGAAGCGCTGTAATAACGACCTGCCGTCATCATATCTGAGTATGCCAATTCAATGCACTTTATTATCACTTCCGATGGGCAGCACTTGTTTGTTGATTGTCCCAATACAGAAGATTCCAAAAAAGATTTTTTCCAGTCTGTCATAAACTCCCCCGTTTAGTCGTTCTTCAACCTATCCTTAAACGCTTCTACCATAGCATCGCTGAATTGTTAAGAAGGCACTTTTACAAAATCGGAAGTTTCATCATACTTCGGATAATTGTAGCGCCACTTGTCATATTCGTCACGGTTAATGTCGCCGTTATGATATTTCTCGGATTGTTCAGCCCACGCATTAAGCATTTCCGAAAGCTCGGCAGCCTTATTGAGCAGCACGTTATTGACTACGGGCAGCACGTCGTTATTGAAATCATATTCCCTCGAATCCCGTTCGCATTTTTCGCCAAGCTCCGGCGAAATCGCGCGGGCGTATACTCTCCATGCATCCAAATCAAAGGCGCTGTTCTTAAAGCAGCCGGGTATTTTATCAAAAGTATTTATTATTCTCATAGCTCTGTTCCTACGATTCTCTCAAATTATTTTACCTGCTTTGACATATGCATTTCGCCGTCGCACTCGAAGCCGATGGCGGAGTAGAGCTTTTGCGCGGCAGTGTTATCGCTGCCCGTCAGCAGCTCGAAGCTGTGGAGCGGGTATATTTTTTTGCAGTATTCCTGCGCGAAGGTCAACATTTCCCGCGCGACGCCCCGCCCGCGATACTCGGGGCGGACATAGACCTCCGTTATCTCGGGCATATATTCGTCGTAGCAGAACGATTTTTTCAGCTGAACGCAGACGAAGCCGGCGAGCCGTCCTCCGTTGCCGTCCGCAACGATGACAATCTCGCGCCTGTTTGTAAGAAGCGAGGCACGAATGTTTTCTTCCGTAGTCTTGCCCTTGCCGTTGAACTCTGCATTGAGGCGCTCAAGCTCTCCCGCATCGCCGACTGATGCCAATCTTATCATCTTGTTATCTCTCCCCAGAGTTTTGTACCCGCATTATAGCATATTTTTCCAAAATGTAAATGCTCGGAGGAGGTGAAAGGCTGCTGATGGGCTGTGAGCGTTAGGCGAATCGGGATTTGCGGATATAAGTATCGGCAACGGTCAATCACCGTAATATTGGAAATCATCACAACCTTGCTGAAGCTGATGTTATCCGCCCGCGAAGTTCGCACAATTTTATTGATGTGAAACTTGTAGGGTACGGCAATTCGACGCACCGATGCCACGATAGCGGCACAGAAATTCCGCAAAGTTTATTTTATATACCGCCTGATTTTGAAGTCTACATATCTGCAAACAACGGAAAGATTGTTTCTCCCCACAAAATCAAAATCCCGTCCACGGAAAAACCGCAGACAGGATTTTTTTGCTTTGAATACGGGTTTATATTATTCTTCCAATTTTCGCCGTCGCGCTCATAGAAAAATTCGGTCAGCGACGGGTTTTCCATGACATGAACCATGTCAATGAAATCCTGCGAGAGCTTATACTGCGTCAGCTCGTCGCGCTCGATCCAGAATACTCTGCCCTCGGCGGAATTTTTGAGCTCGCCGCTGAAGCGGTCGGCGCGGAAAAACAGCACTATGTAGCGCGTGCCGTCGTCGCGGATAAAATCGTTGATTCCGCATACCGTCGGGCGGAAGATATCAAGTCCCGTCTCCTCTTTAACCTCGCGGCGCACGGCGTCGGTGAATGCCTCGCCCGGCTCAACATGACCGCCGGGGAAGGTTACGCCCGGCCAGTCCTTATTCACTCTGTCCTGCACGAGTATCTTCGTGCCGTCGCAGATCATGCACATCACGGTAAGCTCTGTCTTTTCGGTGTTTCCCATTGTGTTGCCCTCACTTTCTCTCGTCTTCGACGAAGCTGTTTTCTATGGTCATAACGGCGTAGTAGTTTTCGCCGATCTCGGTCGATATTTTGTCGCTTATCAGCTCTTTTATCTGCCCTTTCGTGAACGGATATTTGTGCGGCACGACGAGGTCGAAAATGAGGTTGGTGTGCGTAGGACCTTCCACCATTCTGAAGTCGTGCATCGTGAATCTCGGGTCAACTTCCTTTATCAGCTCGCCGACCTTTTCGCGCAGGGCGTTTATATGTTCGTCATCAACGACTATCGGATCCATATGCAGGACAATGTTTATGGCGAATTTCTTCTTTATGTCGCGCTCGATGCGGTCTATGGTGTCGTGGCATGCCATTATGTCGCAGTCGGACGGCACTTCGACATGGGCGGAGGCGAACATCCTGCCCGGTCCGTAGTCATGAACCATGAGGTCATGGACGCCGATAACGCCCTCGTATGAGAGAATGTCGTTCTCGATCTCCTGCACCGTCTCCGGCGAAGCGGGCGCGCCGAGCAGTTCGTTCATCGTGTCCTTGAATATGCCTATTCCGGTCGCGATGATGAACAGGGCTACTACTATTCCCATGTATCCGTCGAGCGGCACAGAGGTAAATTTCGAGAGAATAAGGGCTATCATAGATACAGTCGTCGCCGCGGTGTCGCTGACGCTGTCCATAACGACCGCTCCGACGGCGGTCTGCTTGTCACGCTGGCGGAAATGGCCTTTACCGG
>OHIM01001287.1_pt1 | contig 10934 bp, 10 predicted proteins | sample 1568271 | NCBI WGS metagenome assembly OHIM01 (sample SAMEA3879580, study PRJEB24766) | human gut metagenome | biome: human-associated habitat; feature: feces | place: USA | collected 1985/1987
AACTTGATTAATAACTCTATAATAGTTGTAAATATCAATATTATATTTATCTATTAATGAATTAAGTAATAATTCTAAATCCCCCTTTCGTTCTCTTAATGGCGGAATTTCTATTGGTATAACATTTAGTCTGTAATATAAATCTTCTCTGAATTTTCCCTTTCTAACTAATTCCTTTAAATCCTTATTAGTAGCCGCTATAACTCTTAAATCTAAAGAAATTAATTTATTAGAACCTATTCTTACTATTGTTTTTTCTTGTAATACTCTTAATAGTTTTACTTGTAAATATAATGGCATATCTCCTATTTCATCTAAAAAAATAACACCCTTATTTGCTAATTCAAATTTTCCAATTCTACCATTAGAATTTGCACCTGAAAAAGCTCCCTTATCATATCCAAAAAGCTCACTTTCTAATAAAGTATCTGGTATTGCAGCACAATTAATTGCAATAAAAGGTTTATCTTTTCTATTTCCTTCACAATGAATAGCCCTTGCTACCAATTCTTTTCCAGTTCCACTCTCACCTGTAATTAAAACAGTTGAAGTCGAATTGCTAATTTTTTTTATTTTACTCTTTAAAATCATCATTTCTTTAGAGTCACCTAAAATTGAAAATATATTTGTTTTATTTATTCCATAAGTTAATGTAATTGCTTCTTCCTTTATCTTTTTTAACTTATTAAAAATTAATACACTATTATAATCCTCCAAGTTAGTAGTACTTGGTATTAACCTTCCAACAACCTCATATTTCTTTTCATTTATTTCTATAATATAAATTTGTGATTCTTGAAAGTAATCTCCTGTTAACTCTATTTTAATGCTTTGTCCAACAATATTTGTATTAATGGCTAATTCCTTTACTCCTTTTAAATTTATACTACTTATTATGTTATTATTTTTTATAACAATTACTCCATCATTTACTGAATTAATTATTTGTTTTAGAAACACTAAATTTTTTCTCTGCATCATTTCTTCATTTTGCTCAATAATTTTTGCAGAAATTAATTCTGACATATGTCCTATGAAAGCAATTATGCTGTTAAAATTTTCCCTCAATCTTTGTTTTTGTTTATCAGTTGTACACACTAAGCCTATAACTCCAAAAGTATCTTCCCCATAATAAATTGGATAGCTTATCTCCATTTTTTCTAAACAATTATCTTTATCTATACATTTCTTACATAATTTATTTTTACCTGGATTCTCAATAACTTGCATTTTTCTTGTTCTTAATGTTTCTGAATAAACTAATCCATTCTTTTTTATATTAATCCCTATTTTCTCTTCATAAACTCCAGTGCCAATAATCCTATTTAAATTCTCATCAACTATTTCAACATCTATTTTTAATATATTAGAAATAGCATCTGCATAAGACTGTAAATATTCCTTTATATCATTTAATCTTATTAATCTCATTGTACCCTCCATTTACTTACCTCAAACCCCTTTATTTAATTTTACCTTTTTATACATAAAATGTAATTATATATTTTCATATATATTATTATTTTTAGTAATACTAAGTATATAATCATACTTATAAAGGAGTCCTAATAATGAGTAAAATGAAAAAAATAAATGATTTAACTAATGTTCAAATGGAATCTTGTACAAAGTGTGCAAAAAAATCTAAAGAACCTAATGATGGATACTTTATAGAAAAAGACCCTAATGATAGCTTTAGTTCAGAAGGTACAGTTAGATATGGTGAAGAGCAAGATGTAGATGACTTATAATTATTTCACTTTATAAAAAAGAATAATACTATTTAAATTTAATTGGAATTTTTTAACTATCTTAATTTAATATAAAGAAAAGACTCTTATATCAGACTTTGATATAAGAGCCCTTATTTTAATTTTTTACTATTCTTAAAAAGCTAATACTTTATAATTTTCAAATAATTTAAATCCTTCCAATAAATCTTTAGTAAGTATTATTTCATTCTTATCTGTAACCATTATTCCACTAATATTATTTTTTTTCATAAATTCATAAGCTTTATCTTTTCCCATAATGAATAATGGTGTAGAAAGTGCATCACCTTCAATAGATGAAGTACTTACTATAGTTATTGATTTTAAATCAGATTTAACAGGATAACCAGTTTTAGCATTTAATATATGACAATATAATTCATTATTATATACAAATGCCCTCTCATATCCACCTGATGTAACTATTGATTTATTTTCAACCTCAACAGAACAAATAATATTTTCACTATGTTTTTTAGGCTCAAATATTCCAACATTCCATAATTCTTCTTTATTTTTTCTTCCTAAAACCTTTATATTTCCACCTATATTTATTATAGCTGATTCTATATTATTATTTTTATAAAATTCTATTATTTGATCTGCAATATAACCTTTTGCAATACCACCTAAATCTATTTTTTGTTTTTCTCTTAATAACATAACTGATGAATTAACTTCATTTAGTATAACATCTTCATAATCAACTAAACTAAGTAACTCTTTAACTCTATTATTACTTAAAATATTAGGCTTATTACTATTAATTGCCCATTCTTTAACTAAAGGAGCTATAGTTATATCAAAAATACCATTAGTTAATTTAGAATAATAGCTTGATTTTTTTAATATCTCAAAAGTATCAACTGAAACTCTAGTAAAACCCTTAGATGCACTTTTATTTAATATATTTACCTCACTATTTTCTTTAAAAAAACTTAATCTTTCTTCAAATTCATTCATAATTAAAGTTGCTTTATCTGCTATTTTCTCTATTTCAAATAAATTATTTTCTTTATAGCCTATTTTTTGCTTAACTCTGGTACTAAATATAAAGTCTTCTTTTTCAAAAAAACCTTTCATATAATTATCACTCCTATATAACTTATCTATAAGTATTCATTTCATTATCTAGTATTAGTTATATTATTTTTTATTAAGAATTTTGTAAATTACTTAAAGCATCATTTACAGCATTTATTATTCCTATACTTGTATATGTTGCACCTGATACCGTATCTACATTTGTACTTTGTGCTGATACTATTTCTGATGGTACTGTTTCAATAGCCCTCTCACAAAATCCTGGTGTTTCATTATGACTAACTACTTGGACATCTGAAATTTGCCCGTTTGATATAGTTACTTCTACCTTTAATCCTAAAGAGTATCCAGATGAAGTTCCATAGTAAGTTCCATCGGCATATTGTCCACTTGTAACATCAACACCTTCTGTACTATCTAAAGAAGTTTCTCCTTTATGATGATCGCCCTTACCAGCATTTCCTCTTACTGGTCTACCTCCATAATTTTGTGTAAAACTTTCACTTGAGCCATTACTTCCATTAGAAAATGAGTCAGTATTGTTACTATTAGCTACTTGAGAATTAATTTGATTATTTGCTTGAAAATTGCCAATTACACTAGTTCCTACAGCTCCTGTAATAACTCCACAAACAGCTGCTGCCACAATTTTATTTCTACTATTTTTCATTTTAACCCACTCCCTCTATTTTTTATCAGTAATATAGAACTTATCACCTTTTATGTTATTATCTTCTACAAAACTACTTAATAAATTATCTGTATTCTCTTCTTCATTATCCTTTGAAGTAAATGAAATTGTATTATCCTTTGGACATACTTTATCTCCTACACATTCCATACATGAAATACAACTTAAACTTCTTACTTCTTCTTTTTCATGTACCTCAATTCCCATTGGGCATTCCCTAGTACACTTTTTACAACTTATACATGTCCCTTTATTTCTAAACACTCTAAAAACCTTTATCTTATTAAATAATCCTAAAAATGCTCCATATGGACATACATATCTACACCACGGTCTTTGTACAAAAAATGATAAACCTATTATTAATACTAATATAACAAATCCTATAATACCCAATACAGTAAACTTTCTATTAAATATTGATAAATATGCATGATAAGGATTAATTGCTTCTAATAATGCAACTGATGAAGTTGCTGTTAAAATCACTGTTAATACTAATACAACATATCTTAAATATTTAAGCTTACTGTCTATTTTCTTTGGAATAAATGTATTATATTTTCTTTTAAATATCTTTTTCCCTAATCTTGATAATAAATCTTGTATTGCTCCAAATGGACAAATAAATCCACAAATAATAGGTCCAAAAAGTACTGCTGACATTATTGCTAATCCTATTATTATTCCAAGAGCACTCTTAAGCTTTACTACTAAAAGAGTGGATGATGCAAAGAACTGATAAATACTAGTTACTCCACATACTGGACAAATATAATGAAATAATGCTTCCGATATCCATGGTATTTCTATTCCTATTGTGCTTAAATAATGATTTAAAGCAGCTACCGTAACAGTAATTAACATTATTATTTGTACTGTTAATCTTATATGTTTTATTTTAGATTGCCTCAAGCTTATTCCCCTCCTAATAATTTATCTATATTTAAATTTTATAGTTTTGTAGAAATAAAATCTCCGTAAAGTTTGGGCATGTTTGTGGCAAATTTGTGGCACTTAATTAATAAATTGCGAAGCAATTTATTTCTGTTATTCACTAATTATATATATCAAAACTAAGCTTTGCTTAAAGCATCACTTACTGCATTAATAATTCCTTTACTAGTATACGTTGCACCTGATACTACATCAACACTAGTGCTTTGAATTGCTATTATTTTACTTGGTATCTCTTCTATTGCCATATCAGCAAAACCTGGAGTATCATTATGGCTAGTAACAGTGATACTTGTTATTATATCATTGGATATTTGTACATTAACTTGTAATGTTCCTGCAAACCCTGATGCTGATCCTGAATAAGTACCATCCTTGTATTTAGATGTATTTTCTACAACATCATTGTTGGTTGAGTTAGAATTTCCACTATTACTTGTTTCATCTTTTCCTTCTTCAACTATAGTATTGTTAGATGTACTATTACTTGCATTATTATTTACAGTAGTATTTTGTGAGTCTTGAGTATAAACTTCATTGATTGAGCTAATTGTGTTACTCCCATTATTATTTTCAACATTATTACTATTTTCTGATACTTCATCATTACTAGCTATAATTTCTTCACTATTCTCTGTATCATTTTCTACTTCATCTTCAATATTTTTCTCAATACCCTCTATTTCTTCAGAAACAATCTCCTCATTATCTATCTCAATATTTTCAACATCTTGTGGTAATTCTCCCTTTACCTCCTTTTTATTATCAATTACAAAACTTGTTCCAATAGAACTTACTATAACTCCGCAAACAGCAGCCGCTAATATCTTATTTTTACTATTCTTCATATCAATATCATCCTTTATTAATCTTATAACTTCAATGGAACAAAAATAATTTCTTTTTCCATTTCACTAATAAATCCACCAATTTTATATACATCATTAAGCAGATTCATATTTATAACTTCCTCTGACTTGCCATTAGCTATAGCTTGTCCTGATTTCATTACTATTACATTATCACTATATTTTATAGCTTGATTAATATCATGTAATACCATAACAACAGTTAAATTATTTTCTTTATTTAACTCCTTAACAAGCTCTAATATCTCAACCTGATGATAAATATCTAAATATGTAGTTGGCTCATCTAAAAATAAAATTTCACTTTTTTGAGCTAGTGCCATGGCAATAAAAGCTCTTTGCCTTTCTCCACCTGACATACTCATAACAGATTTATTAGTTAAATTTTCAAGACCGGTTCTTTTTATTGCCCATTCTATTATCTGATCATCATTTTTATTATTTCCTTGGAAATACTTTTTGTGAGGAATTCTGCCATAAGATACTAATTCTTTTACAGTAATATCACTTGGAACTGTATTTTGTTGATGAACTGTGGCGATTTCTTTTGCTAATTCCTTTTGTTTCAATGACTTTATAGATTTACCTTTAATAGTTACTTCTCCAAATGATGGTTTATTTAATCCAGCAAATATGCTTAATAAAGTTGATTTTCCGCTACCATTAGGGCCTAATATAGTTGTTATTTTTCCTTTTTCTATTTCAACATTTAAGTTATTAATAAAAGTTTTTTCTTTATCATAAGAGAAACATAAATCCTTTGCTTTTATCATTACTTTAAGTCACTCCTTCTTAAAAGATATAAGAAAAATGGTGCTCCAAATATAGCTGTTACAACCCCTACTGGTATTTCATTAGGTCTCATTACCATTCTTCCAACAGTGTCTGCAAATAAAACTAAAAATCCTCCTACTATCCCACTACAAGGAATTAAGTATTTATGATCTGATCCTATTATAATTCTACAAACATGAGGAACAACTAATCCTACAAATGATATTACTCCAGCAATTGATGTTGATATACTTGCTAAAAATACAGCTACAGCAGTTGCTATTATCATATATAAATCTGAATTAAATCCTAAACTCTTTGCATTTTTACTACCAAGAGCTAATATATTGCATACCTTACTTAATACTAATGCTGCAATTATTCCTATCACTGAATAAATCAATAATATATGAACATTACTCCAATTAACTGTTGCTAAACTTCCCATCATCCATTTTTGAATATTACCAGATCCAAGTCCAGCACTAACTGTTATCATTGATGAAAATCCACCTAATAATGCATTACAAGCTGCACCAGCTAATACAATTCTTATTGGTGATAATCCATTTTTATATGCCATAAAATAAATAATTACGCAACAAACTAATCCACCAAAGAAACCAAATACAGGTCTTAAACTAGTAACACTTGGTATAAATACCATAAAGAAAACTGTTACTACACAAGCACCAGAAGATATTCCTGTTATATATGGGTCTGCTAATGGGTTTCTTATTACTGCTTGCAACAAAACTCCTGCTATTGCTAAATTAGCTCCAACTAATACAGCAATAATTACTCTCGGCATTCTTAAATCCCTTATTATGCCAATATTTCCATCTTTTTGTCCAGAGAATAACCCACTTATAAGTTCATTAAATGTAATATTAACACTACCTAATTTTAATGATACAAGTACAGTAGCTAATAATATTAACAGTGATATTATTATAAATGATACTTTAAATTTTTTATACGAAACTTTCATAACTATTCTCCATCACCATGAACTATATCACTTAATATATCTAATCCCTCAATAACTTTAAGATTTGCACTCATACCAAAATAAGTGCTATCTAAATATACTACATTTCCCTCTTTTACTGCCTTTATATTTTGCCAAGCTGAATCAGTAGACATTTCTTTTTCTAATGCAGCTTTAGTTTCTTCTGGCATTGCATGTACCATAACTAAAATCTTTTCTGGATTAAGCATAGCTAAATCTTCCTTATTATAGGTTGTAAATGATGTACTATTATCTTCAACTATATTTTTTCCACCAACTATTTTAACTAAACTTCCAATATAAGATTTTGATGTTGCTATCATAGTTGAACCTGGTGCTGCAAATAAAACTAAAATTTCAGGATTTTCTAGAGTTTCTGCTTTTTTCTTCACTTCCGATTCCTTTAATTCTATTTCGTTTAATAAGTTTTTAGCTTCATCATTTTTATCAAATTTTTTCCCTAAAATAGTTATTGCTTCTTTTAATCCATCTAAGCTTTCTAAAGAAACAAATTCACTTGGTATATTATTTTCTGTGAATAAATTCATATAATCTGAACCTAATGTATCTACTGATACTACTATAGTTGGATTTAAAGATTTAATTATTTCTAAATCTGGACTCATTGGATTTCCAATTTCAACTGCCCCTTCAGTACTTTTCGGTAATTCATATGATGTTTTTGGTACTCCTGAAACCTTAACTCCTAAAGCATCTAATATTTCTGTTACCGCAACAGAGGTTGCAACTACTACTTCTTCACCACTTTCCATAGCTACATCTTTATTTTCATTATTATCAGAACTACAGCTTACTAAATTTAACATCAAAATTCCTGTTGCTATCATAGACATAATTCTTTTATATTTCATAATGTATAACCTTCCTATAATTTACTTTATAACTAATTATTTTTTCTTTACTTTTGTAATTACTAATGCTCCAATTACAGCTACAACAATTACACCACCTATAAGCAAAGGTAAATTACTATTTTCCTTTTTTTCAGCTGCTACTGCTAAATCTTCTTCATGAGAAGAAACAGCTTCACTTTCATCCGAAGCTGTTTCTTCTGTTACTATATCCTCAACTTCGTCTTCAATAGCTTCTACTAAAGTTAAAGTGTCCATTTTAGGTATAACCTTAAATTGAACATCTCTTTCCATAGGTCCAACATAAATAATAGCCTCCATATCAGCATCTACTTTATCAACTTGAACTTTTAATTTAACAATTCCCTCTTGGGTATTCTCTTCTAATATCTCAACTGGAACCTCTTCTCCATTAACTTTCATTCTGTAATTTTCCATATAATCACTGCCTGAAAAACCTATAGTATAAATTATATGTTCTTTTGTTACTTCAACACTCATTGATGGTAAAAGATAGGTTCTTGACATTGCCATTCCAGTTTCAGATTCATGATAAACCTCATTTTCAACTTCATAAATTCCACTTTCAATATTACTTTCTGTAGCATATGCACTCTTGCTTCCTAAAATAAAAAATATTCCCAAAGCCAGTACAGCCATTGCCATTAATTTAATTTTATTTAATATTTTCATTGCTTTCTTCTCCTCAAAATAAAAACTAAATTAGGAGGCAAATAAATAGTTAAAACTATTTTCTTTACCCCCTGATATTACATACTTTCCAATTAAATTACTTTCTTTTCTTTGTTAAAACTGTTCCTGCAGATGTTAAAAGTAATCCTAATCCAGCTACTGCTGCTGAGCTAGTTGCTGCACCAGTTTGTGGTAGAGTATCTACTGTATATTCCTTGATAAATGTTAATGTATCTTTTAATAACTCAACCCCAAACTCAACTTCTCTAGACATTGGAACTACATAAGTTTTTACTTTTATAGTATCGTTTAAGCTTGAAACCTTAAATCTAATATTAGTTGAATCTCCATTAGTAGTCTTAGTTACAGTAACTTTTTTGCCATTTACATAGATTTCATGATTTTGCATAAACTCGGCTCCTGTGAAAGTTAAAGTTACATAATATTTCCCTTCAATTTCTTCAACTTTTGAAGTAGAATTTAAGTACTTTCTAGCCATTGTTCTTCCCGTTTCACTTTCATGAGTTACGTTATTTTTGATAGAATATAACTTTCCTTTTGTAACTTTTTCTTCCTCAGTAGTTGTTGTATTATTTCCTGTTGTTCCATTGCTTGTACTACCATTATTAGAAGAACCTCCAGTTGTTGTTCCACCTGTTGTTCCATTGTTTGTTGTATTATCTGTAACTAATGTTAATGTATCTTGTAATACCTTAACTCCAAACTCTACATTCGCCCCCATCATAGAAACAAATGCAGAAATTTTTATCGAATCATCTAGACTTCCAACAGGAAAACTTAAACTAACAACTTCACCATTTAATGTTTTAGTTGCATCTACTTTTGATCCATTAACATATACTGTATGATCTTTCATCATTGTTGATCCCATAGCTGTAAATGTTAATGTAACATATCTCTTACCATTTACATCTTCAACTTTTAATGTTTCTTCTAACGCTTTTCTCGCCATACTTAATCCAGTTTCACTTTCATGAGTTACCTCATTTTTACCTGTATAAACTTTTGTTCCTTGTTCTTCAGTTGTTCCATTGTTTGAACCACCATTGTTTGAACCTTCATTTCCAGTGCTTCCACTATTGTTTTCATCACCTGGCTTATTTTGGTCTCCATTGCTTCCTGATTCATTTTCATCAACTTTACTTAATGAATCTATATCATTAACAAAGTCAATTGATTGAACCTCACTGAACCCCATAGCTTCAACATTTATATCCATTTCAACTTCAACTTTTGCATCTATTGTTGGTACTTCAAATGTTACTGATTTATCTTCATTTATAGTTGAATTAGTAGCAACTCCATTAACTTTTATATTAGTATTTCTTATTCCAGTTAATCCAAGGCCTTTATACTTTAATGTCATAACTATTTTTCCATCTTTCACAGTTACAACTGTTTTATCTTCTATAAATTGTCTAGCCATACTTTGTTGAGTTGTTCCAACTTTATAAGTTGAATTATTTAACGTATAAGTTCCATCTTCTAAAACTTTTGATTCTTCACCATCTGTATTTCCATCATTATTTGAATTATCGTTATCAGGAATTTCAGGTGTTTCAGGTTTTTCAACATCTCCTCCATTATTTACTGAATCATCAACAGTTGGAATTGAACTTGTATCATTTACTAAGTCAAAAGTTGTTCTATGAACCCAATTCATTGCTTTAACTTCATATGTTATATCAATATTAATTTTTGAATCTATTGATGGAACTATAAAGCTAATTGATCCATCTTCATTTTTTATTAATTCTATTGCTTCACCATCGACAGTAGCTCCATGTACCTCTTTTATAACATCTGTTCCTGCTTGATTAAATTTAATAGTTACTGTGATTTTACTATCTTCAACCTTTATAGTAGATTTTCTTTCTATATAATTCTTCATACTACTTTCTGATTCTGAATTTGCTTTAAGAACTTTATTATCTACTTCATATGTTCCATTTTCTACTTTTTGACCAACAGTTAATACTGATTCACTATCTATTACTGTTGCTCCAACAGTTTGTATATTGCTTCCTAACACTGTAGTTGTAACCATTATTGCCGCTAAAATTGTACAAAGTTTCTTTTTTAACATAGATTATATCCCCCTAAAATTTTATTTTATTTATTTATCTACATTGACATATCATTAATTATCTTTCATAATAATTGATATTGATTATCATTTACTTTTTATATATTATCATATATTACAAAAAAACATTTTAACTATATTTA
>OHIM01001289.1_pt1 | contig 10923 bp, 9 predicted proteins | sample 1568271 | NCBI WGS metagenome assembly OHIM01 (sample SAMEA3879580, study PRJEB24766) | human gut metagenome | biome: human-associated habitat; feature: feces | place: USA | collected 1985/1987
CCGCTGACTGCCTCTCGTATCCGATGTGTTATAAAGATCTATGGTTTCTTTTCCCAGGATCTCCGCTATTTCCTTTAATGTCGTTTTTTCCTTTCCACCCAGGAATAAGGTCGTATCACAGTTCCCTTCGATGGTATCGGCATTATCCTTATAAATTGCCTTAAGCTGAGACTTTGACTGCAAAATAATAGAAGCTGAGATTTCCCGGCTTCTAATCGTAGCAATCAATTTTTCGAATTTTGGAATTTGTCCGATGTTCGCAAACTCGTCCAGGAGACACCTCACATGAATTGGAAGTCTGCCTCCATATACATCATCAGCTCTGTCACAGAGCAGATTAAAAAGCTGTGTGTACATAATAGAAACAATAAAATTAAAGGTATCATCGGTATCTGAAATAATAACAAACAATGCCGTTTTCCTGTCACCAACCAGATCCAATTCCAGCTCGTCATAACTCATAAGCTCCCGCAGTTCCGCAATATCAAAGGGTGCGAGTCTTGCACCACAACTGATCAGAATAGATTTTGCTGTCTTACCGGCAGCTAGTTTGTATTTTTTGTACTGCTTGACTGCAAAATGTTCCGGGTCTTTTTCTTCCAGACGTTCAAACATGAGGTCAACCGGGTTCTGGAAATCCTCGTCGTCCTCGCGGGCTTCCGACGCATTTATCATTTCAAGCAGCGTCGTAAAGTTTTTCTCATTCTCCGGGGCTTCGTACCAGATGTAGCCGATAAGGGCGCAGTAAAAAAGCCGTTCCGATTTCACCCAAAAATCCTCGCCGGATTTTTCCCCGTCGCCTTTGGTGTTGGCGATAATGGTATTTACCAGTTTCAAAATATCCTTTTCGCTGCGCAGATAGGCAAAGGGATTGTACCGCATGGATTTCTTGAAATTGATGGTGTTTAGCACTTTGATTTTGTACCCGCCCCGCTGCAAGAGCTTCCCGCACTCGATTAAAACCGTTCCTTTCGGGTCAGTGACTACATAGCTGCTGTGCATTTGCATTAAGTTTGGCTTTACAAAAAACCTCGTTTTGCCGCTGCCGGAGCCGCCGATTACAAGTACATTTTTGTTTCGTGCATATTTCGGGTGCTTCGGGCGGCTGCTCATCATCAGCCTTTCGGTCTGCGTCAGCAGCACGTTATTTTCAAAAATGGGGTCGATATACGGCTTTATATCCTCGGCGTTGCCCCAACGTGCAGAGCCGTACTCCATGCCCTTACGGTATTTCTTTGCGTTCTTGCCTTTCACATAGACCGCAAGCCGGATAACGACAGCCCCGACAATGCCGATAAGCAAATCCATAGGGGCAAAACTCGGCAGGGCATTTGAAAAGGCGGCAGAAAAGCCGCTGCCAATGGAAAGCAGCTTGCCGGAGAGGTCAGCCCCCGGAGAGAGCCGCACCGCCTGTCCGACTTTATCAAAGAGATACACAAAGAGCAGATAGGGGGCGTTTAGGATAAGCAGCTTCTTGATATTCGGCTTCATAGCGACACCTCCCTGTCCTTGTGTTTTGTCTTTTGACGGTTCGCGTTAAGCTGCTTTGCTGCTTCCCGGAATGTGGCAAGTGCCTTTCGGATAGAGGGCTTTTGCTCCTGTGTCAGCTTCTTTGCGGAAAACTCCTTAAAGGCTGCGGTCAGAGCGTCCGCGTCCCGCCCCTTGAAAAAGACGAGATAACGGGGCGGCGTTTCGGTGCTGTCTTTCTTTAAGGCAAAGTCGATACCGTATTTTTTCGCCGTCTGCTCAAAGGCTTTGATATTGCCCTCGGTTATCTCAATGTTGGATAGCCCCGCGTTCTGCTTCGCAAGCTGCTTTAGGGTCTGCTTCCCGTGGAGCTGTTTTTCCTGCTGCTTTTTTGCCTGTGCAAGCATGGCTTTGATTGCCTTTTGCAGCATTTCAGCAGTCAGCTTTGCTCCCTTGACAGAGAGCGCAACCACTTTTTCGTTGATTTCGTCTTGCAATGTTTACCGTCCTCCTTTCCCGGTAGTGATAGTGTTAAGGTGGTACGCCGCTTTTGAGTGCGAAAAAAGGGCGTCCGTTCTTCACGTCGCCCCGTTAAATCCGTACCCGCAGCCCGTTCAAATCCTCGGCGCGGATACCCACAAGATACCAGTTGTCCCCGTATTCAATGCGGGTAGGCTTCCATTTGCCGCCTGTGAATACGTCCATGCACTCGCCGCAATGCAGACCGCCGTAATAGTCGGCAATGTCAAAGCGAATGTCGTAGCGGTCAGCGGTTTCGTCAAAAATCAAAGCTCCTGTTTTCTGTGCCATGTGGTAAATCCTCCTTTTTTCGTTTACAGGCTTTCGCCCTCATTGTAGGTGTAATAGTCCGGGTCGCCGTACTTCGGCTTTCTCGGTGCAAGTGCGCCGCTTGCCATATCGTGAGCCACAAGGGAAGTATAGTAGCTGTCAATGGTAGACGGGGCATTGAAAAGTACCGCCTTTAGGTACTGCTTGATGTTGCGGATTTTGGTGGTGTTCTCCTGCATACAGTCAAGTACAAAGCGGATATGTTCGCTGTTCAGCTTCATAAACTTTGACTTCACAAGCTCTGCGGGGTAATCGTCCCCGGCAATACGGATTTTCTTTCTTGACGTACAGACCGTTTCAAGGATAATGTCAACAATCTCATTCAGACGGTCATGGTCAAACTTCATATCCTGCAAGAGAATGTCATACTCGATATTGTCCTTGATGATTTCCTCATACACTCTGTAAGCGTCGTTCCTTTCCGTTCTTTTCCGTTCCGGCGGCTGTGCCGCTTCGTCCTCGCCATAAGGCAAGGGATTTAGGGAATGGATAGGAATGGAATGGGTAATTGATAAATCCGTATTTGATTTTTCTTTTTTTGGTAAGTTAGTTCTTGATATATCTTTATTTAATTGCGTTGGATTTTCCGACGTCGGATTATCCGTTGTCGGATTTTCCAATATCGGGTTATCCGCTGTTGGATTTTCCAATACCGGGCAATCCAATTCCGGCGGCTGCGGCTGTTCGTAAATGGTGTACTCGATAGAGGTCATTTTGCCTTTCTCGTCGCGTCCCTGCCGCCTTGTGATATATCCGGCTTTTTCAAGCTCCCAAACGGCGGTACGGATAGCGTCGATACTTTCCCGGTTGATGTAGGACAGCCCCGAAAGGGTGTAGTCCCAATCCTCTGGCAAGGACAGCATTTGAGATAACAGCCCCTTTGCCTTTAAGGAAAGCTCCTTATTGCGTAAGTGGTGGTTGCTCATTACGGTGTAGCCTGTGTTGCGTTCCACACGGAAAACTGCCATAGCTTCATCACTCCTTTGCTTTGGATTTGTTACGCAGTAGAACAGCGATTTTGAGGGTTTAGGTATCAATCCCTTACCCTGTGAAAACCGTACCCGCAAAGCCTTGTGTAGCAAGACTCTTTTTGCCCCTACTGCGTAACATGAGGGTAAAAAAATAGCGGCGTTCCTTGTTTCCCGGTTGGGATAAGGTAACGCCGCCAGTGCGGTGCTATATGAAATTGTGTGATTGCCGACGTGCCGCGCCGCCAGTGCGTCGCGTTTGTATTGGGTTGTTTCATGCTCGCAAGATGTTCCGACATATCAAGGCGCAATCCGTTAAAAGTAGTAAATTGGTAGTAAAATCAATCTGAAATCCTGCGAATGTGCTTGTATTTCAAGGGTTTTTCGGGATAATCAAAATTTTTCAATCTCAATAATCGTGCGCGTACACATGTTCAGTTTTTCAGCCAGTCCACGCTGTGTTATCTTCTGCTGGATTCGCTTCTCCCGAAGTTTGAGGGCAAAAAGGTCAAGAAAGTTCATCAGAAATCACCTCTTCTATATTTTATGGTGAGTTCTAATTCAGCTAAATATACACCTAACTCATGTCAAATGAGTTATACATCACAAGTACGAAATATGTGAGGATGTCTTATGGGATTGACTGACAATAGGAGGTATCGCTAATGCGGCTATCCACCGCAAAGGAAGTGGATGCAGAACATCTCAAAAAGAAGCAGGTGTTGTAGAGACTTTTGCGAGCTGCACTTATCTATGTGAGTTGCAGCTCGTTTTCTGTGTATCACAGATTATCTGCAATATAGCTCCGCCCAATTATGAAATAGAATTGCAAGGCACTCGTTCAGGCTTTTATGCCTGTGCGGGTGCCTTTTTGTTTGCACTGTTTTTCTTCTCTGTGGGCTGCCGCTCCCCGCCGCCCTTCGTTCAGACCTTTTTACCCACTCGGATCTGAACGGAGGAACAAAATGTTTAATAGAAAAAGCAGCTATGCGCTGAATAAGAAAGACCCCGATGCCATCGTTTATATGGACGCCAATGAAGTCATCGTCCGCCTGACCCGCGAGGACTTTGCCAGCGAGAAAGAATTTCTGAAATGGAAAGCCCTGTCGGACGAGGACTATCACGCCTCCGAAAAGGAAGCTCACGTCTATGCCAATCACACGCTTGCGCTGGATGAGCTATCCGAGGAAGCGGCCTCCATTCCTGCCGTGGATGTCTGCATGGAGCAGGCGCATGACCGGGCAGAGGCAATCCACCGCAGCGTCAGAAAGGTCACGCAGATTCGGAAGCACCTGACGGATACGCAGTTCCGCAGGGTGTGGATGTATTTCGTGGATGGGATGACGGTTGATGAGATTGGCGCAGCCGAGGGTGTCAGCCATCAGAATATTTCCAAGAGCATCGGCGCGGCGATGAAGAAAATGAAAAAACTTTTCCCTGATTGCTGAAAACAGGGTGCAAAAGTGGCCCAAAATCGGCGATAGGTGAAGGGACATTCTCCACGAAGCCTTTCACCGAACGTTGAAAACTGAATAGACCATGATGCAGGCACAAAACCCGCGTGATAGCGGCATAAGGTGCGCCGCCACGACGTTGGCTTCGAGGAGGTGATTCCGGAAAAGCCATCCGAGCGATCTACGCAGCCTTAGACCCGATTCGGCAAATCGGGCGCGATGACAGCGCGGCGGATAATGAAACTTGCTCACGCCCTCCCACAGACTTGAGGGGGAACCCTGCGGTATGCGCCAGCTCTTTGAGGCAGCGGTATCGTGGAGTTATGACAGCCCTGCCAAGGGCGGCCTGCATCATGCCCACTATCCGGGGCGCGTGGCAAATAGGATGGATCTTCTCAAATGGACAAGCAGAGCGGCTGCGCCGGTATTCGCCATTATGTTATGTGGCTCCAATTCTACCCGCGCAGCCGCCTCTCAAAGTCAGATACCATGCGCTGACGGCCTTTCCGTCAGCGCATTCATGTGACCTTGAGGAAACCCACCAAACCGAGAAAGGAGATCGCCATGATGCAGCCGACGCCAAACGAAACCCAAATCCACACGGATGAACTGGTGGACATCCGGGAAGTATCCGTAGACAAAAATCTTCCCAAGGAAGAACGCATTGTCGCCTTTATCCGCCAGATCAAAAATCCTTACCGCTTCCGCTGCGGCGATTTCGTGGTCAACGCCTGCTTTGCCGGGAACGGCGTTACGTTGGAGGAATGTCTGCAAGGCATTTTGCGCTGAGCGACATCCTCGCTTTTTTCCGCAGAGAGTGCTATGATCGGTGTGGAAAAGGATGAAAACCTAATAGCCAGATAACCACTCTTTTCATGCGGGAGCAGTCCGGGAGAAAGGAGTGCTTTTTCATGCCTAAATACAAAGCTACCGCTTACATCCGCCTGTCCTACACCGACGATCATTCCAGCGAAAGCGACAGCGTTTCCAATCAGCGCAAGCTCATTGAAAACTTTGTAGAGCGTAACCCGGATATTGAGGTCGTTTCCGAAAAGATCGACGATGGATACAGCGGCATCATCTTTGACCGCCCCGCGTTCAAGGAAATGATGCAGGATGTCACCGATGGCAACATCAACTGCGTCATTGTAAAAGACCTCTCCCGCTTAGGGCGCGAGTACATCGAAACAGGCCGGTATCTGCGCCGGGTATTCCCGGCCTACGGGGTGCGCTTCATTGCCATCACCGACAGCATCGACACCGCCCACGACAGCGGCGATGATCTGACCGTATCGGTCAAGAACATTATGAATGAAGCCTACTGCCGGGACATTTCCATCAAGACCCGTTCTTCTCTGGACGTGAAGCGGCGCAACGGCGATTTCGTCGGCGCGTTCCCGGTGTACGGCTACATGAAAGCCGAGGACAACAAGAATTTGCTCGTCCCTGACCCCTACGCTGCCTGCGTTGTCTGCGACATTTTCCGTATGCGGCTGGAGGGCGCAAGCGCCTCCAAGATCGCATCTGAGCTGAACCGGCTGGGTATTCTCTCCCCGCTGGCGTACAAGAAGAACAACGGTCTGCCCTACGCGAAAAAGGGCTACGCGGACAAAGCCGACTGCAAGTGGTCAGCAACCACCATCATCCGCATCTTGCAGGACGAAACCTATACCGGAACGCTGGTGCAGGGCAAACAGGGTACGCCGCATTACAAGATCAAGCAGATGGAGCAGCGCCCCGCCTCCGAGTGGGTGCGCGTCCCGGATGCCCATAAAGCGCTGATTGCCCGTCAGGATTTTGAGCTGGTGCAGCGCATTAAGGGACTGGATACCCGGACTTCTCCCAACGAGGACACGGTGTACCTGTTCTCCGGTATCCTGATCTGCGGGTGCTGCGGAAGCCGCATGACCCGCAAGACCAACCGTGCGAACGGCAAGGAGTACCACTACTATTATTGTCCAACCGGCAAGAAAAAGAGCTGCGCCCATCCGGTCATGCTGAAAGAAAGCAGCCTGATCGACTGTGTGCGGGACAGCCTGAAAGCCTATATCGGCAATATTGCTTCTCTGGAGGCGCTGCTGACCGGCATTGACCAGACCAGCATCAATCAGGCGCTTGCCAAGGAATACAGCGACCACATCACCGATAACGAGCGCCGGTTGGAGCAGGTGCTGGAGTTCAAGGCACGGCTTTATGAGAGCCTTGTGGGGGGTATGCTTACCAAGGAAGAATACGCTTCCTATAAGGCAAAGTACACCAAGCAGGCCGAGGACATCCGAGAAAGCGTCCGCGTTCTCAAGGAAAAACTCACGGAGGTGCTGGAAAACCGGAGTGAGCGCAACCGCTGGATTTCACAGTTTACGCAGTTCTCCACGCTGGAAACCTTAGACCGCAGGGCGCTCATTCACATGGTACAGAGCATCCGCGTCCGTGGGAAGAAGGAGCTGGATATTACCTTTACCCATGAGGACGAATACAAAAAGGCGTTGCAGCTTCTGGCGCTGGCAGCGCAGCAGAAAGATTACGAACAGAGAAAGGTTGGCTGAGCATGGCAAGGAAAAGCAGAAAAGAAACGGCTGCGGTGGCCGTGCAGGAGGCTGACGCCGCTTGCCGCGCCGCGATCTATGTCCGCCTTTCGGTGGAGGATACCCACACGCACAGCGTATCCATTGAAACCCAGCAGATGATTATTGCCCGCTATCTGGAGCAGTACCCGGAGATCAGCGTGTACGATACCTACATTGACAACGGCGCGACCGGGACAAACTTCCACCGTCCGGGCTTTCAGCAGATGCTCTCAGATATTGAGGCTGGTCACGTCAACTGCGTCATTGTGAAAGACCTCTCCCGTTTGGGGCGGAACACCATCGACACCGGCTACTACATTGAGCAGTATTTCCGCATCCGCAACATCCGCTTTATTGCGGTCAATGAAAACTTCGATACCGCCGCCCCGGAGGACGCCCATTCCGGTATCATCATTCCGCTGCGGAACATGATAAACGAAGCCTACGCTTTGGACATTGGGCGAAAGATCAGAGCGCAGCAGCGGCAGGCCATGAAGGACGGCAAGTTCATCGGGGCGCGTACTCCCTACGGCTATTTGAAAGCGGAGGACGATTGCCACCAGCTTATCATCGACCCTGTTGCCGCCGTTGTGGTGCAGCGGATGTTCCGTTGGGCTTCCGATGGTGCTGGCCTCAATACTATCGCCGTGCGGCTGAATGAAGCGGGTATTCTCACTCCCAGCCACTATAAGAAGATGCAGGGCAAGATTACTCACGAGAATTTGCTTGGCAACGGCAAGTGGCAGACCCGAACAGTCGGCGTCATTCTCCGCTCCGAGGTCTACACCGGCGATTTGGTGCAGGGGCAAACCAAAACCGTGGATCACCGGCAGGTCAAGGCCGATGCCGAGGAATGGACGGTGGTGCGGGACACCCATGAGGCCATAATCAGCCGGGAACAGTTCGCGGCGGTGCAGGAAATTCTCAATCAGACCGCCAGCCGCGCCAAGGCACGGGAGGTCAAAGCCTACACGCCGAATTTGCTCAAAGGCAAGGTGTTCTGCGCCCATTGCGGCGGCAGCCTGCACCGGCAGAGAAATATCCGCAAGAAGTCCGACGATGTGTACTTCTACCATTGTCTGAGCCAGAGCCGAATCAGCAAGGATGCCTGCCCCGGTGTGACCATCCGCGAGGATATGCTGCTGGATATGCTGGCGGATATGCTTCAGGAAGCCCTCAACACCGCTTTGGGTGACTGCCGTCTGTCGCTTGCGGAGCTGCCCCGACAGGCCGCTGACCGCGCCGAGCTGCGGGAGAAGATCACCAGCCGCAAGCAGGAAATCCAGCGGCTTCACGGCATCGTGCGGAGCCTGTATGAAAACCTCGTCCAAGGCGTTCTCACCAAGGATGAATACTTTGACTACAAGGAGAAGTACGAAAGCCGCATTGCCGATCTCGCCGTGGAAATGGAGCAGTTGGAGGACGGCCTGCGGACAATAGATACACAGATTGAGCAGCACCGGGCGCTGGAGCAGGACGCCGCGCAGATCAAGGCCGACCGTGCGCTGACCGGCGCACTTATCGAGCGGCTGATCGACCGCATTGAGGTATCCCACGACAAGCAGATCACGGTGCGCTATCGCTTCCAGAGCGAGTTTGAAACCTATGCGGAGGTGCTGGAACAATGCAGAAATATGTGATCGCCCTCTACATCCGCCTCTCCATCGAGGACTACAAGTACGATAGCCTGAGCATTGAAAATCAGAGCCTTGTTCTCCATGAATACGCGGCGTCCATGCCCGAAGCCCTGAACGCGGAGATTATGGAGTTCATCGACAATGGGTACAGCGGCACAAATTTTGAGCGTCCGCAGGTACAGAAGCTCATTGAGCTGGTGCGGGCCAATCAGATCGACTGCATCATCGTCAAGGATTTTTCCCGCTTCGGGCGAAACAGCATTGAAACCGGCTATTTCATCGAGCGTGTGTTCCCGCTGTTCCATACCCGCTTCATTTCCATCAGCGACGATTTTGACAGCAGCAAATTCAAGGGCGACACCGGCGGCATGGACGTAGCATTCAAGTATCTCATCAGCGAATATTACAGCCGCGATATGTCCATCAAGACCAAGAGTGCCAAGTACGCCAAGATGCAGCGCGGCGAGTATCAGAGCAAAATCTGTCCCTACGGCTACCGCAAAAGCGCCGATGGCAGAATGGAGCCTGACCAGGAGGCCGCTGCCGTTGTGCAGCTCATCTTCCAGCTTGCCGCCGAGGGCATTAACGCGACCGCCATCACACGGGAGCTGTTCCGCAGAAACATTCCTACCCCCGGCCAGTACAAAGCGGCGCGAGGCAATCACACACACGATATTTCCCGCTGTCACGGGATTTGGAGTACATCCACTATTCTCCGCATTTTGGAGGACGAACGCTACACCGGCGTGTATGTGATCGGCAAGCGGGCGGTTCTCGAAGTAGGCGGCACCAGAAGCCGCCTGAAGGACAGAGAATCGTGGTACATTATCCCCGACCATCACCCGGCCATCGTTGAGAAAGCTGTGTTTGATACCGTGCAGGCCAGCCAGCTCCGTTTTTCCCAGCCCAACAAAAAGAAGCGGGACTACCCGCTGAAAGGCAAAGCCTTCTGCGGCTGCTGCGGTCATGCGCTGTCCCGCACCATGCAGAAAACCTCGTATTACTACTGCCGCCATTCCGAGGCAGACGAAGAAAGCCGCTGCCACAAGATGCGTCTGAACGCCGCGGAGCTGGAACAGGCGGTATTCCTGACGCTGAAAAAGCAGATGGAAGCCACCGCGCCGCTTGCCCCTGACGGTACGCTCCGGGTAGATGCTTCCGTACCGGAACGCGCCGAATATGAGCAGCAGATTGAGGCGCTGCAAGACGGCAAGCGCACGTTGTATGAACGCTATCTCATGGGCGAGATCGACCTGAATACCTACAAGGCAGAAAAGGCCGCGTGTGACGAGCTGCTGCTGAAAACGAAAAACGCCTATGCCGCAGTATTGGCACAGGCGAAACAGAAGCAGGACGAACAGGCACGGCAAGACAGCCGCAAGGAAGCGTCCAAGGCGATTTTCGACGCGGACACGCTGACCACCGAGCTGGCCGAACTGCTGATCGACAGGGTGCTGGTGTACCCCGACAAGCGCATTGAGATCGCATACAAAATCCAGGACATTTTTGATTGAGGTGGCAGTCATGAAAATTGCTTTCTATTGCAGAGTGGACGGACAGGGCTTTGGCTTTGTCCTCCCCGATGAAGCTGACAAGCTCCGCGAGTTTTTCGCCGAGCATCAGGATAAGCCTGCGCTTGAAAATCCATCAAGCGCAAGCTAAAAATTTTTGTCGTGTGCTTGACATACGGGTGACGCAGATCGTGAAAGCGCATCCGGCGCAGGCCGTGGCTCTCCAGAAATTTTGGAAATGCGTTGGTCAGGTACTCCACCCGCATCCGCTCCCCCAGCTCGTCCACGAATACAAAGCCGTCGTATTCATAGTTGTAGCAGTTGCCGCAGACCTGCTTGTTCAGCTCCTGTGCCTCTTTCACCTGCATAAAGTATTCCCGGAAGCTGCCGATGAGCGGCAGGGTGCGCAGGCTGGACTTGGTCTTGGCGGAGTGCTGCTCAAACTCCTGATACTTGCCGTCGATGATCGT
>OHIM01001296.1_pt1 | contig 10891 bp, 8 predicted proteins | sample 1568271 | NCBI WGS metagenome assembly OHIM01 (sample SAMEA3879580, study PRJEB24766) | human gut metagenome | biome: human-associated habitat; feature: feces | place: USA | collected 1985/1987
CATCGGGATGCTTTGCCTTCAACTCAAAAAACTGCTTCATCATCGGGGTTAAAACTACATCATTTGCCACTGTATCGTCCTTTCTTTTTTTAATTAATATTTCTCGCAAAGATAATAATTAGCAAATTTAATCTGAAACAGTAAAAGAAAAAAATTATATCTTTGTACTAGCTAAAAATACGGAAACAATGAAAGAAATAAAAGTAAACGAACTGACTGACAATCTGTTTGAGACAATCAGCAAGGAATGGATGTTGGTAACCGCCGGTACCAAAGACAAATTCAACACCATGACGGCAAACTGGGGAGGTGCAGGATTTCTATGGAACCGTCCGGTAGCCTTTATCTTTATCCGCCCCGAGCGTTATACATTCGACTTTATAGAGCAGAATGACTATCTCACTCTCTCTTTTCTAGGTGAAGAGCATAAAGAAGTGCATAAAATATGCGGTTCCAAATCGGGACGTGACATGGATAAAGTAAAAGCGACAGGACTATCTCCCTTGTTCACCGAGAACGGGAGCATTATTTTTGAGCAGGCGCGGCTGACTTTTGAATGCAAGAAATTGTATGCCGACCTGATCAAGCCCAGAAACTTTATCGACAAGAGCATTACAGACCGATGGTACGGGGAATCGCACGGTGGTTTTCACAAGATGTATGTGGTGGAAATTGTAAATGTGCTGCATCGTTAATCCCGGTAGTTTTCAAGAACACCCTACACATAGGGTGGTAGCAGTGGCAGCAGAAAATGAAACTTTAAGAGAAGAGCGTCACCAGAAATATTTGCAAACATTCACGCACGTACATGAACAACATACAGGACAATCGAATCCAAGTTCCAGCAACTTTGGATGCGATTGTCCTGTTTATATTTGCCTAAAAAGAAACTAATTTGGATCTTCTACGCAACGGATGAAGCAGGCGTCACTGTTATTTCCATTAAACACATTAGCCTCATATATTCTGTTAAAGTCAAATGTAAAATAATTAATATCCCAACCTACAGTCGTTCCCCATGTTCCTGTTCCAGTAACATCCTCTGTCCAATAAATAGCACCGGGCCGCATATAGAGGTCATAAAATAACGGAGCGGTAGATGCATCAGTATAGAATCCATTAGGATTCGTTGGGAATATCTGAGTTTGCCCGCAAGAATAACGCAGAACTCCATTTCCTTCTTTAGCTTTTCTATGACCATATCCGGAAGCCCCCACCGGAAGAAAGATATGATTACCCGTATTTCTATTATAAACAAAGCATCCACGTATTCCACGGTCTTTTATAGCATTTCCACCGAAGTAATATGCTTGATCTTCTTGATATCCGTATGCATCCACAATGTTTGTTTTGGGTTCCGTAGATTCATCCCCATAAAGCACACCATAACCTTGCGCAATCATTTCGTTTTCAAACAATGCCTCATAATCCTCTATTTGAGCAATACGAGTACTCGTCAAGTCAAGCCCCCAAGAAGCCTCTTTATTATTTGCAGGCTGATTTGTTATCTCCATCCACTTCTTGATTTCACCACCTACCAATTCATACCTATTCTGATTTGATACAGGATCAGGGAAATCCTTGGAGGTTACATCTATCATTGGAATCTTACTGGAATACTGATTCTTTGCAGCAATAGGCTGATCAAGATTTTTATATTTAAACAAAGAGCCTTCATCCAACGGATTAGAAGCTTCCCTATTCTTGCTGACCAGATTCGACACATGCCATGCCGGCTTGTCGGATAACAACTTCTGCGGCCGGTTTCCTTGGTGCACGAAAATAAGATGTTCGCAGGTATAATTATGATATTCCACACGCACTATCGCATTCCTATTGGGGGCATCCGCTGCTATTGTTCCATTAAAATTAATATCAAATTTAATATCCGAACCAGTAACACCATGTATAACCCCCTTTTCATCCTGACTTGTATTTTCTGTATCTGAAACAGAAAGACTGATAAATCCACGATTAGGATCTGTATAAGGGGGATCTCCTCTATCAGCCTCTGTTTGTGCATTTACAACATACGCTTTCCAAGGTCCTTCGGATGAAAAAGGAATAAACTCTGTTGCATTTTCCCTTGGCAATCGCAATAAAGTTACATGAAAAGGCTCATTTTTGTTATTGCTTCTATAAATGCCTTTGGGATTCACAAGTCTTCGTACTTGATATATATCGACAGTTTCTTCAAGTGTATGTTCTATGTCTGACACTTTTACCGTAGCGGTAATTTTAACTTTTGCATGCCGCTGATAAGCCACATACGGATTATTTCCTGTATAACCCGTTTTAATATGCATCTGTTTGGCGCGAGTATATAAAGGAATAGAAGCAAGTAAATGATCGTCATTTTCAGTTATACTGTAATTACCGTCTGCTTCCTCATGTGTTCCATTTCCCACTACATATTTACGAACTCCTTTATTTGTTGTCTCATAATAGTCCTTATTGCTACTGATATTTACCATTGCTCCTTCTGGTAGACCGGAGGGTACCTGATCCTTAGCATTCCCTTCTTGATTACAAGCTAGAACTCTGGCAGCAGTTTTACGAAGTGAAAGAAATCCATTCCATGGTTGATTTAGCGATGAGTTACTTGGATTTTCAGCATAATCATATTGTCTGGCATAATCCAACCCACCTTTCGCCAAAGGAAGTGTTCCATACGGTGCCCAATTATTCGTGAGAATCTCAGCTTTTAAAGACGTAAGTGTACCTCCTCCCGTATTAATCTTTACCGGAAGATTCATCGTACGGTTATAAAGATAAGAGATATAATAAGGATTCGGAACCTCGATACCCGGCTCCGGTTCTTCATACTCTATATGCCAGTCTGCATCATTGGCATATCCCTTGAACTTCAAAGTCAGTTTGTAGTGATGGTTACGCTCCGCATTATAATCGGTTATCACATCTTTTCCTAACATAAAGCGGTACTTGATAGGACCTCTACCCACTTTCTTATCATTGATAGAAACATAAAAAGCATCCACTTCTATATAGGTTCCGTATGGCTTGGCATCTTTCCATGCTTCATTGTTCTCTTGACCTCCGTTAGGATAGGTCGGTTCGGTCTTATTAAGGGTATTTGCAACCACCTGACGTTTATCACTAGGAGTACCTTCTTTACCCTTACCCTGCATATTCTCATAAAAATAAAGAGCGTTGGTAATTTCGGTATGCACATCCGCCAACTTTTTGGGATGATATGCGTTTTCACCCTGTTCTTTACTGCCGAATAGAGGTTTCCCCTTCGTAATACGGGCTTCGTATGTTTCCTTAAAATCACTTATAGTCGGCTCGGTGTCACCTTCATAATATTTTATGGTTTCACCATTTTTTATCAAATCAAGCTTTACTCCTTCGTCCCTATCCTTCGGTTGATAGTTTTCCGGAACTGCAGGATTATCCTGTCCCAGACAACAATTCTGCGGGATGTCCTTTATGGTCACCGATTTCAAATAAATGAAAACACCCTCTTCCAGTTTACTGCCATCGTATGCAATCGTTACCTTGGAAGCTGCACGGCGTATCCAGGAATGCAACTTCATGCCCTTTTTATTGATAGTGATCAATTCACTGTTATTCTCTTGCCCCACTATGGTGAAATGACCGAACATCTGACTGTTCTTAGCCACATCAGCAACATCCCAAGTAAGAGAAATGCTTTTTAATCCTTCTTTCGTTGCAATAGCTGTCTTATACTTTGCAACCTCCTCTGCAGCACCATTTTCCTTCCCATGCGCCTGAACCGCCTTCTTAAAGTCCTCTCCCATATTGGCTACCGCATAGATGTAATAACGTCCGTAAGGAATGGTCAATTTGAGATTCGCTTGTGGGGTTTTCGTTTCGGCTATAGTGCCACCATCAGGTGCATCCCCATCCTTGCGTGTTACCTCATTCACATAAAACTGTCCATCAGTCGGGTTTGCATTGCTTATCGATTCCAACGAATGTCCCTCTACAAAATTTCCTTCCGTGTCATACAACAACACACACAAATCCTGAATGGACTTGATAGCATCACCCGCCGTACGCGATTTGCCCGCAAGCCCCTCCACCAGTGGCCGGAAGTCCACCTGTGCTATTATTGTGGTTTCTCCTTCGGGAATAGGTTCCCCGTCCGTGTACAGCAGATCGTCCTTGCACGAGGTAACGGCAAGCATCAACAGACCGCATACCAACCAAACACAACGCATCGCTTTATTTTTCATCATTCTCTTCTCCTTATTTTCATTATATTCCAAATTCAGGTTCAAGTACCACTTCGCCGTATGGACGCAAATCCACCTGCCATGATATGTCATTCGCATCATTGATGGTGATGCGCACCACCACATGGGTATTGCGAGGCAAAGCAGAAAGATTCGGAAAGAAACTTTCCAAGGTGAACTCCCCGAAGGAAGTGTTTCCGGCCCTGTCGCCTAACACCTCACCACTATTATCCTTTGTATCCAGCGTAATAGCGGTCTTGTAGGAAGTCTTATAATTATTGCCATTCGTATTATCTGAATATGTGTCATTGGCATTCTCATACTTTCCTTCCGACAGGTAGAATGAAGGTAGTTTGACCGGCTCCGTTGATTTTGCTGTCAATTTCTTATTCTCCTTGTATAGCTGATTAAACGGTGTATATTTAGCTGCCGGTACTTGGAAATCAGTCACATTTTCCGCATCATCGTACGTCATACCATTAGGCAGAAGATATTCATGGGAAGCCGACTTATCTATTCTGATTACACTCAACCAGTAATCCCGGCTACTCTTGTTCGTTATCTCATACGTGAATTTTACGGCAGCACGGGTAAGTTTCAATGTGATCTCCTTCTTTTTCAGTACCACTTTCTCACCCTCTTCACCGGTCTGTCCCTGCTCCCCATTGTCAGGTTCCAGACCTTCGTCATCCAGCATCACCGTATGACATTCGCTCATAGGTAGCGGGTGAGTTTTATCGAAAGCCCCCACATTGTCAAACGACAACACAAGCCCTGCCATCTGCTCCTTGGCAAGAAATTTGTCTCCGGGTTTAAAGTCGCCCCAAGCTTTGGATACCCGAGACACCTCACCCTCCACAGCGGGAAGTTCCACCGAAGCACTCCCCTCGTTACCCAGCAGGTAAATAGTCTTTTCCTCATTGCCCTGCACCTTCAGGCGGATTTTTCCATATCGGTCGCTCACAGAAGCATTCTTCAAATCAAGATAGACATTATGTTCCACCCTGCCATCCGGACGAACCAGAATGACACGCAGCGTATGCATCTTCTCGGCTTCCGTCACCTCACCATACATTTCTTCCTCCGCACGTCCGGAAACAGAACGTCCGGATGCGGAAGCATCTCTCAGGGCGACATTGATATCCAGATAGACCGCATCAGGCCCGTTAGATAACGAAAGCCCCTCATCACTTCTGCTGTCACATCCGCACATCAGGAGGAAGCAGACGCCCAGCACGGCCACGGTATATCCCCAATCCTTTATTCTCATAATTCTGCATCATTAATTCTTACTATCCAGTCATTGACAACAATATGGGTACGTATCCAATTGTGATTATTATCCAAGAAAAATATCAATGACCAGTTATTTTCACGGTCCAGGAATTCCTGATCACCCATTTTGTCGAAGTGATCACTCTTCAGTAGCAGCAGATACTCGTTCAGCGGAATGTTCAGTACCTGCGCATTGTCACTATTACGGGTGATGGTCAGGCGCGTATGATTGCCGGCAACCAGTCGCGAGGTAGAAAACTCGGCGTATGCCACTGTCACTGTTTCATCACCTTCTTCTGTCACTCCCACTGTACGTTGCCCTTGTGTCCATGGAGCATAGACTTGTCCGCCATTGCTTATCAGACTGTTATCGGGAGCAAACAAGGTGTTGTCATCCGTAATACGGAAAGTAAAGTTCTTGTCGTCCACCTCGCCGCCGTTCATCTGCTGAAGCACCACACGGATGTTGTTGGTGTTCTTCATCAGGTACACAGTCGCTTCCTCGTAAGCGCCATTGTCCACACTCATGTCCAGCGAGCCGTGGAACAAGGGATGCAGATCGGTTTCCGAAACACGTCCGGCATTATGCATCTCTACACGCAAATCCTGCATGATTGAACCGATGCCGGGAACCGCCTTGAACGAAAAAGAGGTTTTCGGACAAGTCAGCCCGCCGTATGCAATGAAATGATAACTACCTTTCTCCAAATCGAGGGTCATGCGGTAATTCTCATCTTTCAGTTCGTCACCTGTACCGATATAAGTAACCAGGTAGTTGCCCTGTTCGTCATAGACCAACAGAGCCAGACAGTCCACCTGCGAATGGAATGCATTGGCATACTCCATATTATAGTCATAGACAAAACGCAAACGGACACCTTGCGAGCAGGGTTCCAGATCATTGTATATGCCATGGCAGGAGGACAACAATGCAGCTACCGCCAGCACGGTGCAAAGCACCATGCCCGGCAATCTTAATGTATGTATGAATCTTGTTGTCTTATTCATTGTTTAATAGGGTATAATAAGTACTTATTTAGAACTCTATGTCATTTATGCGGACCACCCAAGGACGCACTTCTACGGTTACTTCGATGTAGAGGTCATTTCGTTCATCCGGATTGTTCGGATCGAACGGATCGGGATCATCTTTAGGACCCGGCGAGGTAGGATGGCCATAGCCGTTAATTTTGTTCACCATCAGTTTGTACACATTGTTGCGCACCACAGCGAACTCCATCGGTCCCATCAGGTTAGGATCATTATTGTCATTATGACGGTTCCAATAGCAATAATACATTTCATAGTCACCGCTTCCGTTCGGGCGTAAAACAGTGAATCCTGCTTTGCCAAATTCAGCATCGGCAGCGGGTGTTTCCCCTATTTGGGCATAAGCGGCTCTCAGGCTCTCATCTGCGTTGGCAGCATTAGCCACATCTTTCACTTTCTCCCAAGTACCATACAACACATTGTTATATACAAAAATGGGCTGATCACCGGTTACGCCATAAGTTGACTTGTTAAATTGTAGTTTTCCCTTGAAAATCACACCGGTAGAGATACCGTTTTTCTGATTACTATTAGGAGCAGGGATGGTATTCTCGGTTGCATAACGCCAAATTTTGTATCCGTTGCGATTGCCTGTGTTCCAAGATTCGTCATTGTCTTCTTCGGTCAAAGAAGATATCTTTGTGAATTTATTTTCCCATTCAGCTGCCGATCTAGCAAAAAAGTTATTATAAAAATAGTTACCTTTATAAGTTTCTCCGACATTACCGTTCTTTTCCCTTGCATCCGTGTCCACCACATAGTTGTTTGAAGTTTCCTGTCCACACAAGTCTATATCATCCGCAAGTCCGTTAGCAGACACCCGGCGCAGATGATAGAAACTCTTGCTGATATTGACCATTACCATATCAGTCAGCAGGACTTTGACGCCATTGGTGCTCTCCAGCACATAAGTGTTGGTAGCCTCTGTAGTGGGATAGCTGCTCGCTTTGAAATCAAAACGTGCGCAAGCACGTTCCACCGAGATGGTACCCAGAGAAAGACGATTGGACTCAGTATATTGTTCCCAGTTCCAAATCGTATTCGGGGTAGAATTTGCCACTTTCACCAAATTGTGGTTAGACATCAGGAAAGCGTCTTTTTTCCAGATTTCATCGTTGTCTGTTAATAATTCAGGTTCATCCGACAGCGTATGAATACTATGGGTCAGATGATAGAAGAAATGGGATTACAGAAAGCATAAGCGTAAATCTCTCCTGTTTTGTATGTCTCCAATGCACTTCTGTCCAAAGTTGTCACAAGTCTGGGGTATTTTCCATCCTCTTTAGGTTCCACATCCAGACGTTGACTGACAATGAGAGATCCGTCAGCCTTTGTCAGCACCAACAATATCTCCTTGACACTATTCTCATAATTCTTGCCCACTTCAGCACCGCCAGTAGAATTGCTTCCGTTTCCATCCTCGCCATCTGTTGTCGTGCTCCTTGAACTGCTTCCCTGCATCAGTTGCACCCCGAATTCCACATATACATCATTCTCAGCATTGGCCGGCTGAGACACATTTGCCTCATCTGAGCATGCCCACAAACACAATGCTGCAAGCCCGGACATCAAAATCTTACTAAACTTTTTCATATTGATTCCTTATTTTCTTATTATTACTTCTTATCAATTTTGTTAATCTGTTCCAGTGCATCGGCAGCCTCTTTCACACCCATGCTTTGTGCCTGCGACAACAAGCGGCGTGCCTGTACATAGTCTTTGTCCAGTCCGGCAAGTACACCGCGCGCATATACCGCCTCAGGCGTGCCGCCTGCCTTTGCCACATACTTACGCGCCGAAACAAGATCACCGCGAGACATCGCCACATTGGAAGCGTTCAGATTTGCCGTAGCATCATCAGGATAGAGACGAACCATGGTTTCGAACACCTCATTATACTCGTCACTGCCTGCCGGATAGCTCTCCGCCACACGATAAAATTCATTCAAACTCAACTTACCCGGGGCAGTACGCCAAATGCGACGCGCCTCTTCTATATCAGTATAAGCACGGACTACATATTCCACCGTATAGTCCGAGTGACGAAGACCGGGATAGACCTCACGAAGCAGAAACTGATAGTCCCGGGGATAACGCGCCTTGATTTTCTGTTCACGTGCATCCGGATCACCACCGCTGTGCACCAACTCCAAAATGCCATAACGATCCGGAAGTGTACAAGTTTTCAAATAACGCTCCAGTCCTGCCCAGTCCTCAGGCTCGTAGTCTGTAGCCATGACACCAGACGGGAAATTATACAAACGCTGTACATAATCCTTCAATGTTTCCGTACGTCCTTGGGCAAGGCGGGTGTTATTGGCATAACTACCCTCAGGAGAAGCATAGCCCTTAATGCGGATAGAAGTGATGCGGGTATCAGCATCATTGCGCACGGTGTCTATCATGGCACGGATCTTAGCAAGTTCTATCGGATTACGACGGTAATCCTCGTAAATTTCCGTGCGGTTCACTGGAAAATCAATATAAGCGGAACCTTTCAGTTCACGGGTTTTCAGCTCCTCTGCTTTCGGAACACAATAAACAAAGATCGGAGAGAAAATCTTCGGGTGAAAATCCAGCGTAGTCAACGGCGAACGGTCGGACAAAAGTACCTCGCACAAACAACCACACACCTCATCGCCAAGCTCAAGAGTAGCGTCGGCCATCCATTCAGCATATGGCACCATGGCGCTATAATGAATTACCCGGTCATGACCGGCACGAAACAGTGAAATACCCACACCTGGAGCAGCATCATTGCGTAAATGGAAATAATAACGGTTACGACCTGCCAGCACTACAGGAGAAAGAAACAATTCATTATTCTCCGCACGGAGCACAGGAGCAAAAGATACTTCACGGGAAGACGGCATATCAATACCTGCCACATCAATATTCATTGACACAAGCAGATTCTCACCGCTACGAGCAATATTCAGACCGTCTACTTTTACACGTCCCAACGTCAGAATAGTCTGGCTGTTTATTCCTATTATGCAAAATAACAAAAGAAGTATACATAGTAATTTCTTCATAAGCAGTATCTTTTAAAATACGTAGATCAGGTTTAGTGCGACCTTTGTAGGGCCTACATAGTGATGGGATTTGCCATCAATCAGTTTGGTGCCGCAATCGGCACAGGGATAGGCATCGAAACGGGTATAGGCATAACCCACACCGATTTCGGCCTCCACGTTCCAGTAGCGGGAAAGAATCCACGAATAACCGTAAGCAATACCGGCACCTACAAACCATCCTTGATAACGACGATCAGAAAGTTTGGACAAATCACTACCCAAAAACGAAATGTCATTCTTCAGGTTACCCACATTGTATTGTCCACCGTGAGCATGAACGCCCACAAAATGACCGGTAAAACGATCACAGAACCAATAACGTGCCTCAGGTTGCAACATCCAATGTTTCCACGTACGACCATGCGAACGGACCCACCCATTATAGTTGCCTGATACATCAAGCGTCCATCTGGGGGCAAGACCAACCTCAGCACCCAAATTGATAGTGCCTGAGGCGTCATAAAGGATATTGCTCTTCAACGCGATATCCTGCGCCTTCACAAATGCACTTCCACCAAGCAGGAAAGAAAGCAAGATTGCATAATTTTTTAACTTCATTATATCTATAATTTATATCAATTCATGCTACGTTACGATATATCTCTTGGCAAGAGATATACTCTTCATGATTAATACACTGAAATACAGATAGTTATAAAATAAATATCCTTCACCAAATACATATATAAACTTTGATTATCATAACTTTTTATTTCTTTAATATAGAATTATCGTTGTTTTTTATTGCTTATTACCAGTAATTTACGTATTTTTGCAATATACTTTATAGATCTCTTGCCAAGAGATATGTAGATATTGTAACTATTTTTATTTGTCATATTCCCGATATTCAGTACCCTATTCATTCTTATTTTTACTTTAATATAGACAGATACCGCATTCTTTAAATATAGAAGAGAAAAGCAAATATGAATCAAACAACAGAAACAGGAGAATTTTCAAAAATAAATCTGTAGTATAAAAGGAGAATGGCTCTAACTTTTTTATAAAAACAATATCTTAAACACTTAGACTTTTATTTTTGTATCTTTGTTCTTACTCAGACAAGTCACCCAAAGCAATGAGAGCAAATTGTTGGCATCCAATTGGGCCCTGATTATAGGGCTATTTTTAAAACTGTGACGACCGGATACGAAAAAAACCCGTCAAACTATATGTTTAACGGGCTTTTGTTTCATTTCGGATTGAAAACTGTTGGACTACCAAGATTCGAACTTGGACAAACAGAACCAAAACCTGTTGTGCTAC
>OHIM01001302.1_pt1 | contig 10862 bp, 7 predicted proteins | sample 1568271 | NCBI WGS metagenome assembly OHIM01 (sample SAMEA3879580, study PRJEB24766) | human gut metagenome | biome: human-associated habitat; feature: feces | place: USA | collected 1985/1987
GGTGTAAGATATATAGTGTTCCTTCAGGGATGTCATATGAGATGCAAGTATTGCCATAACCCGGAGACATGGAAAGAAGAAGGCGGAGAACTTCAGACACCACAAGAGGTGTTTGATAAGGCATATCGTTATCATAATTACTGGAAGGATAAAGGTGGTATAACTGTTAGTGGTGGTGAAGCCATGCTTCAGATGGAATTTGTTACCGAGCTTTTTAAGATAGCAAAGCAGCATAATGTTCATACAACTCTTGATACATCTGGCAATCCATTTACTATGGAAGAACCATTTTTAAGTAAGTTTAACGAGCTTATGGCAGTTACGGATCTTTTTATGTTAGATATTAAGCATATAGATGATGAAAAACATAAGAAGCTTACTGGCTGGACTAACAAGAACATTCTAGAGCTTGCTAAGTATTTATCAGATAACGGAAAAGATATGTGGATAAGACATGTCCTTGTACCAGGTGTAACAGATGACGAGGCAGATCTTAACAAGCTTTCAGAGTTCGTTAAGTCGCTTAAGACAGTAAAGAGGTTCGAGATACTTCCATATCATACTCTTGGAGTGTTTAAATGGCATGATCTTGGAGTTAAGTATGAACTTGAAGATGTTATGCCTCCAACTAAGGAGCAGATAGAAAGAGCAGAGAGCATACTTCATACTCGTGATTATACAGGGTATAAAAACTAAGTTTGTGTGATTACAATGTTTATATAATAATTATTCATAGGTAGATGAGTATTTAACATATATAATTAAACAATCTCTCATTAAATGGTTTACGTAATAATCATTTAATGGGAGATTTTATTATTGCTGAATATTTAATTTTTAAATTATCCTACTATAAAAAAAGAAAATATTAATGAACATGACCACATACTTTTTTCATATTTTTATGTTAATCCACTTTCCCTGTTTGAATCGTACAGTTGCGAATATAAATCTTGACATCTGGTCGGCAAGCACGCCAAGCCATATGCCGATTATTCCTCCACCAAGTGCATATCCGCACAGATAAGAAACAATAGTACGGATAAATGTTACACTTATCATAGATGCTATAGCAGTGTAAAGTGTGTCGCCGGCTCCACGCAGGCAACCCATGTAGATTACCTGACATATCTGGAATATAACAACGAAGATAATAACATGCATTATATTAATACCAATAGCTATTATATGCTCTTCTGTAAAGAATAATCTGTACAATCCCCTTGCACCAAAGAAGTAAACAGCAACTAAAAATACAGCTATAAATGCTCCGATAAGACGGCAGGTTCTTCCATATTCCTTCGCAAGCTCAGGCTTCTTTTCTCCAAGGCTTCGTCCAATAAGTGCAACAGCAGTTGCCTGAAGACCATCACCAAATGCAAATGAAAGTGACATAATGTTCATACCTACCTGGTGTGCTGCCATGGCATCTGTTCCCTGGTTAGCAGCCATGATTGCTGTAAGCATGAAGCCGATACGCATAAGCACCTGCTCAAAGAATACACTGTAACCAACCTTTATAAGGTCGATAAAAGCCTTAGAGGCTGGTTTTATTTTTTTATTTATTATATAAGGTATACTTAAAAAGTTATTCTTTTTTGTTATGGATATTATGCTCATGATACAGCCGACAACAGTTCCTGATACGGTTGCAAGAGCAGCACCCTGTATTCCAAGAGCAGGAAATCCAAAGTGACCATTGATAAAAAGATAATTAAGTATAATGTTTATTGTATTGGAGGTTACATTGGTACGCATAGTAATCTTAGTGTTACCAGCTCCACGCTGGGCAGCGTTAACACCCATCTGTATACAGTTAAATATCATACCACCCATGATTATCTTGAAATAAGCAACGGCACCATCATGTGTTTCTGCTGTGGAACCACATAAGCTGATGATTGGTCCTGCAAGAGTAACAAAGCATATACTAAGAATAATGGCAGATACTATGATAAAGAGTATAGCTGTAAGCATGATCTCATTGGCAGAATCCTTACGTTGTTCGCCACGTCTTCTGGCAACAAGTGCTGATATAGAAACGTTCAGTGCAAAAAAAAGAGCCAGCCCTAAAAGCTTAGGCTGTGTGGTGAGTCCGACAGCAGCAACAGAGGCAGAACCAAGGGAGCTTACCATTAGTGAGTCAATTAATCCTGCAAATGCTATAAAGAAAGATTCAATTATAGCTGGCCATGCCATATTGATAGCAATTTTTAAAGTATCCTTATGATACTTGTCTTTAAAAGTTTTATTTATAGTGTTACTTATATAATTCATATATACCTCTTGTCATATATCCTGTGTATTTATTGTGACTAAAAATGTCTGTAATTTTGTGATTATAATATGTTATTTTTAAGAAATACAGCATATCAATATTTTGCAATACATTAATCAGCTATATTGTTATAGCACTTTTATTATAAATAGGCAAACATATATTGTTTGTAAGCCAAGAACATACTTGTCATTCAGCATTGTTATGAAGCTGCAGGTTTTTATTATCCATAAGAGTTATAGCATTATCTATCAGCTGTATATTATTGATAAGATATTGCGATGGATCTTCTTTAACATTGTAATATGCATCACATTCACAGGTGCAGTCCTGCATTGTAATGTTGTTAATATACGATAGCAGGATGTGTGTTTTTTTATCGCTGCCGTTTTTTAAAGAAGCTTCATTCTTAATATTGCTGAATTGTGTCCATGGATTAATGTTTATAAAGCTTGATACTTTTCCAGTTACATTTTTAATAAGTATATGTTCATAAAGCTGAGGTGTGTCAGGTCGCATTTTAAGCCACAGGAGATTATAACCATTATTTATGCGTATGTTTCGCATAATAATATTACGATTGTGGATAGCTTCTGAACCACAGGTAAGGCAGCCATGACAGAAGTCATATATACAGTCTTCAATTATTATTCTTTCATTTAGTCCGTTATCATAATCAGCTTTGGCATTTATTCCTTTACCACCTTTAAGTGCAACTGCATCGTCATTGACATTAATGTGACATCCCTTTATGTGTACATCAGAACATGCATCTATATCGATCGCATCGGTACTTGGGGCTTTCACTGGAGTACGTGGGCTTGATATTGTACAGTCATAGATTGCGGTATGTGTACATTTATATATGTGGCACGTCCAGAACTGGGAATCTTTCATATGAATACCATATATAGTTACGTTGTCTGAATGTGCGATATATAAAAGGCGGGCACGCTGTTCATCCTTGTTTGTACAGTCAGGATTCCAGCTTCTTCTTAGCCAGAAGCATTTCCAGGCATGCAGACCGTTGCCATCTATTGCTCCTTCACCATATATAGTGAAGCCATCTGCATGGCTGGCGTTAATAAGTGCGGCATAGTACAGGCAGCTTTCGCCTTCAATACGTGTTTTTATTATTGGATAGTCTGTAATATCCTGACTTCCTTTTAATATGCCGTTTTTTTCTATATACAGATTAACTCCTGGCTTAAAAAAAAGGGCACCTGTCATATATGTTCCGTCAGGTATTATAATATAACCTCCACCATTGTCGTACACAGAGTTTATAAGCTTTTGGAATTCTTCAGTATATATGTTACCATCATCTTTTATTCCATAGTCAGTTATAATATATGAATTGGCAGTAGCAGGTGGAGATTGTAAAGCTGACTTGATTTTGGTATAATTCGAATAAAACCAGTTATTTATGGGTGTACCGTCAGGAAAGCTGCCATAGCTGGATGATGATTTGGATGAGGATTTATATGGTGAGCAGGAATCAGGATTAGATTGTGTATTGGTATTTAATTGGGTATTTAAGTTGTCTGCTTTGATGTCTGTATTAGTATGCTTCATTAGATTTCACTTTCTGTATAGATTAATATTTTATAACATGATGTATAATATGGTGTCAGGGCAAAATGTATGGTGGAACTTACATCTTATTATTATATTATTATAGCATAATATAAAAGCAAAATGTGCGTAAAAGATACGCAGGAATGGAGATTAATATGTCAGATACAACAACGAATCTTGGAGAAGGAAGTATAGGCTCACTTCTTGCAAAGCTGGCTGTTCCGGCAGTTGTAGCGCAGGTAGTCAATCTTTTATACAATATAGTAGACAGAATATATATAGGTCATATTCCTGGCATAGGGGCGAGTGCATTAACAGGTGTTGGATTATTCACTCCGATACTTATGTTAATAAATGCATTTGCAATGTTAGCAGGTTCAGGTGGTGCCCCTAGAGCAGCTATATATATGGGAAAGAAGGATAATGAAACTGCACAGAAAATAATGGGAAACTGTTTTTCGTTTCTTATGATATGCGCAGTTGCACTTACTGTCATATTCTATGCGGCAGCACCAACACTTCTTGTATGGTTTGGCGCAAGCAGTGCAACACTTACGTATGCGGTTTCATATGCAAGAATATATATACTGGGAAGTATATTTGTTGTTACTGTATTAGGCATGAATCTTTTTATAACAACGCAGGGCTTTGCAAAGATAAGTATGCTTACAACAGTGATTGGAGCGGTTATTAATATAATACTAGATCCAATATTTATATTTGTATTCGAAATGGGAGTGAAGGGTGCAGCACTAGCAACTGTTATAAGTCAGGCGGTTGGTGCAATATGGATATTAAGATTTCTTACTGGTAATAAAACAATATTAAAGCTTAAAATGAGTGATTTAAGGTTAAAGGGCAGTATAATAGGTCCATGTCTTGCACTTGGAATATCAAGCTTTGTTATGTTGTCAACAGAGAGTATTCTTTCTATAAGCTTTACATCAAGTCTGTCAAAGTTTGGAGGGGATATGGCAGTTGGTGCCATGACTATCATTACAAGTACCAACCAGCTTGTTGTCATGCCGGTACAGGGAATATGTCAGGGGGCACAGCCCATTATAAGTTATAACTATGGTGCCAATAAAAAGGATAGAGTTAAGAAAGCATTTTTTCTGCAGTTTAAGATATGCGTAATATTTACATGTATAAGCTGGCTTGTAATGATGTTGTTTCCACAGATATTCGCAGGAATGTTTACATCAGATGCCAGTCTGGTAAGCTATACATCGTGGGCGTTGCGTATATATATGGCAGGAATATTTGCACTTGGATTCCAGGTCAGCTGCCAGCAGGGATTTATGGCACTTGGACAGGCAAAGGTAAGTCTTGTTATGGCATGCTTAAGAAAGCTGATTCTGTTGATTCCGCTTATATTTACGTTACCATTGCTGCTTTCAGATAAGGTGTTTGCAGTATTTTTAGCAGAGCCGGTCAGCGATATCATAGCCGCGATAGTAACAACAACAGTATTTATGGCGAAGTTTAACGGTATACTTGAACATAAGAAATAACGCATATATTAAATATATCATCTATTATGTCCTGACAGAACAAAAAGGAGCAGCATAACTTGTTAAAACAGTATAAAAATCTTGTCGCCAGTGCACAAAATCTTGATAAGAACATAGTATAGGATTATATTCTGGTCATAAAGAAACAACAAGAATTATTCGGTATCGATAAAAACTTATCGTATAAAAACAATGTTCAGGAGGTTTTATTATGGCTAGAAGGAAGTTTATTAACGCAAAGTTAAAGGGATATAATGAGTTACAGGAAATACTTGTAGAGGATGGAGTGTTTAAAAAGATTGCACCATCTATTGAAGCTGTTGCTGACTGTGAGGTAGAAGATCTTGGTGGTAAGCTTACATTGCCACCATATGTAGATCCACATATTCATCTTGATTATGTATTCACGGCAAGAAAGCAGGGAGCTACGAATGGAACAGGTACATTGTTTGAAGGAATACAAAGATGGAGTGAAACCAAGTCGGATCTTACTATAGATGAGATAAAGGCAAGAGCTATAAAGGCAGTTAAGATGGAAGTATCACATGGTGTACAATATATCAGGACACATGCAGATGTAACAGATCCTAACCTTACAGCACTTAAAGCGTTGCTTGAGTTAAAGGAAGAACTGAAGGATATAGTAACTATCCAGATAGTTTCTTTCCCACAGGAGGGTATGTACTCATATAAGGATGGAGATAAGCTTGTAGAAGAAGGACTTAAGATGGGAGCCGATTGTGTTGGTGGCATACCACATTTTGAATACTGCAGGGAGTTTGGTGAGAAGTCTATACATAAGGTTGTTGAACTTGCAGTTAAGTATGATAAGCTTATAGATGTACATTGTGATGAAAGTGATGATCCTATGAGCAGATTCGTAGAGCTTCTTACAGCACTTTCAATAGTTGAAGGAATCGGACCTAAGACAACAGCAAGCCACACCTGTTCACTTGGTTCTGTTGATAACAGCTATGCATTCAGAATGATGAAGAACTTTAAAAAGGCAGGTCTTAACTTTATATCATGCCCAACAGAAAATATATATCTTCAGGGCAGACAGGATACTTATCCTAAGAGAAGAGGTCTTACAAGGGTTAAGGAGTTATACGAAAATGGTATAAATGTATGCTTTGCACAGGATTCTATACAGGATCCATGGTATCCTGCTGGTAACGGCAACCTTATGAATGTCCTTGATAATGGTATTCATATCGCACAAATGATGTCGTTTGAGGAGATGGATAACTGTCTTGATCTTATAACAGTGAATGGTGCTAAGACTATGAACATATCAGACCAATACGGTATTGAAGCAGGAAAGCCAGCTAACTTTATTGTAGTTGATGCTAAAAGCGAGTTTGAAGCAGTGTGCGAAAGAGCTGATGTAGTGGCAAGTGTCCGAGATGGAGAATATCTGTTCAAGAAGGCTCCGGTACAGTATGAGGCTTTGAGTGATTTTATGGCAAAGTAAGAGTGAATGATAGTTAATGGATTAATAGTTGATAAAGTAGAATTATAATGTGTGACAAACAGATTAGATTAGTTTACTTGTAAGCCAATCTAATCTGTTTTTTATGTTTTATGATATATAAAGAATGTGCTATAATGTAGGATAATATACAATACAGGAACATTTTATATCGCATAGGATTAAAGTTTGACAGGAGAGAAAAAATGTTTGAATGTAAAGATCTATTAACATTGCCATCTATGGCACAGGCGAAAATAATCGCTGGTAAGAGTGGATTGTCTAACAGTATAAGATGGGTATATAAGCCGGAAAATATGAATTTTGCCAAGTGGGTCAAAGGACAGGAACTTCTTATAATAAGTACTCCTGTTATTCAGAGTGAAGATTTCAATCTGCCGATTGTTATTAAAAAAGCAAATAAGCTTAATATGTCGGGAGCACTGCTTCTGACAGGTGACAAGTATATAGCCAGTATAGACAGCAGTGTAGTGTCATATGCGAATCTTAATAATTTTCCGATATTTGTTATATCTGGTGAGATTCCACTTGTAGATATATTTGAAGAAATCGGACATGCAATAGCTTATAATAAGAATTCAGATGCCCTTAGTGATGATATTCTGTCAGGGATTATATTTGGCAAGAATATTAATGCAGATGCATTTGCAATGAAGTTTTCGGAAGCTGGTTATGCTTTGGATGGTAAGAACCGCATGTTTACAATAAATATTCATGGTGACAGAAGAATAGAAGAATATGAATATGACACAGTTATAAGTAAAATAAAAAATGAATTCAATTCAGGTAACATGAATGCTTTGTTATCAAGATATGGCAACAATATTGTCGGTTGTTTCTGCTTAAAAAAGGGAGAGGTGGATGTATCAGGCAGAAGTGCTGATATTAATATGTCAGGTAATAATATATCAGAGATTATTCCAGTTGATTCTTCAATGAAAAATATACAGGACACCGATACAGTGAGTGAATCGGATAAAAAAGAAGTGCTGGCTAAGATATATAAGAGCTTATCAGAGTACCTTTATAGCATAAGCTCTGATATAAAGCTTGTTATGGGGGTTGGGCGTGCATATGAAGGAATAGGTGATTTACAGAAGAGCTTTACAGAAGCATCAAGATGTGTAATACTCTCAGAGAAAATGAATATGTCAGGAAGAGTGTTCTGGTATGAAGAGATGGGAATATATAACCTGTTTTCAGAGCTGGCAGATAAAAAGGTTATGCAGGAATTCATAGACAGTACGTTGGGAGTTATTATTGAGTATGACAGGAATAATAATTCTAAGCTGCTGGAAACGTTGAAAGCATATTTATGGAATAATAACAGTCTTATTCACGCATCTGAACAGTTATACACCCATAGAAATACAGTTAAGTACAGAGTGCAGCGCATAAGCCAGTTAACAGGCAGGGATTTTGATGATGCCATAACCAGGCTGGAATTTATGAATGCCATTATATGTATGGAAATCAGCTGACAGCACATTATCAGAATATATGTTGAGTAGTAATACTGTTTGTGCTGTGAGCACAAAAGAGCTGTAATTGATTTGTATTTGAATGATATAAAGCAGGTTGATGAAATATTTTATGTTGAAACATATAAGGCGGGGTGATATATTACACTCATGAACAGGAAGTAATTTAAATATAATATCTTATGAAGCAAAGGGGCTTTAGCTGGTGACGACCGGCAGAAGTCCCTTTTTTGTACATTTAAGAGGATTTTTTGAAGCTTTAAGAAGATATTATTCAGATAACCTGTCATAAAAAAGATTATTGCCAATGTATATGACAATATTCTAAAACATCAGGATTCAACAAAAGTTACACAGGAAACAGGAGGATTGATTATGAGTTATGGTCTTATAGCGGTAATTATAGTAATCGGTATTGTAATCGGTGCTATAGCTACTAAAAAATGCGAACCTTTTTTGATAGCGGGTTCAATAATAGGAGCTTTATTCTTATATAAACAGAATTTTATAACAGAGTGGGTGGCAACACTTGAAGAGGTCATGAGTGCAGAGGCATATCTGATACTTGTATGTGGCTTGTTTGGAAGTATTATAGCATTACTTACAGCATCTAAGGGACATTTTGGTTTTGCCAAGATTGTATCTAAAATATGTAACACTGAAAAAAAGACATTGTTTACAACATTTATACTTGGTGTGATCATATTTATAGATGATTATCTTAATGTATTGTCAATTGGAACGGCTATGAAAAAGGTGTATGATAAAGTAAAGGTTCCAAGAGAGGCACTTGCTTATCTTCTTGACAGTACAGGTTCACCAGTATGTGTTATGTTCCCATTTTCTTCGTGGGCGGCATATTTCGGGGCAATATTCTTTGCACAGGAAAGTGTGCAGGCACTTGGCGCAAAGACATGGATGGGAGCATATATTAAAGCAATCCCATTCTGTGTGTATCCTATAGTTGCACTTCTTATAGTTATTCTTTTTTCAGCAGGTCTTTTTCCTAAGCTTGGTGGAATGAAGAAAGCGTATGACAGAGTTGCAACAACTGGTAAGGTGTACAGTGATGCAAGTAAGAAGTATAATATGGATGATGAAGAGGGTGCTCAGGATGGTAATATCCTTATACCTATGCTTGTGCTTGTAGTAGTTGCATGTGTAACAGGTAATCTTGTAGTAGCACAGGTTGTATGTCTTGCAATTACGTTAGTTATGTATCTTGCAGAAAAGCTTATGACATTTACCGAATACTGGGATAACTTTGTAAAAGGCTTTGCGGATATGTTACCTATAATCATTCTTCTTATTGCAGCGCTTACTTTTCAGACTATAGCAAGCAAGATGCAGATGACAGAATTCTTTATAGATCTTACACAGCCTATATTATCAGCTAAGATATTCCCTATGTTAGCATTTATCATAACAGGTATATTAGCATTTATGATTGCCAATGCATGGGGCGTATGTACACTTGTAGCACCAGTATTACTTCCACTTGGTGCAAGTGTAGGTGCTAATGCGATACTTATTATGGCGGCTATTCTTTCAGGTTGTGCATTTGGTAACCATGCATGCTTCTATTGTGATACAACAGTTCTTGCTTCACAGGGTTCAGGTATTGATAACTTTGACCATGCAGTATCACAGCTGCCATATGTGCTTATAGGTGCTGCAGTAAGTATTGTGGGATTTCTGGTTCTTGGTTTTGTGTACTAGAAAACAGAAATGATGTAATGGATATAATAATAAATAGTAAAATGTTATTGAAACAGGATTACGGACTGATATTGAAAAAATCAGACAAAAGAGATAAAAGAGATATTTCTGTATAGGAGGCAGTTATGAGTGATGAAAAGAAATATGTAGTTACAATAGCCAGACAGTTTGGCAGTCTTGGAAGACCTATAGCTAAGATGATGAGTGAGAAGCTTGGCATAGAATATTACGACAGGGATATAGTAGAACAGGCAGCAAAAAAGCTGAATCTTCCTGTATCGCATATTGATGAGCTTGAGGAAAAGGTTAAAAAGACAAGCAAGAATTCTTATATGAGGATGATGTTTCCTCTGGGAACTGAATCAAGCTCTGAGCAGGATAATATATTTGAAGCACAGCAGAATATTATGAGGTTTCTTGTTGAGAGAGAAAGCTGCATTATAGTAGGAAGGTGCTCAGATTTCGTGTTATCAGATGAACCTGCTGCAATACACATATACATATATGCACCTTATGATGAACGTGTTAAGAATTGTGTAAAGGATCTGAATCTGACAGAAGAGGATGCAAAAAAGATGATAAGGTCAGTAGATGAGGCAAGAGATAACTATCATATGCATTATGCCGGCTTCCTTCCATCTGACCCTAAGCATAAAAATATCATGGTTGACAGCAGTGTACTTGGTGTTGAGAAAACAGCAGATTTTCTGGTTGATTTTATCAGAAGAAAGTTTGAGCTTAAAACGATATAATGAGCGCAAAAGAAAAGGAAGCGGCTGCGAAGCAGACATTTACTTTTC
>OHIM01001304.1_pt1 | contig 10842 bp, 5 predicted proteins | sample 1568271 | NCBI WGS metagenome assembly OHIM01 (sample SAMEA3879580, study PRJEB24766) | human gut metagenome | biome: human-associated habitat; feature: feces | place: USA | collected 1985/1987
CGCTCACTACTGCTCCCGTAGCTTTCACCGTCTTCACGATTTTCTCGGCCGATTTATCAACCAAGTTATGATCGTAAGACTTCAATTTAATTCTGATCTTTTGGCTCATATTTATTATATGTTTCTAAATATTATTTGATCAAATCAACGCGACCTTGCACCTCTGTCAATACTTGCTTAGCGATAGAAGAGGATACTTGAGCGTAGTGTGAGAACTGCATTGAAGATGTAGCGCGACCTGAAGTAATCGTACGCAAAGCTGTCACATAACCGAATGTCTCAGCCAATGGAACCTTAGCCTTCACGATACGGGCTCCCGTACGGCTAGTCTCCATACCCTCAACTTGTCCACGACGCTTGTTCAAGTCACCGATAACGTCACCCATGTTTTCTTCCGGAGTAACAACTTCCAGCTTCATGATAGGCTCCATCAATACCGGACCTGCCTTAGCGCAAGCGTTCTTGTATGCCTGGATAGCACAGATTTCAAATGACAACTGGTCAGAGTCAACCGGGTGGAAAGAACCGTCGATCAAAGTTACCTTCAGTGAATCCAACGGATAACCGGCCAATACACCGTTCTTCATTGCAGTTGTGAAACCTTTCTGTACAGACGGGATAAATTCCTTAGGAATATTACCGCCCTTCACTTCGTCAACAAACTGCAAGCCGCCTTGAGTAAAGTCCTCATCAACCGGACCGATGTTCACGATGATATCGGCAAACTTACCACGACCACCAGACTGTTTCTTATAAACTTCGCGCAAGTTAACAGTCTTCGTGATAGCCTCCTTATAGTTAACCTGAGGTTTACCCTGGTTACACTCAACCTTGAATTCACGCTTCAGACGGTCGATGATAATATCCAAGTGAAGCTCACCCATACCGGAAATAACTGTCTGACCTGTCTGTTCGTCAGTCTTAACCGTAAACGTTGGGTCTTCTTCAGCCAATTTAGCCAAACCGTTAGACAGTTTATCCATATCCTTCTGAGTCTTAGGCTCAACTGCGATACCGATTACCGGTTCGGGGAAGTCCATAGATTCCAATACGATCGGTGCGGTTTCGTCGCACAGCGTATCACCGGTATGGATATCCTTGAAGCCTACACCGGCACCAATATCACCGGCGCCAATCACCTCAACAGGATTCTGTTTATTTGAGTGCATCTGGAACAGACGTGAAACACGTTCTTTCTTACCAGAGCGAGAGTTATAAATATAAGAACCGGCTTCAATCTTACCTGAATAAACACGGAAGAAAGTCAGACGGCCTACATACGGGTCAGTTGCAATCTTGAACGCCAAAGCAGAAGTCTTTTCATCCTCGCTCGGCTTACGGTCTTCTTCAGCACCGGTTTCAGGGTTTGTACCAACCACATTCTCTGTATCCAGCGGAGAAGGCAAGAATGCACAAACATAATCAAGCAAAGTCTGTACACCCTTATTCTTGAATGAAGAACCACACAACATAGGAACAACAGCCATCTGTACTGTAGCGTTGCGAAGAGCTCTCAATATTTCTTCTTCTGTAATAGTAGAAGGATCATCGAAATATTTCTCCATCAAAGCATCGTCGAACTCAGCTACTTTTTCGAGCATCTTATCTCTCCATTCGTTAGCTTCGTCTACCAAATTAGCAGGGATTTCCTCTACTGTATAGTCGGCACCCATAGTTTCGTCATGCCAGTAGATAGCTTTCATCTTGATAAGATCTACCAAACCTTTGAAAGATTCCTCAGCACCGATAGGCACAACGATAGGACAAGGATTAGCACCCAAAACGTCCTTCATCTGACGAACAACCTCAAAGAAGTCGGCACCCGAACGGTCCATTTTATTAACGTATGCGATACGCGGTACGTTATATTTATCAGCCTGACGCCAAACAGTTTCAGATTGCGGTTCAACGCCACCAACTGCACAATAAGCAGCGACAGCACCGTCCAACACACGTAAAGAGCGTTCTACCTCAGCAGTAAAGTCCACGTGTCCCGGAGTATCAATCAAGTTGATTTTATAAGTATTACCGGCATATTTCCAACGAGTGGTAGTAGCAGCGGAAGTAATAGTGATACCACGTTCCTGTTCTTGCTCCATCCAGTCCATTGTAGCGGCACCATCGTGCACCTCACCGATTTTGTGAGTCAAACCCGTATAAAACAAAATACGTTCAGAGGTTGTTGTCTTTCCGGCATCGATGTGGGCCATGATACCGATATTACGTGTCAAATGTAAATCATTCTTTGCCATTTTCTAATTCCTTTTACTTTAAGTTTTTAATCTTTGATTGGTTATCTCTTATAGTATTAGAATCTGAAATGAGCAAACGCACGGTTAGCCTCGGCCATTCTGTGCATATCTTCTTTACGTTTGAAAGCACCGCCTTGTTCATTGAAAGCATCCATGATTTCAGCAGCCAGTTTGTCAGCCATTGATTTACCGCCACGCTTGCGGGCAAAGATAATCAAATTCTTCATAGAAATTGACTCCTTGCGGTCAGGACGAATTTCAGTAGGAACTTGGAAAGTAGCACCACCTACACGGCGAGACTTCACTTCCACTTGAGGAGTTACGTTGTCCAAAGCTTTTTTCCAGATTTCAAGAGCTGATTTCTCTTCATTCTGCATTTTGTTCTTCACTGTTTCCAAAGCGGCGTAGAAGATTTCATAAGAAGTATTCTTCTTTCCGTCGTACATCAGGTGGTTAACGAACTTGGAAACTTTCACATCATTAAAAACGGGATCCGGAAGGATGATACGTTTTTTAGGTTTTGCTTTTCTCATTTGTCTGAAAGAATAATGTTTTTCGTTCTTGGTTGTTTACTTCTGTCTTCTTCAACTCTCCCTCCGGAGTGTTTACTCAACCTTTAGCATTTCCAACAAACTAAAACGTAAGTTATTACTTTTAATTTTACTGTTTATCAGTTTGGCCGCCTAATTATTTCTTCTTAGCGGGAGCAGCCTGTCCCGGTTTCGGACGTTTAGCACCGTATTTAGAACGTCTTTGAGTACGGTTAGCAACACCTGCAGTATCCAAAGTACCACGAACGATGTGATAACGTACACCCGGAAGGTCTTTTACACGACCGCCGCGAACCAATACGATTGAGTGTTCCTGCAAGTTGTGACCTTCTCCCGGAATGTAAGAGTTCACCTCTTTACCGTTAGTCAAACGTACACGAGCTACTTTACGCATAGCTGAATTCGGTTTCTTCGGAGTGGTTGTATACACTCTCACGCAAACGCCACGTCTTTGAGGACAAGAATCCAAGGCTGGAGACTTACTTTTCTCTACCAAAACCTCGCGTCCTTTTCTTACTAATTGCTGAATTGTAGGCATTTTAATTGTTTTTAGTTATATATTATGTTTATATTAATTCAAAACTATACACTTTTGGGCTGCAAAGATACTAATAAGTTTTGAATAATCAATGCACTACAAGTTTTTTTTTGATTTTACGCTTCACCCTTGATGTTGGGAAGAGGCGGAAATGTTTGTTCGTCCGGCATGCGAATCAGTCCGAAAGCGCGTTCATATTTCCCAATATTCTCTTCGAGTGCACGCAGCAAACGCTTGGCATGTTCGGGTGCCAAAACTATGCGCGATTGCACGCCAGCCTTTGGCATTCCAGGCATCACGCGGATAAAGTCGAGAATAAATTCCGAACTGGAATGAGTTATAATAGCCAAATTGGCATATGTACCTTGCGCCACTTCTTCCTTCAATTCTATCTGGAGTTGACCGTTGTTGTTTTCTTGATTTTCCATGTTGCACAATTGTTTTTAAAATGTTCTTAAAAGATAGACCAAAAGTACTCTTTTTTTTCGGATGATATACATTTAAGTTCAAAAAGACACATAATAATCCGTTCTGAAAAAGGAGCAAGCCACTGCAACCGTTTTGCAGTAGCACTGTAACAAACATACAGAAGCATTGCAGTACAGAAGGAAGAGGCAAAGATAAAACAGAGAGGGAATACTCCTTCTTATAGGATATTCCCTCTCTATTTAATAGAATTATATTGACGTTGTAAGGCTATCCCTCTACTTTCTCGTCTACAGCATAATCAAGTACCGTCTTCTTGTTGGCAAGCATACGGTCGTACTCTTCTTTGGAGCCAACGATAATCTTCTCGAACTCGCGTTGTCCGGTACCGGCAGGAATCAGGTGACCGCAAATTACGTTCTCCTTCATACCTTCCAGACGGTCCACCTTTCCGTTGATGGCAGCCTCGTTCAGTACCTTCGTCGTTTCCTGGAAGGAAGCAGCCGACATGAAGCTTGAAGTCTGCAATGCAGCACGGGTGATACCTTGAAGAATCTGAGTAGATGTAGCAGGAATAGCATCACGTACCTCAACAGGCTTCAAATCACGACGTTTCAACATACTGTTCTCATCACGCAACTTACGAGCAGTAACAATCTGACCCGGCTGCAAATTCTGAGAATCACCAGCGTCAACAACTACTTTCTTGCCCCAAATACGATCGTTTTCTTCCATGAACTCTTGCTTATCCACTACCTGCTGTTCCAAGAAGCGAGTATCGCCCGGCTCATCGATTTCTACCTTACGCATCATTTGACGAACAATAATCTCAAAGTGTTTGTCGTTAATCTTCACACCCTGCAAACGGTAAACGTCTTGCACTTCATTTACGATATATTCCTGTACAGCCGTGGGACCTTTAATGGCCAAAATGTCAGCAGGAGTAATCGCACCGTCAGATAACGGAGTTCCGGCACGAACGTAGTCATTCTCCTGAACCAATATTTGTTTAGACAGATTCACCAAATACTTTTTCACTTCACCTGTCTTAGATGTGACAATAATTTCACGGTTACCACGCTTAATCTTACCCATAGTAATTTCACCGTCTATTTCAGAAACGACAGCAGGATTAGATGGGTTACGAGCCTCAAACAGTTCTGTAACACGAGGAAGACCACCGGTGATATCACCAGCCTTGCCTACAGCACGAGGAATCTTCACAATAATGTCACCAGCTTTCACTGCCTGACCGTTTTCAACCACAACATGCCCCCCCACGGGTAAGTTATAAGTACGGATCAAATTACCATCCTCGGTTACAATATGGGCAGAAGGTACTTTTGTCTTATCCTTAGACTCGATAATGATAATTTCACGCAAACCGGTAGCTTCATCAGACTCTACCTTATAAGTTACGTTTTCAACCACACTCTCGAATTCAATCTTACCAGTAGCCTCTGTGATAATAACAGCGTTGAACGGATCCCACTTAGCAATCAGTTTTCCTTTCTCAACAATATCACCGTCCGCAGCATATAATTTTGAACCATAAGGCACGTTATGAGTTGACAGGATAATTCCTGTATTCACATCGATAAAGCGGACTTCAGCCAAACGACCGACTACCACTTTCACAGCCTCACCCATTTCATCAACCGTATCTACCGTACGTAATTCTTCGAATTCCAAACGTGCATTATTCTTGGCGACAATGCTTGCATTAGCAGCCATATTACCTGCGATACCACCGGCATGGAATGTACGCAATGTCAACTGTGTACCCGGCTCACCAATAGATTGGGCAGCGATTACGCCGACTGCTTCACCTTTCTGAACCATACGACTGGATGCCAAGTTACGTCCATAACACTTAGCACATACCCCTTTCTTAGATTCACAAGTTAATACCGAACGGATTTCAACGCTTTCAATCGGAGAATCCTCGATTTCCTGCGCAATATCCTCTGTAATCTCCTCTCCACCGGCTACAATCAGTTTACCAGTAGTAGGATGGACGATATCATGTACAGAAACACGTCCTAGAATACGTTCGTACAAAGTAGCAATAACTTCATCGTTATTCTTCAAAGCCGTACAAACCAAACCACGAAGTGTTCCACAGTCTTCTTCATTGATAATCACATCATGCGACACGTCTACCAGACGGCGGGTCAAGTATCCCGCATCAGCAGTCTTCAACGCTGTATCCGCCAAACCTTTACGAGCACCGTGGGTAGAAATAAAATACTCTAACACAGACAAACCTTCTTTAAAGTTTGAAAGAATAGGGTTTTCAATAATCTGTGCGCCTTCAGCACCGGCTTTCTGCGGTTTTGCCATCAAACCACGCATACCAGACAACTGACGAATCTGCTCTTTAGAACCACGGGCCCCGGAATCAAGCATCATAAATACTGAATTGAAGCCTTGGTCATCATTCTTAATCGTCTTGTAAAGTATATCAGACAGGTCACTGTTCACGTGAGTCCATGTATCGATAACCTGGTTATAACGTTCATTGTCAGTAATGAAACCCATATTATAGTTCATCATAATCTGTTCCACTTCCTCATTACCACGTTTTACCAGTTCTTCTTTTTCTTTCGGGATAATAATATCACCCAAGTTGAATGACAGACCACCCTTGAACGCCATATAGTAACCTAAGTTCTTAATACCATCCAAGAATTCACAAGCACGTGCAACACCGACAGCTTTGATAACATCACTAATGATATCTCGCAAAGACTTTTTGGAAATAATGGTATTCAAGTACCCCACTTCCGCTGGAACGATTTCATTTACAATCACACGCCCTACGGAGGTTTCTTTCATCATCACATCTACGATTTTGCCATCTTTGTCCAAGTCCTTCACCACTACGTTGACGATAGCATGAATATCCACTTTACCTTCATTATAAGCAATCAAAGCCTCTTCCGGACCGTAGAAAGTCAAGCCTTCACCTTTAGCCCCTTTTCTCAACTTGGTAATATAATACAAACCAAGTACCATATCCTGTGCAGGCACAGTAATAGGAGCACCATTAGCAGGGTTCAGAATGTTATGAGCCTGAAGCATCAACATCTGTGCTTCCAGAATCGCATCATTACTCAAAGGCAAGTGAACCGCCATCTGGTCACCATCGAAGTCGGCATTGAACGCTGTACAAGCCAACGGGTGCAACTGAATAGCTTTACCTTCAATCATATGCGGTTGGAAAGCCTGAATACCCAAACGGTGCAGAGTCGGCGCACGGTTCAGCAATACAGGATGACCTTTCATGACATGTTCCAAGATATCCCAGATCACAGGCTCCTTGCGGTCTACAATCTTCTTTGCAGATTTTACAGTCTTCACAATACCACGTTCAATCAACTTACGGATGATAAACGGCTTGTAAAGCTCTGCAGCCATCAGTTTAGGAATACCACATTCACCCATTTTCAATTCAGGACCAACAACGATTACCGAACGAGCAGAGTAGTCAACACGCTTACCCAGCAAGTTCTGACGGAAACGTCCTTGCTTACCCTTCAAGCTATCGGACAGTGATTTCAATGGACGATTAGCGTCAGTCTTCACTGCACTTGATTTACGTGAGTTATCGAACAAGGAATCGACAGCCTCCTGCAACATACGTTTTTCGTTACGCAAAATCACTTCGGGAGCCTTGATTTCAATCAGTCGCTTCAAACGGTTGTTACGGATAATCACACGACGATACAAGTCATTCAAGTCAGAGGTAGCGAAACGGCCACCATCCAACGGAACCAATGGACGCAGTTCAGGAGGAATAACCGGCACAATACGTACAATCATCCATTCAGGTTTATTACGTCCGCGAGATGCACGGAACGATTCAACTACCTGCAGACGCTTCAAAGCCTCGTTCTTACGTTGCTGCGAAGAATCATTACTTGCTTTATGACGTAATTCATAAGATAAAGCATCCAAATCCAAAGTTGAGAGCAGATCATAAATAGCTTCTGCCCCCATCTTAGCAATAAACTTATTCGGATCTGTATCTTCCAAATATTGGTTTTCTTTAGGAAGTGTATCCAAGATATCCAAATACTCTTCTTCAGAAAGCAAATCATATTTATTAATGCCATCTTCAGCCTTCACACCCGGCTGGATAACCACATAACGTTCATAATATACAATAGCGTCTAGTTTCTTTGTAGGCAGCCCCAACAAATAACCGATCTTGTTCGGCAATGAACGAAAATACCAAATATGCGCTACAGGCACAACTAACTGAATATGTCCCATACGTTCACGACGGACCTTCTTTTCAGTCACTTCAACGCCACATCGGTCACAAACAATACCTTTATAACGGATACGTTTGTACTTACCGCAATGACATTCGTAATCTTTCACCGGACCGAAAATACGCTCGCAGAACAAACCATCACGTTCCGGTTTGTAGGTACGGTAGTTGATCGTTTCAGGCTTCAACACCTCACCGCTCGAATTCTCAAGGATTTCTTCGGGTGAAGCCAAGCCAATTGAGATTTTCGAGAAATTACTCTTTATCTTAGTTTCTTTTCTAAAAGCCATACTTCCTTATTTATAATGTAAAGAGTTATATTTTTTTATTATTCAAGGTTGATACTCAAGCCAAGACCTCTCAGTTCGTGTAACAATACATTCAGAGATTCGGGGATACCCGGAGTTGGCATAGGTTCACCTTTCACAATAGCTTCGTAAGCCTTTGAGCGTCCTACAACGTCATCAGACTTAATGGTCAGGATTTCCTGTAAGATATGTGCTGCGCCGAATGCTTCAAGCGCCCAAACTTCCATTTCTCCGAAACGCTGACCACCGAACTGTGCCTTACCACCAAGCGGCTGCTGAGTAATAAGGGAGTACGGACCGATAGAACGGGCATGCATCTTATCTTCAACCATGTGCCCTAGTTTCAACATATAAGTTACACCCACTGTTGCAGGTTGGTCAAAGCGTTCGCCTGTACCACCATCACAAAGATAAGTCTTACAATAACGAGGCAATCCAGCTTTATCTGTCCATTCATTTAAATCATCCATAGAAGCACCGTCAAAAATAGGAGTAGCAAATTTCACACCCAACTCTTTTCCGGCACGACCTAATACGGCTTCGAAAATCTGACCAATATTCATACGAGAAGGCACACCCAACGGATTCAATACGATATCTACTGGAGTACCATCTGCTAAGAACGGCATATCTTCCTGACGAACCACACGAGAAACAATACCCTTGTTACCGTGACGTCCCGCCATCTTATCACCTACACCAATCTTACGCTTCTTGGCAATATAAACCTTAGCCATCTGAATAATGCCCGCAGGAAGTTCATCACCGATAGTGATAGCAAACTTCTTACGCTTTAATTCAGCATCCAATTCTTTATATTTCTTCAAATAATTCATCACCAAGTCACGAATCATGTCATTCTTATGAGCATCAGCTGTCCACTTGCTCAACTGGATAATAGTATAATCCAATGATTCCAAATCGCGTTTGGTGAACTTCGCCCCCTTGGCAATAACTTCCGTTCCCAAATAATCTTTCACTCCTTGGGAAACCTTACCATTAGTCAAAACCAATAGTTTCTCAATCAAGATATCTTTCAGTTTTGCTGCCTTTTCTTCGAATTCATCATTCAGTTTAGGCAGAATAGCCTTATCGGCATTCTTCTCACTTCTGCTCTTGATAACACGTGAGAACAACTTCTTGTCAATAACGACACCACGTAATGACGGAGAAGCTTTCAATGAAGCATCCTTCACATCACCTGCCTTATCACCGAAAATAGCACGAAGCAATTTTTCTTCCGGAGAAGGATCTGATTCACCTTTCGGAGTAATCTTACCAATCAGGATATCACCCGGTTCGATACGTGCACCTACACGTACAATACCGTTTTCATCCAAATCTTTAGTAGCTTCTTCACTCACGTTAGGAATATCAGAAGTTAATTCTTCCATACCGCGTTTCGTTTCGCGGACCTCCAAAATATATTCATCAACGTGTACAGAAGTCAGCAAGTCCTCACGTACAACGCGTTCATTCAATACAATAGCATCCTCGTAGTTATAACCTTTCCAAGGCATATAAGCCACCAACAGGTTTTTACCCAATGCAAGCTCACCACCCTGAGTTGAATATCCTTCAGTCAGGATATCACCCTTCTTCACACGCTGTCCTTTATCACAAGTAGGACGGAGGTCAATGGTCATGCTCTGATTAGTCTTACGGAATTTAGGAATTCTGTATTCCTTCAAAGCAGGTTCAAAGCTTACAAATTCTTCATCTTCATTTCTGTCATACAAGATACGAATAGTTGTTGCATCGACATATTCTACAACACCATCACCCTCTGCTGCAATCTGAGTACGAGAGTCTTCAACCAACTGTTTTTCAATACCTGTACCTACAATAGGAGCCTCTGTACGCAACAAAGGAACTGCCTGGCGCATCATGTTTGATCCCATCAATGCACGGTTAGCATCGTCATGTTCCAAGAACGGAATCAAAGAAGCAGCGATAGAAGCAATCTGCTGTGGAGAAACATCCATCAACTCTACCTGGTCAGGAGTAACAACAGGATAATCAGCATCACGACGAGCTTTTACTTTCTCACGAACAAATTTGCCTTCATCATCCAATGGAGCATTACCCTGAGCGATTATCTTATCCTCTTCCTCTTCGGCTGTCAGATATTCAATACCTTCATCAGATATATCCACCTTACCATCAGCTACTTTACGATAAGGAGTTGAAATAAAGCCAAGCTCATTAATCTTAGCATACACACACAAAGAAGAAATCAAACCGATATTCGGACCTTCAGGAGTTTCAATCGGACACAAACGACCATAATGAGTATAGTGTACGTCACGAACCTCAAAACCAGCACGTTCACGTGACAGACCACCAGGTCCTAACGCTGACAAACGACGCTTGTGAGTGATTTCAGCCAATGGATTAGTTTGATCCATGAACTGCGACAAAGCATTTGTTCCAAAGAATGAATTGATAACAGAAGAAATAGTCTTCGCATTAATCAAATCAATCGGAG
>OHIM01001308.1_pt1 | contig 10824 bp, 7 predicted proteins | sample 1568271 | NCBI WGS metagenome assembly OHIM01 (sample SAMEA3879580, study PRJEB24766) | human gut metagenome | biome: human-associated habitat; feature: feces | place: USA | collected 1985/1987
ATTATCGCAAAAATTCAGATCTTTCCGCAGATGCAAAGGAAAAGATCAAGACTGCACTGTCCCGTGCGCGCAACAGTTACCGTGAGGTATTTGTCAAGGATTATCAGGCGTGGATGAAGTATGAGTCACAGGGAAGTTTCCGACTGAATAAAGTGGCAAGAGATATTCTGGTAAGGTATTGTCCGTTTGCAAAGGATATCCGCCAGGGACTGGCCACCAATCCACAGTATCAGAATGCATTTCACAGACTTGATGCGGAAAACAGAAAGAAACTGCAGCGGTTTCGTTCTGTTTACGATAAATATGAAGCAGCCGGCGGAGAGATCACACCGGATCTGAAAGAAAATCTGCGGTTTTATCAGATGTAGGAACGGATATGGAATATATAGCTTATGTAGAGACCCCGTATAAAGAAAAATTTGGAATTCCCAGACAGAGCGGGCTGGCGGAGAGCACCTGTGGAGAGATCATTTTCACACCGAAATTCCGGAATCCGGATGCAGTGCGTGGAATCGAAGAGTTTTCCCACCTGTGGCTTCTCTGGGAGTTTTCTAGGGCAAAGCAGGATACCTTTCATGCAACGGTAGCACCTCCCCGTCTGGGAGGAAAAGAAAAACGGGGCGTGTTTGCCACACGTTCCCCCTTCCGCCCGAATTCGATCGGTCTTTCATGCGTGAAACTTGAAAAAGTGCGCATCGATCAGAAGCTTGGACCGGTTCTTACGGTTTCCGGGCTGGATCTGCTTGATCACACACCGCTTTTTGATATCAAACCGTATCTGCCGTACGTGGATGCCCATCCGGAGGCAAAAAACGGTTTTGCGGAAGAATTCCGACAGTTTCAGATACCGGTAGTATTTCCGGAGGAATTGCAGGCACAGATTCCGGAACATCTGCGGGGACCGCTTCTTGAGGTTCTTGCACAGGACCCCAGGGCGGCATACAACAAAAAGCCGGATTATATCTACGGGATGGCATTTGATGATTATGACATCCGGTTTATGGTGGCAGAGGGAATCCTGACGGTAAAAGAGGTCACAAGTCGCACGCAGGAATGGAAAAAAGTCAAGTGAGAGTTGCGCTTGCACGGGGAAAGCCTTATAATAGAAACGTCAAAAGTCAAAAACGCGAAGAAATTCGTGTAGTAGTGAGGTAAGAGGATGAAAGAGTTAAAAGAGTACATTCGCAGTATCCCGGATTTCCCGGAGAAGGGAATTATTTTCCGTGATGTCACAAGTGTACTGCAGGATGCAGATGCACTGAAGCTTTCCATTGATGAACTGGCGAAACGCTTGGAGGGCGTTGATTTTGATGTGATCGCCGGAGCAGAATCCAGAGGCTTTATCTTTGGTGTGCCGATTGCTTATGTCATGCATAAGCCGTTTGTACCGATTCGTAAAAAAGGAAAACTGCCGTGTGAGACAGTTGAAAAAACATATGATCTGGAGTATGGTACGGCAACGATTGAAATGCATAAAGATGCCGTTAAAAAAGGAGAAAAGGTTGTACTTTTGGATGATCTGATTGCAACCGGCGGAACCATGAAAGCTGCTGCAGAACTGGTAGAGGAACTTGGCGGTGAAGTGGTAAAGATGCTGTTTCTCATAGAGTTAAGCGATCTCAACGGACGGGAAGTCTTAAAGGACTATGACGTGGACTCTGTTGTACAGTTCGAGGGAAAATAAAACCTGGTTTGAGATAGGCGTAAAAGAATGGATGAAAGCCCTTCACGCTATGGGGCACACGATGGTGTGTCCTGTGGTTGTGGGGGGCTTTCTAATATTTGATTGTAAATAAAAAGGTAATTTGTTATTATAATCTTATCAGCGTTTTAATGGCGAAACGATTAAAATCTATCTGTTTGGAAAATATGAGCAGTATGAGATCATTGAAATTGAAAAACGAGCGGAGGAAAGAGCATGGCAGAAGTAGAAGGTAGTAAAGATTTGATAAGTGTATTATGGAGTGGCGCAGATATTCTCCGATCCAAGATGGATGCAAATGAATATAAAGATTATTTACTTGGAATTGTATTTTATAAATATCTTTCGGATACATTTTTAATTAAAGTTTATGATTTGATTTATGATGAAAAGCCGAAGAGTTTAAAAGTTGCATTGGATGCATACAAAGAAGCACTGGAAGACGAAAGTGCTGAGGAACTGAAAGAGCAGATAAAGTCAGAATGTCATTACTTGATTGAACCGCAACTTACCTATACGTGTTTTGCTGATGCGGCGAGAAACAATGCATTCAATCGGGAGTTATTGCAAAAAGCTTTTAACAATATTGAACAGAGTGATCCATTGTTTGCAGATTTATTTACAGATATTGATTTGTACTCTAATCGTTTGGGAAATGGAGATCAGAAGCAAAGTGATACCATATCCAGTCTTGTTAAGGAAATTGATAAGGCAGATTTGTTGAATTCAGACGCAGAGATACTTGGAAATGCATATGAATATTTGATTGGACAGTTTGCGTCAGAGACCGGAAAAAAGGCAGGAGAATTTTATACACCACAAGCAGTTTCAAAGATATTAACAAAGATTGCAATTGCAGGGCAGGAAAACAAAAAGGGATTATCTGTATATGATCCATGCATGGGTTCTGGGTCTCTTTTGTTAAATGCCAAAAAGTATGCCACTGAACCAGGTTATATTAAGTATTATGGGCAGGAGCTAAATACTTCTACTTATAATCTGGCACGTATGAATATGTTTTTACATGGAATTACTCCGGAGAATCAGGTACTTCGCAATGGTGATACGCTGGATGGAGACTGGCCGACAGGAGAAGAGACCGATTTCAACATGGTACTTATGAATCCACCATACTCTGCAAAATGGAGTGCAACAGCCGGATTTTTACAAGATGAAAGATTCAGCGACTATGGAGTATTGGCTCCAAAATCAAAAGCGGATTATGCTTTTTTACTTCATGGTCTGTATCATTTAAAAAGTAATGGAACAATGGCAATTGTATTACCTCATGGGGTTCTGTTCCGAGGGGCAGCAGAAGGAAAAATCAGGGAAAAACTGCTTCGTGCAGGGAATATTTATGCAGTAATTGGATTGCCTGCCAATTTATTTTATAATACTTCAATTCCTACTTGTATCATCGTTTTAAAGAAACACAGAGATGGAAGAGATGTGTTGTTTATTGATGCATCAAAGAAATTTGACAAAGGAAAAAAGCAAAATGCCATGACAGATGAACATATAGAAGCTGTTATGGAGTTGTACAGTAAAAGAGAAACAGTAGAAAAAGAATCCTATCTTGCAAGTTTTGAGGATATTGAGAAGAATGATTTTAATTTGAATATTCCGCGTTATGTAGATAATTTTGAAAAAGAGGAAGAAGTCGATATAAATGCTCTTTTAACGCAGATGGATCAGACGGATAAGGAATTGGAACAGGCGCAGGGAGAATTTCTGTCCTTACTTAAGGATTTGACATCTACGGATGAAACTATTATGTCCTCGTTGAATGAACTGATTAGGAAGATGGAGGGGTGATAGCGATGGGAAAACCTAAAATTAGATTCAAAGGGTATGAGGACGATTGGGAACAGCGTAAGTTCTCAGAGTTCGTCAAAAATGTAGCTGTAAGAAATAGAGAAGGGTTGGAGTTAGAGTGCTATGCAGTAACAAATGATAGAGGCTTTATATCTCAAAAGGATGCGCATGATGACTTCGGATATATGGTAGATGTTGATACAACAGCCTACAATATTGTCCCTCCAAATTCATTTGCATATAATCCCGCTAGAATAAATGTTGGCTCGATAGGATACTATGCAGGTACTGAAAATGTAATAGTTAGTTCACTTTATGAGGTTTTTCAGACAGCGGATTATGTTGATGATAGATTTCTTTGGCATTGGTTTAAGTCTGAGCATTTTCCGAAATGGATTGAGAGATTACAGGAAGGAAGCGTGCGTCTTTACTTCTATTATGATAAGCTTATTCAGTGTGAGATAAAGATGCCATCTTTAGAGGAACAGATGAAGATAGGAGCATATTTTAATCACCTCGATCACCTCATCACTCTTCACCAACGTAAGTGTTATAGATTTATTGATATTGTGCTGGACGCTTGGGAACAGCGTAAGTTTGGTGATTTATATTGTAAAGTATCAGAAAAAAATGATCTTAGTTTCGGGTCTGATAAAATAATATCAGTAGCAAATATGTATTTCAAAGAAGATGTGAAGGATTCTTCTGAAGAATATATGAGAACCTATAATGTAATGAGATTAGGTGATATTGCATTTGAGGGGAACAAAAGTAAGAATTATGCTCACGGAAGATTTGTAGAGAACACGATTGGAGATGGCATAGTATCTCATGTTTTCGATGTTTTCAGACCTATAGCAGAGTATGATTTGTATTTCTGGAAATATCTTATCAATAACGAAGACGTTATGGGGAGAATAATGACTCGTTGTACTAAGGCATCTACAATGATGACTAATTTGGTGACAAATGATTTCCTTAAAGAAGAAATAATGGTGCCTTCTTTAGATGAACAAAGGAAAATAGGTAAGTATTTAGATGATCTTGACAACCTCATCACTCTTCACCAGCATAAGCTATTTTGCGCAAAAAATGTAATGAAATACATAACAACCGATATAAACACACCCAAAAAGGAGGCTATTATGGCAGAATTAGAGTCCGTGATAGAGCAGAAACTTATTGAACAACTGATTTATGGTGATTCACAATGGACGTATCGCGAAGACTTAAAAACAGAAGCAGATCTTTGGAAGAATTTCAGATATATTCTTGAACAGAATAATAAGGAACGTTTAAATGGAGAACCACTTTCGGATGCAGAATTTGAACAGGTAAAGAATCAACTGCAGTTTTCATCATTCTATAAGGCTGGCGAATGGTTAGTTGGTGAAAATGGAAAAGTAATGGTACACGTACAAAGGGATACCGAACGGTTGCATCTTGTTGTGATGAATCATGAGCATATTGCAGGTGGCAGCAGTGTTTATGAGGTGATTAATCAGTACAATGCGTTAAAAATGGATGAGGATAGTAGTGTAAATGCAAGAGACCGAAGATTTGATGTTACTCTTATGATCAATGGATTGCCGATGATTCATATAGAATTGAAAAATAAGCAGCATTCGTACATGGATGGATTCTGGCAGATAAAAAAATATATTGGAGAGGGAAAATTTACGGGAATATTCTCAGCTGTACAGATGTTTGTAATCAGTAATGGGGTTGATATAAAATATTTTTCAGCTGCAAGTGATACCGAATTGAATCCGAAGTTTATCAGTGGATGGCTGGATAAGGAAAATAACGCAGTTTCCGATTACCTTGTTTTTGCAAAAAGTGTGCTTCGTATTCCTGAGGCACATGAGATGATAGCAAGATATACAGTATTGGATGAAGAGGCAAAGCGTTTGATTTTGTTGCGCCCTTATCAGATCCATGCAATAGAAGCAATTCGTGATGCTTCTAAGACTGGAAAATCTGGTTTTGTATGGCATACAACTGGATCAGGAAAAACCTTAACTTCTTATAAAGCTACCAGAAATTTGTTAATGGATATTCCAGCGATTGATAAAGCTATCTTTTTAATTGATCGAAAAGATCTGGATACGCAGACCACCATGGCATTTCAGGCATATGCGAATAATGATCTGATAGATGTAGATGAGACAGACAATGTGTTTGATTTAAAGAAAAAGTTGAAATCAGATGATCGTCAGGTGATTGTGACAACGATCCAGAAATTGCAGAGATTAATCACCAGAAAATTGCAAGAAGGTACACCGGAATATCACAAAATTAAAAACCTGAAAATTGCATTTGTTGTAGATGAATGTCATAGAGCTGTCACTCCTGGAACAAAACGGGAAATAGAAAGATTTTTTGGAAATTCCTTATGGTATGGATTTACAGGCACTCCCCGGTTTGCGGAAAATCCATATCCACAGATGGGAGATCTGCCCCGTACTACACAGGAATTATATGGAGATTGCCTGCATAAATATACGATTCAGAATGCCATTCATGATAATGCTGTTTTAGGATTTCAGGTGGAACATAATGGACCCAAAAATAAAAAGGATGAAACGGACAGTAATCTTTATGTAACCGAAAGTCATATGTTGAAAGTACTCGAGGTGATTTTGAATAAATCTTATTATAAGTTGGGATTTCAAAATGGAAAAGGAAAGACATATGAGGGGTTACTTACAGCGAGTTCCATCCAATTGGCACAAAAATATTATGATTTGTTGAAAATGGTAAAGGAAGGGAAGACAACACTTAAAATAGATGAAAAAATAAAACAGGTATTACCGGATTTTCCAAAGTTTGCAATTACTTATTCCGTAACAGAAAACGAAGAAGGTTCCCATGTAAATCAGCAGAAGATGCAGGAATCATTAGATGATTACAATAAAATGTTTGGAACAAAATATGAGATTTCTCAAATACAGGGATACAATGGAAATCTGAATAAGCGTCTTGCAAGGAAGGATGCAAAATATAAGAGCAGAAATGAGCAGCTGGATCTGGTGATTGTAGTCGATCGACTTTTGACCGGTTTTGATGCACCATGTCTGTCAACGATATTCATTGACAGACCGCCAATGGGACCGCATGATTTGATTCAGGCATTTTCCAGAACAAATCGTATTTATGATAAAAATAAAGTATATGGCCAGATTGTTACATTTCAGGCACCAAAATTATTTAAGGAGAGTGTTGATAATGCGGTACGATTGTACTCTGCAGGAAGTACACAAACAGCTCTTCTGGCAGATTGGAAAGAGGTGGAATCGGCATTTCGCAAGTCATTAAAAGCACTTCGAATATCTGCAGAGACTCCGGAAGAAGTTCCGGGAATGTCAATAAAAGAGAAAAAAATATTTGTTAAGCTGTTTCAGGATTTTGACAAGTTTTTTGCGCAATTAAAATCATTTACACAGTATGAAGATAATATGCTGGCTGGATATGGTATTACGGAAGATGAGTATACGGATTATGCAGGACAGTACTTAAATGCAAAAGAGGAAATTAAAGAAGATACCGATGGTCAAATTGATGATCCGGGAGTGCCTGTAGTAGATGAAGATTATGAATTAATGGCATACAGTCATACAAAGATTGATTATGAGTATATTATCAATCTGATCCAGAACATTGTATCACCAGATGAAGAATCACAGGATGTCACACAGGAACAGAAACAAAAGCAGATGGATGAGGTAAAGCAATATGTGGAAGAACTCAGAAAAGATAATCCGAAAGTAGCTGAGATAATGACTACTTTAATTGGAGAAATTGAGCAGGATGTAAATAAGTATAAAGGAAAGTCCATTCTGAATATTGTTGAAAATATGAAACAAGAGTGTATTGAAAAAGTAGTTACAGATTTTTGTATTACATGGTATACGTCTAAAGATGATGTTATGTATGCGGCAATGCATTATCGAAATGGAGAGATCCCGAATGAGAGTGCAATTAAAGAGACAGCAAATTTTACCAGTTACAAAGAAGTACAGGAGAGAGCAATTCCAAAATTTAAATATTATACAATGATGATTGCTGAGTTAAGAAAAACTCTGGATGAAGAAATTAAACCTCTTATGAACCATTAGGATTGATTTGTATATATAAATATTCTTTACTGTTCTTATCAGCGTAAGTAGTACAGGAAACGGAGGTGCTTATGCGAAATGATGAGAACACCACAGAACTTTTCTGTAATTATTATAAGGAATGGGTTAATGTATATAAGAAGGATGCCATAAGAGAAGCAACTTTGGCAAAATACCGAATGACACAAAAGTGGGTAGAAAAACTGGTGCCGGATTTGAAAGTATCTGAACTTACAAGAACGATGTATCAGCAGCTTTTAAATGATTATGCAAAAGAACATGAAAGACAGACAACACTTGATTTTCATCATCAGTTGAAAGGAGCAATTCTGGATGCCGTTGATGAGGGACTGATAGAAAGAGATCCTACAAGAAAAGCAATTATTAAAGGAAAAACACCAAAAGTAAAAAAGATTAAATATCTCAATCAGTTTGAACTTCATACATTGATTGCACATCTTGACATAAAGGAAAAACCAAATTGGGATTGGTTTATTCTATTGGTTGCCAAAACGGGTATGCGTTTTTCAGAAGCACTTGCAATTACTCCAGCAGATTTTGATTTTGCAAGGCAGACATTATCGGTAAGCAAAACCTGGGATTATAAAGGAACAGGTGGTTTTTTACCTACTAAAAACAAGTCATCGGTCAGAAAAATACAAATAGATTGGCAAATTGTTGTAAAGTTCTCTGAATTGGTTAAAAATCTGCCGGAGGATAAGCCGATTTTTGTAGGAGAAGAAAAAATATATAATTCAACGGTTAATGATGTTCTTGCGAGGCATTGCAGGGATTGTGGTATTTCAGTGATTTCAATTCATGGGCTTCGACATACACATGCATCACTGTTATTATTTGCAGGAGTATCCATTGCCAGTGTAGCAAGACGCTTGGGACATGCCAGTATGACTACTACCCAGAAAACATATTTACATATTATACAGGAACTTGAAAACAAGGATGTAGATCTGGTAATGAGGACATTATCTGGATTATAGAACATTAAAATTTTAAAATTGTGCTGCTTACGCTGAAGCTCTCTGTTTCATGACACTGTATACCATTATAGCAGAATAAAACAGCATGACCTGTACATACTATCAGAAAAACAAAGTAAGGAGAGACAGTATGGATCAGCAGGTTGGATCAGGGAGTCTTTGCTTTGCAAAGGCTCCTTTTATTATTGGAACAGCATCTGTGGTTGGAACCAAAGAGGGGGAAGGCCCCCTGGCAGATGCATTTGACTGTATCGGACCGGATGATAAATTTGGTCAGCAGACATGGGAGGCCGCAGAGAGCAGTCTGCAGAAAGAAGCATTGACGCTTGCCCTCGGGAAAGCAGATCAAAAGCCGGAAGATATGCGGTATCTGTTTGCCGGAGATCTGCTTGGACAGCTGATTGCCTCATCATTTGGACTGAAAACGTTTGAAATTCCACTGTTTGGACTGTACGGGGCATGTTCCACGTGTGGAGAAGCGCTGGCACTTTCTGCAATGACGGTAGCGGCTGGATATGCGGATCGCGTGGCTGCAGTCACTTCGAGCCATTTTGCCAGTGCGGAAAAACAGTTCCGTTTTCCGCTGGAATACGCAAATCAGCGTCCGGTAAGTGCCACATGGACAGTGACCGGAGGCGGTGCATTTATTCTGTCAAAGGATGCGAAGCAGCCGCTGGCAAAGGTGGCGGGAGTCACAACCGGAAAGATTGTAGATTACGGAATCAAAGATTCCATGAATATGGGAGCTGTGATGGCACCGGCTGCCGCTGAGCTGATTGCGCAGAATCTTACGGATTTTAAACGAAAACCCGAAGATTATGACCGGATTATCACGGGAGACCTGGGAGAAGTCGGTCAGCAGATTCTGTTTGATCTGCTGCTGAAAAAAGGCATGGATATCCGCAAGCAGCATGAGGACTGTGGCATGTTAATTTTTGATTCACAGACACAGGGAACCGGTTCCGGAGGATCGGGATGCGGATGTGCAGCCTCGGTGCTGAGTGCGCATTTTCTGCCAAAACTGGCAAGCGGGGAATTGAAAAGAATACTTTTTGTGCCGACAGGCGCACTGCTTTCTACGGTCAGTTTCAATGAAGGACAGACAATACCGGGGATTGCACACGGTGTTGTGCTGGAAAGCTGTATTTCATCCGCAAAAAAGGAGGGATAAGGATATGCAGTATGTAATTGCATTTGTAACAGGGGGAATGATCTGTGCACTGTCACAGATCCTGATGGAAAAAACAAAAATGCTTCCGGGACGTATCATGGTTCTTTTGGTCTGCCTTGGGGCCATCCTTGGATTTGTGGGGATCTATGAGCCGTTTTCCAAATGGGCGCAGGCGGGCGCGAATGTGCCGCTTCTGGGATTTGGAAACAATCTCTGGAAGGGTGTCAAAGAGATGGTGGACAAGAAAGGATTTATCGGTATTTTTCTGGGCGGCTTTAAAAACTGTGCGGCAGGGCTTTCCGCAGCACTCGTTTTTTCTTATATTGCTTCCCTGCTCTGCCAGCCAAAGATGAAAAAGCACTAGCAAATCTGGAAAATTCTGTTGTATAATAAATGGGAATTTTGCACACACTAGCTTTGTAGATCAAATAAAAGGAGATATGTGTGATGAAAAAATTAAAAGTTCTGATGATGGGCGGAATGCTTGCAGCAGGGATCTGTCTGTTTGCGGCCTGTGGTACAGCAAATGATGACGGAACGAACAATGGTGTAAACGATACTTCCAATACACAGGTTACTACACAGGAAAACATTCCGGGAACGGACAATACGACTGGAAATGGTACAACAGACAATAATACGGATGCCGGAAATTCCAAAAACGATGGCAATGTCGGAAAAGATATCGGGGATGTGGGAAAAGATGTCGTGGATGGTGTGAAAGATGCCGGTGATGCTGTGGCAGATGGCGTGGATGATGCAATTGACGCGGTAGATCCGGATGCAGACACAAACAATGGCGGTAAGACCAATACCGGACGTTAGACAGGATTACCTATGAAAAAAGCAGTCAGAAGCAAGTATCTATATGAAATGGGGGAGAATGATGACAAAGGTAAAGTCTGAAATAAGATTGGAAACGAGGAATATTCGATTTAAACGACAATTGAAATTAAATGCCTGGTGTTGGTTGTTCATGTTATTAGCAGTTGTCTTTTATGTTTTGTTTCAAGGATATCC
>OHIM01001310.1_pt1 | contig 10812 bp, 8 predicted proteins | sample 1568271 | NCBI WGS metagenome assembly OHIM01 (sample SAMEA3879580, study PRJEB24766) | human gut metagenome | biome: human-associated habitat; feature: feces | place: USA | collected 1985/1987
ATATGCTGCACCCATAAACAATATTCCAACAATTAATAGGCCAACAAATCCTGCATTAAAAACTGATGGATACTTATCAGAAATATTAAACAAAGTTAACTTACCCATATTTAATGTTTCAAATAATCCAAGCTCCTTTAAATATCCATAGGACATGGAAAAAGCAAATGCTCCAACTAATCCACCTATTACAGCTGCAACAGCTCTTTTAACACTATTGCTTCCAATTGCACCAACACAAGTACCTGGACATGTTCCCACAGCACCAAATGCAATTCCAAATAATAATCCACCAATTATAACACCTAAATTCATAGTCTTAATACTTAAATGAGAGGTATCAAATATGCCTAATAAACTTGAAATAGAAAGTAATACACTTGAAAAACCTATTGCAAATAAAATTATCTTAGCTAAAGATAAGTCCTCTAATCTTAACATTTTCAGTATATTTTTAAAACCTGTAGCTCCTACATATGCTAGTGCAAATCCAAAGAAGCCCCCAAGTAAAATTGCCAATAAAATTCCCATCTATCTTTCCTCCTTAGTTTGCTTTTTTAATTTTTTTAACAATTATAGCTGTTGGTATGGCAGTAGCAAAAACAGATACTGCAAATACATAGCCACTTATACTACCTTGCATCATTCCACTCATCATATGCCCACTAGTACATCCATCAGCCATTCTTGCTCCAAATAGTAGTAAAAATCCTCCAATAAAACTAGGTGCATACTTTCTTATAAAACCTTTTTTATTATCATCTAATGAACATGATTCCACATCATCATCATCTTCTTCTTCTTCAGCTTTCTTCTTTCTGCTAAATAACAAATATCCTAAATATCCACCTACTGGAATTGATAATACAAAAATAAAATCATAGTTTAATGGATTCTTTATAGCCTTTGCTAATTTCCCTTCTGATTTATCATAATATGCATTTGAACTTCTATAGCCAGTTTCCCTGCTTGAATCTTCAACTATTACATCACTATCCACTGTACTATGTACTATTCCTGATAGCACTGAAAATTGAGTTGAAACTCCTATTGGTTTAACAAGTAAGATAGCTATAAAGAATGAAAAACCTAACACTACAGCACCCTTTATCCAATTATTTTTATTCATTTCTTTTCCTCCTTAAATTTTTATCCTTGGTTTGTTTATACTATATATAATTTTTTTAATTTTTTATGTGACAAAGTCACATAAAGTGCTATTTTATTATGGCTATTCACACAAAAAAATAAGATAGGTCTTTAAAACCTATCCTAACAACACTAATCTTGCTTCTTCATTTCTAAAATTAAAATATGAGAAGTCTTTTTAGCTTTAATTAAAATATTTTCTTCAACTATTTCCATTCCATCTCTTTCATTTAATTCAATTTCATTAATTATTGAATTACCTTCTATTTGAACTAGGTAAGCTTGCCTTCCCTCATTAACTTTAAAATCAATATCTTTCCCTTCTTCAAGCTCTATGACATAAATATTCATATCTTGATTTATTTTTATTGGAGCACTTCCCTCTTTACTTGACACAATATGAAGCCATTTGTTTTGTCTATCCTCCCAATTAAATCTATAATCTCCATAATCAGGCTTGTAATCTTGTTTATCAGGTAAAATCCATATTTGTAATAATCTTAATGTATCTTTTCCAAGGTTATGCTCACTATGATGAACTCCTGTACCTGCACTCATATATTGAGCATGCCCACGACTTATGGTATTTTTGTTCCCCATACTATCTCCATGAGTTAATTCACCATTAACAACATATGATATTATTTCCATATCTCTATGAGGATGAGTTCCAAACCCAGTATTAGGTTGAATTAAGTCATCATTTATAACTCTTAAAACCCCAAAATTCATATTATTTGGATTATAGTATTCTGCAAATGAAAAATGAAATTTACTTCTTAACCACCCAAGATTACTGCTTCCCATATTATTACTATCTATTTTTCTTAACATTTTACATCACTCCTTTTTAATATAGTTTTTATTATTAATTTCAAACTATTCATATATAATTCAATAAAAGTAGCTTATTTAACTATATTTCAAATTCAAGTTTTGATTATATAAAAATAGCTAGTAAAACTTTTATTATTTTACTAGCTACTTTTGTAATATACTTTATTATCTCACCATTTTTATTAGCTTATCTTTTTAGGATTACAGTAGTTAAAATAACTCCTTACACACTTTAATCTTAAAAGCATTATAGTTGAAATCCCTGATATTATACTAATATACATTCCCAACTTATCTGAACTCTCTATTGCGTCTCCTGACTTTGATATTAGTATCATTAAAAAGATATAAAATACTATGCTTATAAAGGTATAAATGAAATATATATTTTTAGCCCATTTCTTCCCCTTAAAAACATTTATTCCAACGAAAAATGTCAAACTTACTCCTAATACCACAAGAAGGATTATTGTCCCTTCTACCATTGCAAATGCTATTGATATAATATCTGAAATAATAGAGTACATAATAAGGAATCCAAGTATTTTCCTTCCCTTAAGTTCATCTCCATCTAAACTCTTATCCTTAAATGATTTTTTCCATATAATAATACTCAAATAGCATCCCAATACCATAAAAACCACGCTTAATATCTTTGAAACCAAGGTATTTTCATCAAGTAAAATACTTTTCTCATTAATATCCAGCATTTTATATGTTTTAGGCTGTCTATTAGAACTGATATAGTTACTTTCAAATGTATTTTTAAAATACACTACTCCATCATAGGCATTTTTAATGTTGCATGGACTTCCATGCAAGAAATTCATACTTGAGATTTCTTTCCACCCAACATTATACATATTAACATCCTCAGTAAATATCTCCTTAATTTTGGGGTCATTTATAGCTTTATCAACCTTAAAATAAATCATCTCCTCATCTGGGAAAATGCTATGAATCTTTCCACTAAAAACATTCTCATTACTTTGTGTTACTCCAAGCCCAACAGGTTTTCTACTATTATCAGCAGTATTAAACCTTCCAGAGTAAAAATCAAAGCCAATTGCATAATAGTGATTTCCAAGTTCCTTTGAAAGAAGATTTCCCATGTAATAAACTGTATTTTCTTCCTTTGTAATATGGCTATTATGTGCCCAAAGCATTACTTTATCATTATTGTAATATTTCTTTTCATAGTTTTGAATCCACAAAATATTATTTTTCATTTCCTCATCTCTATAAGAAATATTAGTCATATTTGATAGCTTTTTATTGTAGGCAAGCTTTTCTATAAAATCATATTCTTTAGGTGAAGATGCCTTAATATATTTATCTTTATTTGTTTTTAAATCATCCAAAACCTTTGAAAACAAATTAAAATCACTTTCTTTAATTGCAGTTACTTCTTCAAAATATCCACTGTTAATACTTTTATAATAATCCTCAAAAGGTAAATAACCACTGTAAGTGTCCTGAATATCAAAGCCATAAAACCTAACCTTTTCCGAATCCGTTGCAGTTTTATTGTATTCTCTCATCCATTTAACTAATTCAAGTAGCTCCTTTGTTGCAAATACTGATGTATTAACCTCAATTAAACCCTCAATATTTCCCTCTCCAGTTTGTACATACTCGTTTATCCCATTACAGAAGCTCATTGGTACCTCAATTGCAAATGCTCTAAAGCCCATTTCCTCAACTAAAAACCTAAATAACCTGTCCTTAAACTGAAAAAAACTTCCTGTTCCATGGGTAGCCTCACCAACTCCAACAACAGTTTTACCTTTTAACTCATCCTTTAAAAACATTAAATCTTCATAAGAATCACTAGGATTTGTTCCCTTAAGACTTTCATAGCTTCCATCACTTGCCCTAGCTATACTAGTAGGAAATACTAAAAGCAGCAATAAGGTACAAACAATTAGCACACCCTTTTTAAACCCCTTCATTGCAATCTCCCCTTTTAAATAATATTAATTTACCATGTAATCTAAGCTTAAATTCATTTCTACCTAACGTCATTAATACTATTTTACTTTACGTGTAAAACAAAGTATAACCTTACATAATTTAGCTAAACATATTTATTATTTGCTTCTTGATTCGTAAATTTCTTTTTCTGCATCTATAAACACCTTATCTATAACTCCATAAGCCTAACTATATTCCCTATCAGAGGCATATCCATATACAAAGAAGCACTAACCATAAAAGATTAGTGCTTCTTCTATATATCACTTTATTTTAAGCTCTCTCCATTTGACTCTATAACTTCCTTATACCAATCAAATGATTTTTTCTTCTTACGTGAATAGTCTCCAGTACCATCATCTTGCTTATCCACATAAATAAATCCATATCTCTTCTTCATTTCACCAGTAGTTGCACTTACTAAATCAATTGGCCCCCACATTAAGTACCCAAAACACTCTACTCCATCTTCTTCAGCAGCTTTCTTTAACTGAATTAAATGTTGATTTAAGTAATCAATTCTATAATCATCATTTATGCTTCCATCTGCTTCTACCTTATCCATAGCTCCAAGACCATTTTCTGAAACTATAATAGGTAACTCATATCTACGGTAAACATAATTTAATAAATATCTAAGTCCAATTGGGTCAATTGACCATCCCCATTTACTTTTTTCTAGATAAGGATTTTGCACCCCTCCAAAAAGAGTTTCTTCTCCATTATCATCCCCTTCGTAATGGGCAACACTAGTTGAATAGTAGTTTACTCCTATGAAATCTAACTTACCATTATAGAAAGATTCTTTATCCTCATTAGAGATTTCAAGTTGTATATCTGAATCCTTATATTCTTTTAACTTATATTTAGGGAAGCAACCATTACACATTGCATCTATTTGATAGAAATCACGATCCATTTCTTTAAAGGCATTCATAACGTTAACTGGATTACAATTTATAGGATAAACAGGTGTTAATCCAAAAACACATCCCACCTTATTATTAGGATCAATTTCATGAGCTAACTCTACAGCTTTTACACCTGCAAGTGTCATATTATATCCAATAGTAGCTAATGTTTGTTTCTTTTCTACCATCTCACTAAACTTAAGCCCTGCGATTATATATGTAAAAATATCTGATGCTTCAGTTTGTGGGTCAATATGGTTCATTTCATTAAAAGTAACCCAATACTTAACTTTACCTTTCAATGCTTCAAACATAGTTTTGCAATACTTTAAGTAAAAATCAATTACCTTTCTATTTGTCCATGATCCATATTTTCTTACCAGGTTTACTGGCATTTCAAAGTGATATAATGTAACAATTGGCTCTATACCATTTTTAATTAATTCCTCTACAACACTTTGATAATATTCAATCCCTTTTTTATTTGGTTCTTCATCATCACCATTTGGATAGATTCTTGACCAATCAATAGAAATTCTAAGAGCTTTAAATCCCATTTCTCCAAATAGAGCAATGTCATCCTTAAATCTGTGATAAAAATCAATGCCCTCATGAGAAGGATATCTCTTGCCATCTTCTATATCTTTACAAATTTCACGAGGTACTTCATAAGAACCGCTAGTAACTAAATCCATTATACCGATTCCCTTACCATCAACATTCCACGCACCTTCACATTGATGGGCAGCTATGCTTCCTCCCCATAAAAAATCTTTTCTTAATTTCATAATAAAAACCTCACACTAAATTTATAGAACTATCTTAATACATTCTTCCTTGTCACTTATAACATCTTTAGATACTGGAATTACATCAAGATAATCTTGAGTATTTGTTACTACCATTATAATAGTTGGGTCAAAGCCTTCTTCTTTTACTTTATCAAAATCAACTTGTACTAATGGTTGTCCTATTTTCACCTTATCCCCTTGGTTTACCATTGTAGTGAAATGCTTTCCTTCTAATTCTACAGTATCAATACCAATGTGAATTAAAAGTTCTACTCCAGACTCTGTCTTAAGTCCAAATGCATGTTTTGTTGGGAATACACAAATAACTTCCCCATCAACTGGTGCAACTACTAAATTATTATCAGCTATTATTCCTACACCACTTCCAAGAGCTCCACTTGAAAATGCTTTATCATTAATTTCAGATAACTTAACTAATTTTCCAGTAGCACATCCATTAACTACAACCTTATTCATAATAGAATCATCGCTTTTAGAAGATACAGCTTTCTCATCTGAAGCTTCAGCTTTTTCACTATCTTTAGGAATACCTAAAAAGTATGCTGCAACTGCTGCTGCTACAAAACCTATTATAACTGCTATAATCATTGAATAGAAATTCTTATAGTCATTGTTTCCAATATAAGAAGGTAATCCTGCTAATCCCCAAGCCATTGCATATGTTTTTACATTTGCAATACCTGCATATAATCCCCCAAGTCCGCCACCAATAGCTACTGCAAGGAATAATTTTCTAAACTTAACGAAAGCTCCATATATAGCTGGTTCTGTAACTCCCATTAATGCACTAAAACTGAAAGTACCAAATAATTGTTTTTGCTTTTCATTCTTAGCTCTTAAGAAATATCCAAGCATTGCTCCAGCAACAGCTATATCTGAAATTGTACATGCAGCATAGAAAATTGGGTCATAACCAAGTTCTGCATGGAATTGAACTACTATAGGAATAATAAAGTTTCCAGCACCAAACATAATTAAGAATGGTTGAACAGCAGCATATAAAGCAATAACACTCCAATTACCTAAAGTATTCATTAAGAACATGCAAACCCAACTCATAGCACTACCAATCCATTCACCAATTGGACCAAAGAACATTAAAGTAATTGGTAAACAAATAATTAAAGTAAATACTGGTACTAAGAAATAATGTAAAAACTTTGGTAATACCTTCTTTAAGGATTTTTGAACATATCCCATAAACCATACAGCTAAAATAATAGGAATAAATGAGTTAGAGTAAGTAGTTGTAGGAAGTGCTATTCCAAAAAAGCTTAACCCCTCAACTCCATTAATTCCTGTTGATAAAAGCGTTGCAGCTAATGCAACTGCCAAAAATGGACTTGCATTTAAACGCTTTGCACAAGACATTGCCATAAAAATTGGTAAGAAAAAGAATACCGATGAACGAATATTATCTAATAATATGTATGTTGGACTCTCTGCTGAGATTATTCCTGTTAAAGAAAGTAATGATAAAACCCCAGCTAACATCCCTGCAGCAATAATTGGCTCTAGAATTGGAGTCATAGATTCTGAAAATAAATCTAATACTGCCTTTATTGGATTCTTTTTAACCTTGTTTTCTGAAGAATTTGCTTCTCCACTAATTCCAAGCATAGAAATTAATTCACTATGAACTTCACTTACATGAGTTCCTACAATGATTTGATAAGCAACATCATTTGAAACAACGTCAACTACTCCATCCATCTTTTTAATTTCTTCAGTCTTTGCTTTTGAACGATCCTTTAATGTAAATCTAAGTCTTGTCATACAGTGAACAACTGCTTGAACATTGTCCTTGCCGCCCACTAATTCAATAATCTTTGTATTAAAATCTTTATATTTCATTATTCTTCCTCTCTCTTGCTTCTGTTTGTAACTCTATGAATATGAAGCATCAAATAAGTTTCCTCATCAATTGATAATTCACATTTGTATTGCTCCTTTACATAAAGTTCTATCTTTTGTATACATTCATATGCTTCTGGATAAAGATTTCTAATTTGAGAATTTAATTCTTTATCATTATCACTATAAGTTTTACCGTTCTGTATTCTATGAATAAAATATTGAAGATGAGTTATAAGACGAATATAATTCAATGATGATTCATCAATCTTTATTCCATAATGATATTGAATAATTGAAATAATATCTCTTAATGCCTCCATAACTTGAATTGTTTCTTTTAAATTACTTTTTCCCTCTTGTAAATTAACAAAGTGTAATGCTATAGAAACAGCTTCATCCTCTGGAAATTCAACATTATATTTTTTATTCATCTGATTTAAGGCATAAATTCCTATTTTAAAATGCTTCGGATAAAACTTCTTCACTTCCCAAGTTAATGGGCTTCGAATAAATTGTCCTTTAGCAGCACGTTTAAGTGCAAAATTAATATGATCTAGCAATGTCAGACTTAAATAATCACTTGCTTTTTCATTCAGTAGATCTTCACCGTACTCAATAATATTATTTAACATTATAATTTCTTCTTCATCTATATTAGATAAAAGGTAACTGAAATGCTCTAACATATCATTTGAATCTAATACATATGTCTTTTCTATTTCACTTTCGGTAATTGTTTGCCCTACTTTTTTCTTGAAAGATATTCCTCTAGAATAAACTATCACCTCATTATTTCCTCTTTTCACCACTGCTACATTGTTATTTAGAATCTGACTTACTTTCATGTTAAAATACTCCTTTCTAGAAAAAAAACTCAGACTACGTAGAAAAAGGACATTTTCTACGTAATCTGAGTTCTGCCTGCTTATCAGTAACATACTCAAGTAGTAACTGCTTTGTTACCACTAGTTTCTTTTCTAAGCTCATTATAATATAACTTTTTATAGCTGTCAACGCTTACATTCGACTTTTTTCTACAATGCGTTATGATTACGTTTCTACGTATATATTATGTATTATTTCTTTTTAAATTAAATTAATACTATTTTCATAACATCATCATATTTAGGCATTCTTCTGAGGAAAACACCCCTTTGAATTTCGAATAAAAGTTTATTGTGATTATATTTTAGTTATAATAAGCATTACAACTCACAAGCTTTGTCATACTGCCACCTATTGAACTATCTTAACTAGTAATAAACTCTGATTTTTCACTACATAAAAATAAAACCACTAAAATCTAGGGCTTTAGATTTTAGTGGTTTTTATGGTGGATGGGGAACATAACTAACATCTCACCTATATTTAATAAACTAATTTCAGTAAAAACCTCACTTACTTTCACTCTGTATAAGTTCACCCTATCCTAAGTTAAAAAGCTTGGACTCCCCCATATACAATGTAATTAATATTATTTCAAATTAATATTTAACCAATTTGGTGTTTTCTTATCTTTCCAAATTATTTCTCCATCTTTGTAAAGTGTTCATTAATAAATACTAAAAAAGACCCTATCATTTTTTGATGGGGCCTTTTTTATCTATCTTATAAAGTTTGTAAATACCTTATCTTCTTTTTCATTTTCTTTAACTTGAGATTTTCCAGCTTCAACTACTTTCATTAACCAAGACATATTCTTACCAAGTACTCTCATTATTTGCATACCTTCTTCATCTTGAGTTACTTCTCCAGGGGCAGCTCCATAAGCCACATTCCAATAATTAGATGTAGGCATTATCATTTCTGAGTAATTAATAAAGTTATTTAATTGGTCAAATACAGGTATTCCTCCTGATCTTCTCACTGCTACTACACTTGCTCCTATTTTATGTCTAAACAATCCTCCATTTACAGAAGCAACATAAAAAGCACGATCTAAAAATGACTTCATAGTGCCTGCTATTGCTGAATAATAAACTGGTGATCCTAAAATTATTCCATCAGCTTCTTTCATTTTTTGAATCCATTCATTTACTTCATCCTTGTCTAAAACACATCTTTCATTTTTATTTCTTGAACATCCCCCACAAGCTATACATCCACGTATTACTTTATTTCCCACATGAACAATCTCTACTTCTATTCCTTCTTTTTCTAATTCAGCTGCTACAGTTTTTATAGCATTATAAGTATTTCCTTCCTTCTTAGGGCTTCCATTAAATGCAACTACCTTCATAATCTTCCTCCGTCGAATAATTATTTCTACATTATATATTTAAATTACGTATTTCTTTATTATTAACAAAATATTATATTTATCAGATTACTTTAGAAATCTACTTCATCAGGATGAAGACCTGAACCACCACAATCAGTTAATCTATCTATTCTCTCAACATCTTGTGCACTGATTTCAAAGTCAAATACCTCTAGATTGCTTTTAATTCTCTCTGGTGTAACAGACTTTGGTAGTGGCACAATACCTTTTTGAATAATCCAACGTAAAGTAAGTTGAGCTACAGTTTTTTCATATTTATCTGCAATTTCCTTTAATACTGGATTATTTAAAACTTGTCCATTTGATAATGGAGCCCATGCCTCAACTAAAATATTATGTTTTTTACAAAACTCTACTATTTCCTTTTGTAACATTCCAGGATGGAACTCTATTTGATTTACCATTGGTTTAATTTTAGCAGTTTCAAATAATGGCTCAAGATGATGCTCAAGGAAGTTACTAACTCCTATTGCCTTTATTTTACCTTGGTTATAAAGTTCTTCTAAAGCTCTCCAGCTCTCACTGTTTGCTTCTTTCCAGTTTTCTTTTGATGCTTTTGCAATAGGCCAGTGGATAAGGTATAAATCTAAATATTCAAGTTGTAAATCCTCTAATGTTCTATTAAATGCTGCTAAAGTATTTTCATATCCTTTGTCATCATTCCATAGTTTACTTGTTACAAATATTTCTTCACGTGCCACACCAGATTTACGTATAGCTTCACCAACACTTTTTTCATTTCCATAAGCAGCAGCACAGTCAATATGTCTATATCCAGCTTTTATTGCATTTAATACAGATTGTTCTGTTTCTTCTCCACTAGGTGTACGGAATGTTCCAAAGCCTATATTGGGCATTTTATAGTTATTATTTAATAAGTAAAATTTTTTTTCATATTATCTATTTTCCCTTCTGATTTATTATCATATAAAATTGATTTAAACTTGTTCTTCTTTTATAAGAACGTGTATTTTCTATTTTCATGCATGAA
>OHIM01001311.1_pt1 | contig 10805 bp, 8 predicted proteins | sample 1568271 | NCBI WGS metagenome assembly OHIM01 (sample SAMEA3879580, study PRJEB24766) | human gut metagenome | biome: human-associated habitat; feature: feces | place: USA | collected 1985/1987
TTGAGCAGGGCGTTGAGCAGCGGCCAGTCGGAGACCGCATCAGAACCATCGCGCATCGCTTCGGTTTCGCGGTTCGGGCTGGCGACGGAGCCGGAGTCAAGGTGATCCCGGCCAATGACGATCGGCGCGGAGACTTCGCCGCTGCGCACCATTTCGTTAAACGCCAGACCGAGCTTTTGCCGCCACTCCAGACCGACCCAGCAGATACGCGCCGGCAGTCCCTGGAAGCTGATGCGCTCGCGCGCCATATCCAGCCAGTGGTGCAGATGCTGATCATCTTTAATGATCTCTTTCACTTTCGCGTCGGTTTTGTAGATATCCTGCGGATCGCCGGACAGCGCTACCCAGCGGAACGGGCCGATACCGCGGCAGAACAGCGGGCGGATATAGGCCGGCACGAAGCCCGGGAAATCGAAGGCGTTGCTGACGCCCACTTCCTGCGCCATCTGGCGGATGTTGTTGCCGTAGTCGAAGGTTGGGACCCCCATCTCATGGAAGGCCAGCATCGCCTGCACGTGATCGGCCATCGAGCGTTTCGCCGCCAGAATAGTGCCCTGCGGATCGGACACCGCTTTCGCCTGATACTCTTCCCAGCTCCAGCCTTTCGGCAGATAGCCATGCAGCGGGTCGTGGGCGCTGGTCTGGTCGGTGACCATATCCGGGCGCACGCCGCGCTTCACCAGCTCCGGTACGATCTCCGCGGCGTTGCCGCACAGCGCGATAGAGATGGCCCGCCCTTCGGCGGTGTATTTTTTGATGCGCGCCAGGGCGTCATCCAGCGAGGTGGCTTGCTCATCCACGTAGCGGGTACGCAGACGGAAATCGATGCGGCTCTGCTGACATTCGATGTTCAGCGAGCAGGCGCCGGCCAGCGTCGCGGCCAGCGGCTGCGCGCCGCCCATGCCGCCCAGACCGGCGGTTAATACCCAGCGGCCTTTCAGGCTGCCCTGGTAGTGCTGGCGACCGGCTTCGACGAAGGTTTCGTAGGTACCCTGCACGATGCCCTGGCTGCCGATGTAGATCCAGCTGCCGGCGGTCATCTGGCCGTACATCGCCAGCCCTTTGGCATCCAGCTCGTTAAAGTGTTCCCAGGTGGCCCAGTGCGGGACCAGGTTGGAGTTGGCGATCAGCACACGCGGTGAGTTTTCATGGGTTTTGAATACGCCCACCGGCTTCCCGGACTGCACCAGCAGGGTTTCATCGCTCTCCAGGTTCTTCAGCGCCTTCACGATAGCGTCATAGCATTCCCAGTTGCGCGCTGCGCGACCAATACCGCCATAGACCACCAGCTCGTGCGGGTTTTCGGCGACATCGGGATCAAGGTTATTCATTAACATACGCAGCGGGGCTTCGGTCAGCCAGCTCTTCGCGGTCAGCGTCGTGCCTCTTGGCGCACGGACGTCCAGCTGGCGATATTTGCTTTGCGACATCGGGGTTTCTCCTGACAATGAACGTTGTTTACGTAGATACATATACTTGTCTATACAAGCATGCGCAAGCCAGGATTTAACAGAAATGATACAATTTTGTTATATTGCGTCAGCAATCACGTTTTGCTGACGCCAGCGTGGATCAGGAGCCAAAGCGCCCCTGCAGACGATATCGGCTACCGGGGAACAGCAGGCGCGCGTGGGAGACGATGTGGGTTGTCGACCAGGTGCGACGACGGATCAGCAGGCACGGATCGTGGGCGTGAATATGCAGCAGCGCGCACTCTTCCGCCGTGGCCTGCACCGCTTCAACAATATGTTCACCTTCGGTTAACGGCGCGATCAGCGACAGGTAATCATGGGGCGTGGTGGCGGTGTAGTCCTGATGCAGATAGTCCGGTACCACTGCGGCATTGACGCAGCGATCTTCGATTTGCACCGGCACCTCGTTTTCGTAATGCACCATCAGCGAGTGAAAGATGCGGGTGCCTTCCGGGACGCTGAGCGCCGTCGCCTGAATATGATCCGCCCGGGTCTCCTCAAGCAGGAGTACCTCACAGCGGTGCTGATGGTGACGGGCGACAATTTCTGCGGCAATACTGCGCACCTCGAACAGCGCCGACTGACCTTTCGGCTCGGCGACAAAGGTTCCCACCCCTTGTAACCTGACCAGCAGGCCTTCGTCCGTCAGCTCGCGCAGCGCGCGATTGATGGTCATTCGGCTGAAGCCGAACTGGGCCACCAGCTCAGCTTCCGACGGGATACGGTCATGCGGTCGCCAGACGCCGCTGTGGATCTTTTCGCTGATCGCCTGCTTCACCTTTTCATAGAAAGGCGCGGGCGCGGAACGAGGTTGTTGTGCAAACATGGCCTGGCTTTCCTTATGCGTAATAAGCGGAGCGGCGAAACGAAAATAATAGCGCGGATCGCTAGCGCCACCAATGGGCGATTTGCCATGCCACACGGGCCGCCACGCGAGCGCCCTGACCGTCAATGTCAAACAGCGGGTTAAACTCCACCAGATCCACCGCCTGCAGCTTACCGCTGCGGCACAGCGGCTCAACGATGCGCAGCAGCGTGGCCAGCGGCACGCCCAGCGCCGCCGGGGCCGACACCGCCGGCATTTCTCGCGCCGGCAGCACGTCGAGATCGATAGTCAGATACAGACGGTCGAATTGCGCGATATTGCGCTCAAGCTCCGGCAACACGCGAGTTTCGAAGGCTGTCAGCACCTCCAGATCTTCAATGATAGCCACCTGGCGGCGCGCCGCTTCATCCCATAGCGCCTGGGTGTTCGCCGCCCGGCTAACCCCGATGCAGGTATAGTGAAAACCGCGCTGCTGCGCGTCACACTCCAGCGCCAACTGGCGGAACGGCGTCCCGGAGCTGGCGCAGTCGGCAAAGCGCAGATCCAGATGCGCATCGAGATTAATAATGCCCACTTTTTCGCCCGGGAAGGCGTCCAGTACCCCAGCGCCGTGGCCGAAGGCCGTCTCGTGGCCGCCGCCCAGGACCAGCGTGCGTTTACCCGCCCGCTGACAGTCGGCCACCGCCTCGCGCAGCGCCTGATGCGCGGCTTCTAACTGCTCGCCGTCGACGCTGATGGTGCCCATATCCACGCAGCGGTCATGACCCTGATGGCTGGCCATATTGGCCAACGCCCGGCGCAGGGTCGCCGGGCCGTCCGCTGCCCCGGTACGCCCCTTGTTACGCCGAACCCCTTCGTCACAGGCGAAGCCGAGCAGCGCGATATCGCCGGGCATCTCCTGCGGCGCGAAGCGTTCCGCGCGGGCGATGGTCTGGAACAGGCGCAGCGCATTGGGCGCTTCCGCGCTGTCGTCGCGTCCCTGCCAGAGACTGGCTGGCGTAGCTTGCCACAGCATCATTGCAATTCTCCTTGAACAACGCGATGCCAGAGCGGACTGCGCCCCGGCTCATACACCATCTCGACGGGATGCTCAGCATCCCAGATGGCGAAGTTAGCGACAAAGCCCGGCGCCAGCTGGCCGTGGCTGGCCTGGCGCCCCAGCGCCCGCGCGGCATGGCGCGTCACGCCGGCCCACGCCTCCTCCGGCGTCAGGCCAAACTTGACGCAGGCCATGTTCATCGCCAGATGCAGGCTGGCGAAGGGGCTGGTGCCGGGGTTGAAATCGGTCGCCACCGCCATCGGCACCTGGTACTTGCGCAGCAGCTCGACCGGCGGTTTACGGGTTTCATTAAGGAAGTAGAACGCGCCGGGGAGCAGGGCTGCCACGGTGCCGCTTTCGCGCATCGCCGCCACGCCCTCTTCCGTCAGATACTCGATATGGTCGGCGGAAAGCCCATGATAGCGGCTCACCAGCTGCGCGCCGCCCAGCGACGAGAGCTGCTCAACGTGGCCTTTTACCGGAATGCCCAGCGCCTGCGCCGCCTGAAAGACGCGCTCAGTTTGCTGCGGGCTGAAGCCGACGTTTTCGCAGAAGACGTCAACGCTTTCAAACAGTCCCTCCTGCCACAGCGTCGGCAAAATGGTCTCGCAGACCAGCGTAATATAGCCGTCAGCATCGCCTTGATATTCCGGCGGCGTGGCGTGGGCGGAGAGCAGCGTCGCCGACAGTTCCACGCCATTATGATCGGCCAGTTGTCGGGCGACCCGCAGCATTTTGCGTTCGTTTGGCAGGTCGAGGCCGTAGCCGGATTTGATCTCCAGGGTGGTCACCCCTTCACGCAGCAGGCGTTCCAGACGCGGCTGGGCCAGCGCCAGTAGTTCAGCTTCGCTGCTGTCGCGCGTGGCGCGCACGGTGGAGTTAATGCCGCCGCCGCTGGCGCTGATGGTTTGATACGACACGCCGTTCAGCCGCTGCTCCCACTCCTGGGCCCGGCTGCCGCCGAAGACGAGATGGGTGTGGCAGTCGATTAATCCCGGCGTTACCAACCGGCCTTCAAGATCGATACTGCGCCCGCTGGGGACGTCATCTTCGGCGACAATCGCCGCGATGCGGCCGTCGCGCACCAGCAGCGCATGGCGCTCCAGCAGGCCGTAAGGTTGAGCGTGATCGGGGTTCAGGGTGGCGAGACGCCCGTTTCGCCAGATAACGAATTCGGAAGTGGCTTCAGTCATAGCGCTTAACTTGTCATGGGTTGTATAGACATTTATTTTCATAACGCCGGTAAAGTCAACAATAGCGCAGGGAAATGTTATTTTTTTGTGACTAAAGACCATCCGGCAGGGCTGCGCGTTGCGTAAAGACGGTAAGTTTTTCCGTCCACGTCTTCCCGTTTCGTTCAAGTTAGTATAAAACAGCAGGTTTTAAAGGACTTATACCCTGGCGTCTCAGCCGGGGTATTTCACTACGCTTAATTTTGCCCGGAGCAACATGAACACATATTCCGTTTCCCGTCTGGCGCTGGCGCTGGCCTTCGGCGTGACGCTGTCCGCCTGTAGCTCGACGCCTGCCGATCAACAGCCCTCAACGCAGACTGCACCGGGCACTACCGCGCGTCCCATACTCAACGCCGAAGAAGCGAAAAACTTCACGCCGGCGGCCTATTTCCAGTCGCTGGCTCCCAACGCCGCCGCCTGGACGCCGTCTGCCATCAGCCTGCCGGCGCAGCCTGACTTTATCGTCGGCCCTGCGGGAACCCAGGGCGTAACCCATACCACCATTCAGGCGGCGGTGGATGCGGCAATTGCCCGTCACTCTAACCGTCGTCTGTATATCGCGATTATGCCGGGCGAGTACCCTGGAACCGTCTACGTTCCGGCGGCGCCGGGCGCCCTGACCCTGTATGGTACTGGCGATAAGCCAATCGACGTGAAAATCAGCGAAGCCATTGACTCCGAGATGGATCGCAACACCTGGCGTCGTCTGGTCAATCCAGGCGGTAAATATATGCCGGGTAAACCGGCGTGGTATATGTTCGACAGTTGCCAAAGCAAATCCGCGGCGACCGTCAGCGTAATGTGTTCCGCAGTCTTCTGGTCACAGAATAATGGTCTGCAGCTGCAGAACCTGACCATCGCCAACAACCTCGGCGACAGCGTTGACGCCGGTACCCACCAGGCGGTGGCATTGCGCAGCGATGGCGACCAGGTGCAGATCAATAAGGTCAATATTCTTGGCCGTCAGAACACCTTCTTCGTGACCAACAGCGGCGTGCAAAACCGTCTGCAGGACAACCGTCAGACCCGCACCCTGGTGACCAACAGCTACATTGAAGGCGATGTGGATATCGTTTCCGGCCGCGGCGCGGTGGTGTTTGATAACACCGATTTCCGCGTGGTGAACTCCCGTACCCAGAAAGAGGCCTACGTCTTCGCGCCGGCTACTCTGAAGAGCGTGACCTACGGCTTCCTGGCGACCAACAGCCGCTTCACCGCCTCCGGGGATAACGTCGCGCAGCTCGGCCGCGCGCTGGACGTCGATGGCAACAGCAACGGCCAGGTGGTGATCCGCGACAGCGCTATCAATGAAGGCTTTAATATTGCCCAGCCGTGGGCGGCGGCGGTAGGCTCCGGCCGCCCGTTCAGCGGCAACACCGGCAGCGCCGATGACAAAGGCAATCTGCAGCGCAACCTCAACGACAACGGCTTCAACCGCATGTGGGAGTACAATAACCGCGGCGTGGGAAGCACCGTGGTCGCCGAGCCGAAACAGTAAAGCGCAACAAGCGTGAACCATAATAAAAGAGAGGGCGATGCCCTCTCTCAAACTGCTGACAATGTGCAATCTTCAGGAATTGCCCGGCGGCGCTGCGCTTGCGCGGCCCTACAGATAACTGCATAACGGTTTGATATTGAAGTCTTTCGTAGGCCGGGTAAGGCGAAAGTCGCCACCCGGCAGAAATGCGAGCACAATGACGAAACAGGTTTGTCGTCAGCCAGAGAGGGGGCGATGCCCCCTCTTTTCTTTTTCGTTCAGCGCTTCACGCCGTCAGGCGGAACGCCATTTGCGGGTCAGCGGTTTTTCCAGTTCCACGATCAGGAACATGGCGAAGCCGATGATAAAGGTGATCACCCAGTAGCGGAACGGCAGCCCGGTGGTGCCGAACAGCATCTGCATAAAAGGCGCGTAGATAATCAGCAGCTGCAGCACCAGCAGTACGCCGCTGACGATCCAGATCCCTTTGTTGGCCAGCAGACCTTTGGTTAACGAGAATCCATCCGATACGCGGCAGTTCAGCATATAGAACCACTGGGCGGTGACCAGAGTCTGCAACAGCACGGTACGGATAAACTCCGGCGAATAGCCGCGCGGCTGCAGCCAGGCTTCGAGAATAAATGCGCTGACCGCAATCATTGACCCCACAAACGCTACGCGCCAGATGGCAAAGCCGTCCATCACGTGAATTTTCGGATCGCGCGGCGGCCGCCGCATAATATTTTTCTCACCGGCTTCAAACGCCAGGCCAAACGACAGCGTGGCGGAGGTGGCCATGTTCATCCACAGGATCAACACCGGCGTGAGCGGCAGTACGTTGCCCGCCAGCAGCGCGATCACGATCAGTAACCCCTGGGCAAGGTTGGTCGGCATGACGAAGAGAATGGTTTTCTTCAGGTTGTCATACACCCGGCGCCCCTCGCGGACTGCGCTGGCGATGGTGGCGAAGTTATCATCGGTCAGCACCATATCGGCGGCCTCCTTGGTCACCTCGGTCCCCTTGATCCCCATCGCCACACCGACGTCAGCCTGCTTCAACGCCGGGGCATCGTTCATTCCGACAATTTCTTTCTTACTCTGCAGAGCCTGCACCAGGCGGAACTTATCTTCCGGGCTGGTGCGGGCGAAGATATCAAACTGCTGCGCGGCTACGCTCAGCTGCGCGTCGTCCATCACCTCCAGCTCGCGTCCGGTAATGGCATTTCCCGCATTGCCAATCCCCAGCATCTTGCCGATGCTCATCGCCGTTTGCGGGTGGTCGCCGGTGATCATCTTCACGCGGATCCCGGCCTGCAGGCAGTCGGCAATCGCCGTGATGGCCTCCGGACGCGGCGGATCCATCATCCCGGCGACCCCTAGCAAAATCACCCCTTGCTGCAGATCCTGATGGGTCAGTTCGGTCTGGCCTGCGGCAGCCGGCTTCCAGGCTGCGGCCACCATCCGTAGCCCTTCCCGGGCGTACTCTTCAATTTTGCCTTCCCAGTACGGGAGATCCAGCGGCTGCAATCCGCTGTCGCTCTGCTGATACTGGCACAGGCGGAACAGGACATCCGGCGCGCCAGTGACCAGCACTACCTCCTCTTCACCCAGCCGGTAGAGGGTCGACATGTATTTATATTGCGAATCAAAAGGAATTTTACTGCGCAGTTCGCTGGTCAGCGGCGGCAGAGTGACCTTCGCCGCCAGCACCTTCAGCGCCCCCTCGGTCGGGCCGCCGGTGATTTTCCACAGCCCGCTCTCCTCTTTGATAAGCTGGCTGTCGTTACACAGATCGATGGTGCGCAGATAGCGCTCGAACAGCGAGCCGGGCGCGATCGTGACCGGCGTCGGATCGTCAATGGCGTGGATCTTACCGACCGGCTCATAGCTATCCCCTTCCACCCGATAGACGCTGTCGGCAGTGATCACCGCCTTCACCGTCATTTCGTTCATGGTCAGGGTCCCGGTTTTATCCGAGCAGATAACCGTCATCGCGCCGAGGGTTTCCACCGTCGGCAGCTTGCGGATAATCGCTTTCTGACGGGCCATCGCCTGTACGCCGAGCGACAGAATAATCGAGATAATCGCCGGCAACCCTTCCGGGACCGATGCCACCGCGAGGCTAATCAACGACAGCATCAGTTCGGAGACCGGCATATCGCGGAACAGCAGGCTAAAGACGAACAGCGCCGCCATCATCACCAGAATAAGGATAAAGATGGCTTTGCCCAGCTTGTCCATTTGCACCAGCAGCGGCGTGCGGTGTTTCTCAATGCCCGCCATCATTTGGTTGATATGGCCCAGCTCGGTATCGCCGCCGGTGGCCACCACGATCCCTTTTCCCGCCCCTGAGCTAACGGTGGTCCCGGAAAACAACAGGTTGCTGCGATCGCCGAGCGGTAAATCGCCGCTTAGCGGCTCGGTGGTTTTTTCCACCACCGTCGACTCGCCGGTGAGGATCGCCTCTTCCACCCGCAGGTTGTGCGCCTCAATCACCCAGGTACCAGCGAGGTGGTGGGGATGGTTTCATGGTTGCCCTGACGGATCGCCACCGCCTCGCTGGACAGCATATTGCGGATACTCTGCAGCGATTTTTCCGCATTACTCTCCTGAATGAAGCCGATCAGCGCATTGACCACCGCCACGGCGAGGATCACCGCCATGTCGATCCAATGGCCCATCACCGCCTTGAGCAACGCTGCCGCCAGCAGGACGTAGATCAGCACATCGTTAAAATGCGCAATAAAACGCAGCCAGGCGGGTTTACCCGGCTTCTGCGGCAGGGCGTTTTCGCCATACTGCTGCAGGCGCGTAGCCGCCTCTGTTCCGCTAATCCCTTCCGGCGAACTCTGCACGCTGGCGAGAGTCTCCTCGACGGAGCGCTGATAATAGGGCGCCCCCGGTTTATCTGTATTCATACTCTTTCCCTCGATTTCTGAAGCGGAAGTCAGGGCGACATCCCGCCATCATCAGCGCACAACGAACACTGGTACATGGGCATAGCGCACGATATTGGCCGCTTCCGAGCCCAGCAGATGAGTCTGGATCCCCGGATTGCGCGAACCGACAATCACCACATCCGCTTTCAGCTCATCGGCCAGGGCAATCACTTGATCGCGAACATTGCCACTGCGCACATAAAGATGGCTGGCGTCTTCCGCAAGCCCATTTTTCTTCACCAGCTCGCTCAGCTTTTCCTTAGCGGTATTAAGCAAATGGTCTTCCATCTTTCGGGCATCAGAGATAAATCCGCGGGTTAATACAGGAGAAAAGGCCGGAATAACATGGATAAGATGAATTTGCCCGGCAGAATGTTGGGCGAGGAATTTCGCATGAGAGAGCGCTTTGTCGGCCAGGCCCGCATCAAACACGTCAACGGGAACAACGATATTTTTATACATGAGATAATCCTTTTATTACCAATACAATGCGTAGTGATGAATAGCCCCTTACTTGGGGAGGAACGAAATCTCAACAACAGAAGCGGCGAGCGGAATAGATGTTATTAAACGTAGCACAGGAAAATTAACATTAGAAAATGGCGGATTAATAGACTGAAAAATATTATAAAAACCGCATATTCCCTGCGGATCTCCTGCGCTTTCCCCTCAATGCCGCCAACGCTCGCGGCATTCTCTTTTTTAACACTTCATATTTTCTCCGACTATGCTGATTACAAGCAGGCATGCCGCTCCGAATGTCCGGTGGTCACAGTGGGGGCCGAATTCAATGACATTCACGGTTCGGATGGGAGTAAAGGGAGGAAATTATGTTGGGTTATAGCCTGTTACGCCTGGGTTTGTTTGTCGCGCTGGCCATTGTCGCCTGCACAGCGGTGGGGCTCTTCACTTATCTGGTCGTCGCCGCTCTCGCAGAATAAGCAGGCGCCATGTAATAAAAATGTAAAATAAATCCTGAATCTGAGGGGAATATTGTGAACCGTTATTTTTCTCTCATCCCGGTTGTTATTATATTTACAACCGCTTGCGATCAGAAAGCACCCACCGTCGAGTCCGCCCCGCGCATGGTTAAAGTGGCGCAGGTGACCGCCGTGGGCAATACCCAGCAGCGAACGTTTCCGGCACGCATTGAGTCTGGCGATTCCACCGAACTGTCGTTTAAGCGGGGTGGCCAGGTGGAGTCGCTAGATATTCGTCAGGGGGCAAGCGTCGCCCAAGGGCAAACGCTGGCGCGCCTGAATGCCCGCGAGGCCCAGCAACGGGTCAATGAGCGGCAAACGGCGGCCACTCTCGCCCAGCGTCAGTTCGACCGCTTCCAGACTCTGGCCGGGCGCCAGGCGATTTCCCAGGCGGAGATGGACGTGCAGCGCGCCAATCGCGATGCCGCCAATGCGGCCTTAAAAATCGCTCGCGAAGAGCTGGCGCAAATGAGCCTCATCGCGCCCTTTAGCGGGATTGCCGCCGGCGTGCATATCCGCAACCATCAGGTGGTCGCCGCCGGCCAACCGGTGATCACCCTGACGCGGACCGACCTGCTGGATGTGGTCTTCAGCATTCCCGAAAATCTGTTCACCTCCCTGGATATCCGCAATACCGCCTACCGTCCCGTCGTCAGGATCAATACCCTGCCGGGCCGCGAGTTTACCGCGGAATACAAAGAGCATACCGGCAGCAGCGACAATAGCACCCTCACCTGGCAGATCGTGTTAACCATGCCGCGGCCAGATGATTTTCCCGCCGTCGGCGGGGTCAGCGGCACCGTGACGGTCAATCTCGGCAATTTACCGGCCAGCGCC
>OHIM01001316.1_pt1 | contig 10783 bp, 6 predicted proteins | sample 1568271 | NCBI WGS metagenome assembly OHIM01 (sample SAMEA3879580, study PRJEB24766) | human gut metagenome | biome: human-associated habitat; feature: feces | place: USA | collected 1985/1987
AATAATAGCTTTTGCCGTTTTCCTTGAAACGGACCGAAATGACTTTTTTCATAGTGTTCCTCGTTTTTGTATCGGATAAGCCCCTTGCAGGGGGCAGCTTTTTCAGTCTGCTGTTAGTATACCATAATCAAAAGCACATTTCTATGCAAAAAGAAAAGTCTTTATATCCTCTGAATTTTTCCCTCCCCTGCAATGATCCGCCCCGCTCAACCGTATGCAGTATGGGAAAAGGTGTCGAAATTTTGTCCGGCGGCAGAGGGGAGGATGGCAGGCAGAATGCCGGTTTTGGGGCGGCAAAGTTGTGCGTTTCGCAGATTTTGACAGAACTTTCGCAAAAGATTCGCCGCACCTCTATTGAAAGCGCACGCCTTGCGTGTATAATAGGAATGTTGAGAACCCATTGCCCCAAAGAGGGAGGAACTGTTGCGCCGGGCGGTGCTGCAGAGAAACGGTAGGAGAAGATGGAAAAATTCAGTGTCAAAAAACCATTTACGGTGCTGGTTGCGGTCATCATGGTGCTGATGCTCGGCTTTGTGTCGATCACCAAGATGAAAACCAACCTGCTGCCGAATGTCAGCACACCGTATCTGATGGTGGTCACCGTGTATCCCGGTGCCAGCCCGGAGCGTGTGGAGACCGAGGTCTCGGACGTGCTGCAAAACGCGCTTACGGTGCCGGGTGTTTCAAAGATCACCGCCACCTCGGCTGAAAACTACAGCCTGCTGCTGATGCAGTTCGTGGATGACACGGATATGGACAGCGCACTGGTGCAGGTGTCCAACAAGCTGGATCAGGCCAAGAGCGACCTGCCGGAGACGGCGCTGACTCCCTCTGTGATACAGTACAGCATGAACATGAACGCCTTTATGACCGTGGCTGTCAGCCGCGAGGGCAGTTCAGTGTACGAGCTTTCTGATTTTATCAAGAACACCATGACTCCCTACGTCCAGCGCAAGGGCGGCGTGTCCAGCGTATCCTCCAGCGGCCTTGTGGAGCAGCTGGTGCAGGTGCAGCTGAATCAGGAAAAGGTGGACGCCATCAACGAAAAGCTGATGGAGCTTATCGACACTCAGCTGGAAGTGGCGTACACACAGTTGGAGGAGGCCGAGGCCAAGATCAAGGCCGGCCGCGCAGAATACGATAAGCAGTTCAAAAACTTCGGCAATACCGTGTCCAACACGGTCATGGGCACCCTCAGCTCCGAGGTCGGCGAAGCCGTAGAAGTAGTGCGCAAGCAGGCGGAGGCGCTGCTGCAAAGCGTCAATAACCTCATCGCCGTGGTCAAGGAGCCTGAGGTGCAGCAGGCACTCATCGAGGTGCAGGCCGGTTTGCAGCGGGTCATGGACAAGTTCAACAGCACCGGTATGCGGGATATCGACTCCCTGATCGAGATCGTGTCCGAGCTGCGGGATATCACCGATAAGCTCTCCTCTGCTTTGCAGACCCTGCAAAACCGCATCAACACCGAGACCGGTACGCAGGGCGAGGGCGCTGCGGATCTGGCAGACGAGCTGCAATTGCAGGACAGCCTGAACGTCATCTATAAGACGCTGGAAGATACCATCAAGGCCATGGACAACGTGCCCGGCATGATGAGCGAGTTCTCCAAAGCGCTGGGCAACTTTACCCAGCAGCAGATGGTCGCCTATATGCAGTTTACCGAAGCCCGCGAGCAGCTGAATGAGTACGAAAAGCAGCTCAGCGAGGCCAAGACCCAGTACGAGGCCGCCAAGGAAAAGGCGCTTGCCAGCGCCGATGTGACCAAGCAGCTGGATATCAAGACCCTTGCCACCCTCATCTACGCCCAGAACTTCTCCATGCCCGCCGGTTACGTCAAGGACGAAAGCGGCGAGTCGTGGCTGCTGAAGGTGGGCGAGGAATACGACAGCGTGGACGATATCCGCGGTGCGCTGCTGCTCCATGTGGAGGGCTACGGCGATGTGCGCCTTTCCGATGTGGCAGACGTGGAGATCATCGACAACGCCGCCGACAGCTATACCCGCCTGAACGGCGAGCAGGCTTCGGTGCTGAAAATTTACAAGGACGACAGTTCCAGCGCAGGTGACGTATCTGCCAACTGTCTGGACGCTTTCAAGGAGCTGGAAGCCCAGTACGAGGGTCTGCACGTTGTGGTGCTGTCCAATCAGGGCAACTACATCAGCATCCTCATCAAGAGCATCCTCACCAGTATGCTGGTGGGTGCCGCACTGGCCATCGTCGTGCTGGCCATCTTCCTGAAGGACGTCAAGCCCACGCTGGTGGTCGGCGTCAGTATCCCCCTGTCGGTGCTGTTTGCCGTGGTGCTGATGTACTTCACCGGGCTGGACCTGAACGTCATGACGCTGGCCGGCCTGTCACTGGGCATCGGTATGCTGGTGGATAACTCTGTCGTTGTCATCGAGAACATCTACCGTCTGCGCGGCCGCGGCGTGCCCGCCGCCCGCGCTGCGGTGCAGGGTGCACGTCAGGTGGGTATGTCCGTTGTGGCCTCTACCCTTACCTCGGTGTGTGTGTTCCTGCCGGCAGTGTTCTCTGCCAGCCTCATCCGCAACCTGATGGGTCCCATGTCCCTGTGCATCGGCTACTGCCTGATGGCTTCCCTCATCGTGGCACTGACTGTGGTGCCCGCCGCCTCGGCTACCGTGCTGAAGAATGCCCAGCCCAAAAAGCTGGCATGGTTCGATAAGATCCAGAACGCCTACGGCCGCAGTCTGGAAAAGGCGCTGAAAAATCGCTTTGTACCGCTGGCAGCCGCCGTGCTGCTGCTGGTGTTCTGCTGCTGGCGGGTGGTCTCCATGGGCATCGTGCTGCTGCCCACCAGCACCAGCAACGAGGCTATGATCACCCTTTCCACCACCGACACCCTCTCGAAGGAGGAGTCCTACGATGTGGCCGGTAAGGTGGTGCAGGCTGTGATGGCTGTGGACGGCGTGGAGGAGGTAGGCATTACCCCCGACAACACTGTGGCGGGCATGGATGTCTCCAACCTCGGCCTGCCCTCCACCATCACTGACCTGCTGAACGCCGCCAACGGCTACGGCAAGTATAAGATCAACGTCAAGCTCAACGAGGAGCTTTCTTCTTCCAAGATCGACGCCGCCTGCAAGGCCATGGAGGACGCCGTGGCCGGCGTTGCGGACTGCACCGCCACCGTCCAGCAGTACGGCATGACGGATGACCTGACCAGTCAGCTGTCCACCGGCCTGACCATCAAGATCTACGGCACCGATGCCGAGACCCTGACCGCCCTGTCCGAGAAGGTGGTAGACATCGTGAACAACACCGAGGGCTTCCAGAACGCCACCAACGGTCTGGGCGCGGGCGATTCCACCATCATCCTGCAGGTGGACCGCGACAAGGTGCGCGCCAACGGCCTGACCGTTGCGCAGGTGTACCAGCAGATCGCGGCAAAGCTGACCACCACCACCACGGCACAGACCCCTGTTACCGTGGACGGTACCACCATGGATGTGCAGATCAGCAACAATCTGGACCCGCTGACCAAGGAAAACATGATGGACATGACCTTTGAGACCACCGTCATGTCCGCAGACGGCACCACCGCCACCGGCACCTGCACGCTGGCAGATATCGCCAGCTGGACCACCGGCACCGCACCGGACTCCATCACCAGCGAGAACCGGAACCAGTTCGTCACCGTCACTGCCGAGACTGCCCCGGGCTACAACACCACGGTGCAGGCCCGTGCCGTGAAAAAGGCACTGGATGCTTTTGCCCTTACCGACGAAATGCCGGAAGGCTGCTCCTTCTCCATGGGCGGCGAGAGCGACAGCGTCAACTATATGACCGACGAGATGATCCAGTGGATGGCACTGGCCCTGCCCTTTGTCTACCTTGTCATGGTGGCACAGTTCCAGAGCCTGCTGTCCCCCTTCATCGTGCTGTTCACCGTGCCGCTGGCCTTTACCGGCGGTCTGCTGGGCCTGCTGCTCACCGGTCAGCAGCTGACCATGATCTCCATGATGGGCTTCATCGTGCTGATGGGTACGGTTGTCAACAACGGCATCGTGTTCGTGGACTACGCCAACCAGCTGCGCATGGGCGGCATGGAGCGCCGTGCCGCACTGGTGGCTACCGGCAAGACCCGTATGCGCCCCATCCTGATGACCACCCTGACCACCGTGCTGGCAATGCTGCAAATGGTGTTCAGCAACGATATGGCAAGCCAGCTGATGAGCGGTATGGCCATCGTCATCATCTGCGGCCTGAGCTACGCCACCCTGATGACCCTGTATATCGTGCCGATCCTGTACGATATCCTGTTCAAGAAGCCGCCGCTCAACGTGGATATCGGCAGCGACGAGGACTTGGACGACATCCCGGACGATGCCGCCGAGTTCATTGCCGCTCAGTCCTCTGCGGCACAGCCCCAGCCGGAAGCATAAGGCTTACAGCCCACATCACCAAAGCGCCCCGCATTTCCACCGGAAGTGCGGGGCGCTTTTTGCTATTGTAGGCACTTTCGATGATTCTAACAAAAAATCGCCGCAAAAATTGGATGGTAATTCTAAAAGGAATCCAACACAAAACTGTAAAACTGTGATATAATCATAAATACAGACAAGATGCAAAAGGGGGCAGTCTGCCCCTTTTGCATTTCCGAAAAAAGCTTTAGGAGGCGAGGCCCAATGGCACAGATCCGTTCCAAGCCCTTCGGTGTGACCAAAGAGGGCGCTAATGTTACCGAGTACATCCTCTCGAATCCCGGCGGTATGTCCGTCAGCGTGCTGGATTACGGCTGCGTGATCAAAAATATCATCGTCCCGGCCAAAAACGGCCCGGTGGATGTGGTGCTGGGTCACGACACCATGGCAGATTACGAGAACGACTTCACCTCGTCCGGCAGCACCTGCTGCGGTGCTTTTGTGGGGCGCTACGCCAACCGCATCGAAAACGCCGTCTTTACCTTGGGCGGCAAGACCTATCAGCTGGAAAAAAACAACGGCGAAAACCACCTGCACGGCTGTTTTTCCCGGAAAATCTATGAGGTGAAGTACTTCGGCGACACCCTGCTGATGGAGGCTGTAAGCCCCGACGGCGAGGATGGTTTTCCCGGCACCCTGAAGATCGCGGTGCGCTATACCCTCACCGACGATAATACCTTCCGCATGGACTACCGTGTGTCCTCGGACGCCGACACGATCGTAAACCTGACCAACCACAGCTACTTCAATCTGGACGGCGGCGGCGATGTGCTGAACCAGAAGCTGCGCATCTACGCCTCCCGCTATCTGGAGGGCAACAACGCCACCTGCCCCACCGGCAACATCCTGCCCGTGGTGAACACCCCCATGGATTTTACTGCCGGTAAGACCATCGGCAAGGAGATCGACACCGGCTTCTCCCAGACCACCATGGTGGGCGGCGGCTACGACCACTGCTATGTCATCGACCGTGCACGCGGCTCCAGCCAGAGCATCTGCGCATGGGCTACCAGTGATAAGACCGGCATCAGCATGAAGCTGTACACCACCCAGCCGGGCATCCAGCTGTACACAGGTAACTTTTTGCAGGACTGCCCTGCCCCGGGCAAGGGCGGCGAGCCCATGCGGAAGTACGGCGGTTTTGCCTTGGAGACCCAGCACTATCCGTGCAGCCCCTCTCACCCGGAGTTCCCCTCTACGGTGCTGCGGGCAGGCAAGGTGTTCCGCGCCACCACCACCCTGCGGTTCTTCACCGGCAAGCAGTGCGGAAAGCTTTAAAAATGATACACCACGCAAAAACGTCTGCTTCGGCAGACGTTTTTGCGTGGTGGGAGGATGCGACTGAGGGAGTTTCCCTCTCCATTTCTATGTTTTGCACAAACAGCGCATTCTCTCCATGTGAAAAGTGCGAAAAATCTCTGTTAATCAAAAGTGCACTGGAAAAAGATGCAACAAAAATATATCTGAATAAAGAAAGCGCCCCTTGCAGTCGGTGGCAAAAAGCGGTATGCTTTAAGCAGACCGGGCAGCGCCCGGCGCAAAGAGAAAAAGCAAGAAATACTATGTGAGAGAGGTACTCGGCTATGGCAATTTTGGTTTCCGGCGGTGCCGGCTACATCGGCAGCCACACCTGCATCGAGCTGTTGAACGCTGGCTACGATATCGTGGTGGCAGATAACTATTATAACGCTTCTCCTGTGGTTCTGGACCGGGTCAAGCAGATCACCGGCAAGGATTTCCGCTTCTACAAGGCAGACATGACCCGCCGCGAGGACGTGGAGAAGATCTTCTCCGAGTGCCCGGACATCACCGCTGTCATCCAGTTTGCAGCCTACAAGGCTGTGGGCGAGAGCGTGTCCAAGCCCATCGAGTACTACTATAATAACCTCAACTGCACGCTGGTCATTCTGGACGTGATGCGCCATCACGACTGCCACAACTTCGTGTTCAGCTCCTCCGCTACCGTCTACGGCGACCCCGCCAGTGTGCCCATCACCGAGGACTTCCCCGTGGGTGCCACCACCAACCCCTACGGCACCACCAAGGCCTTCACCGAGCGCATTCTGCAGGACGTCTGCAAGGCTGACCCCAGCCTGAATGTGGCGCTGCTGCGCTACTTCAACCCCATCGGCGCCCACAAGAGCGGCCTGATCGGCGAGGATCCCAACGGTATCCCCAATAACCTGATGCCCTACATCGCCAAGGTGGCTGTGGGCAAGCTGGAAAAGGTGCACGTCTTTGGCAACGACTACCCCACCCCGGACGGCACCGGTGTGCGTGACTACATCCACGTTGTGGATCTGGCCCGGGGTCATGTGTGCGCCATCCGCAAGCTGGAGACCGGCTGCGGCCTCTTCATCTGCAATCTGGGCACCGGCAAGGGTTACAGCGTGCTGGATGTCATCCACGCCTTCTCCAAGGCCTGCGGCAAGGAGATCCCCTACGTCATCGATCCCCGCCGCCCCGGCGATATCGCCGAGTGCTACGCCGACCCCACCAAGGCCAAGAACGAGCTGGGCTGGGTGGCTGAGTATGGCATCGAGGAGATGTGCGCCGACAGCTGGAACTGGCAGAAGAACAACCCCGATGGCTACCACACCGTGAAGTAATAATGATTTGAATCGGAGCACCGCATATTCTCGCCTGAGAGTGTGCGGTGCTTTTTTATGTCTATATTCTCTATTGACATCCGCTGTCAGTTAGCCTATACTACATTTGTTAACACAGACTAACACATAAGAACAGTACATATAAAAGAAGGCAACGGATATGACGTTAAAAGAGTTACAGATCGGCAAAAGCGCCATAGTGGATGCTGTGGGCGGTGCAGGCGCACTGCGGCAGCACTTTCTGGATATGGGTCTGATCCCCGGAGCAGAGGTCACGCTGGTAAAGCTGGCGCCCATGGGCGACCCCATGGAGCTGCGCATCCACGGCTATGAGCTGACCCTGCGTCTGGACGACGCGGCACAGATCATCGTGACCCCCACCGAAAAGACCCCGGCGGTGCACGCCCCGGTGGACGGAAAAATGGTGGAGCACCCGGGTCTTGGCGAGGGCGGCAAGTACCACACCAAGGAGGGGGAACATCCCCTGCCGGAGGATAAGACCCTGACCTTTGCGCTGGCGGGCAACCAGAACTGCGGCAAGACCACCCTGTTCAACCAGCTCACCGGTTCCAACCAGCACGTCGGCAACTTTCCGGGTGTGACGGTGGACCGCAAGAGCGGTGCCATCAAGGGGCACCCGGAGACTGAGGTCACCGACCTGCCGGGCATCTACTCCATGTCCCCCTATTCCAGCGAGGAGATCGTCACCCGGCAGTTCATCATCGGCGAAAAGCCCACCGGCATCATCAACATCGTGGACGCCACCAACATCGAGCGCAACCTCTACCTGACCATGCAGCTGATGGAGCTGGATATCCCCATGGTGCTGGCGCTGAACATGATGGACGAAATGCACGGCAACGGCGGCACGGTGCGCATCAACAAGATGGAATCCATGCTGGGCATCCCGGTCATCCCCATCTCCGCCGCCAAGAACGAGGGCGTGGACGAGCTGGTAGACCACGCTGTCCATGTGGCAAAGTATCAGGAGCGCCCCGGGCGCATGGATTTCTGCAGCGAGGATGACCACGGCGGCGCGGTGCACCGCTGCATCCACGGCATCCTGCACCTCATCGAGGATCACGCCAAGGCGGCGGGCATCCCGGTGCGGTTTGCCGCCACCAAGCTGGTGGAGGGTGACCCCCGCATTGAGGAAGCGCTGAAGCTGGACCCCAACGAAAAAGAAATGATCGAACATATCATCGTGCAGATGGAGCAGGAGCGCGGGCTGGACCGCGCCGCCGCCATTGCGGATATGCGGTTCTCCTTTATTCAGGAGCTGGTGGCGCAGACGGTGGTCAAGCCCCACGAAAGCAAGGAGCAGCTGCGCTCCAACCGCATCGACAAGTTCCTCACCGGCAAATACACCGCCATCCCGGCCTTTATCGCCATCATGGGTCTGGTGTTCTTCCTTACCTTCAACGTCATCGGCCTGTTCTTCCAGAACCTCATGGAAATGGGCATTGATGCCCTGACCGGCGTTGTGGACACCGCCCTGACCAACTGGAATGTCAACGCGGCGGTGCACTCGCTGGTCATCGACGGCATCTTTACCGGCGTGGGCAGCGTGCTGAGCTTTCTGCCCATCATCGTGGTGCTGTTCTTCTTCCTCTCCATGCTGGAGGATACCGGCTACATGGCGCGTGTGGCCTTTGTGATGGATAAGCTGCTGCGCCGCATCGGCCTGTCCGGCCGCAGCATCGTGCCCATGCTCATCGGCTTTGGCTGCACTGTGCCCGGCGTGATGGCAAGCCGCACCCTGCCCTCGGAGCGCGACCGCAAAATGACCATTCTGCTCACCCCGTTCATGAGCTGCTCCGCAAAGCTGCCCATTTACAGCCTGTTTGCGGCGGCGTTCTTCCCCAAGTACGCAGGGCTTGTGATGGTGCTGCTGTACTTCACCGGCATTCTGGTGGGCGTACTGGCGGCGCTGCTGCTCAAGAGCACCGTGTTCAAGGGCGAAGCCGTGCCCTTTGTCATGGAGCTGCCCAACTACCGCCTGCCCGGCCTGAAAAACGTGGCGCAGCTGCTGTGGGAAAAGGCGCGGGACTTTTTGCAGAGAGCCTTTACGGTCATCTTTGGTGCCACCATCATCATCTGGTTCCTGCAGAACTTTGACCTGCGCCTGTCGCTGACCGCCGACCCGCAGACCAGCATTCTGGCGCGCATCGCGGGCGATATCGCCCCGCTGTTTGCCCCGCTGGGCTTTGCGGACTGGCGCATCTCCACCGCCCTTATCTCCGGCTTTATGGCCAAGGAGAGCGTGGTGTCCTCGCTGCTGGTCCTCTTCGGCTCTACGGCTGCCCTGACCACAGCCCTCACCCCGGCACAGGCCGCACCGCTGCTGGTGTTCTGCCTGCTGTACACCCCCTGCATCGCGGCGGTGGCCTCGGTCAAGCGGGAGCTTGGCGGCAAGTGGGCCACCATCATGGTGGTCAACCAGTGCGCCGTGGCATGGCTGTGTGCCCTGCTGGTGCGTCTGGTCGCTGTGGCGGTGTTCTGAACGCAATCATCATATTGAAAAAGAGAACCGGCGCGTCCGCAGGATGTGCTGGTTCTCTTTTTCTCTTGACATCTCCCCTCATCTGCACTATAATACTTCAAAAATGAACTGTCCATATAAGAACAAAAGGAGCATTCCATGAACCCTACCATAGAAATCAGTTTCAAGACCGCGCAGGCGTACAGCGCCATGTGCAAGCCGTTGTGTCAGGAACTAAAGCTGCCCCAGACCGCCTTTGATATCCTGATGTTTTTAGCCAACAACCCGGACTGCACCACCGCCCGGGATATCGTGGAGATCCGCAAGATCAAGGCGAACCTTGTGTCGGTAAACGTGGACCGCTTGGTGCAGGAGGGGTATCTGGAGCGCCGCGCCGTGGCGGGCGACCGCCGCAAGACCCAGCTGCTGTGCACCGAAAAGGCGCAGCCGGTCATCGCACGGGGGCGCGAGGTGCAGGAACGCTTTTTTGCCCGTCTGCTGCAAAACACCGATGCCGCCACCCGGGAGGCGTTTTTCCGCACCATGGAGATCATCGGGAAAAATCTGGACGAGATCTTAAAGGAGAATGGATAAAATGCACTTGCTGTTTACGGTGCTTGTCACCTTTTTTGCCGGCATGGGTGCCGGCCTTGGCACCGGCTTTGCCGGAATGAGCGCAGCGGCTGTAATCAGCCCGATGCTCATTGCTTTTTTACATATGGACGCCTACCAGGCAATCGGTATCGCACTTGCCAGCGATGTCCTCGCGAGCGCAGTTTCCGCTTATACCTATGGAAAAAATAAGAATCTGGATATTAAAAACGGACTTGTGATGATGTTCACCGTCATGATCTTTACCTTTATCGCAAGTTATCTGGCAAGCTTTATCCCAAGCACGACCATGGGCGGTTTTTCCACATTTATGACAATGTTACTCGGTATTAAATTCATCGTAAAACCCGTTATGACAACCAAAGAAACGATGGCTGCCACCGATCCGAAAAAACGGATCATCCAGTCCATCATCTGTGGAATTATCATCGGATGCATCTGCGGTTTTGTCGGTGCCGGAGGCGGCATGATGATGCTCTTAATTTTAACCTCCGTGCTGGGCTATGAGCTGAAAACCGCCGTCGGAACGAGCGTTTTCATCATGGCGTTCACGGCCTTCACCGGTTCTGTCAGCCATTTTGCGATTGGCGGTGTACCGGATCTGTTCTGCCTGATCTGCTGTGTGCTGAGCACGC
>OHIM01001319.1_pt1 | contig 10775 bp, 9 predicted proteins | sample 1568271 | NCBI WGS metagenome assembly OHIM01 (sample SAMEA3879580, study PRJEB24766) | human gut metagenome | biome: human-associated habitat; feature: feces | place: USA | collected 1985/1987
TCCAAATAGAGGGATTGACGGATACTTTGGTTCCTATCTGTGCCCATTCGGCATCGATGCTTACCTTGCACAATAACTGGCACATTCCGTCCTTGCGGACTTTCGTGCGGTTTATATAGAACAATACGGCAAATGTACTACGCCGCTTGATATTCTGGTTTTCTATATTCTTTTCCATGTTCTTGTTTTTTTAAGAGGTAATCAAATCACGACGGAAAAACGTTCCGATATTTTCCGGTTCAAAGTCCTTGTGTCGGAATCAATCTTGTCATCGGTCACTTTCGCGTAAATACGTGTGGTTTCAATCCGGCTATGTCCGAGCATTTTGCTGACGGTTTCAAGAGGAACCCCATGCGAAAGGGTGATTTCCGTGGCGTAGGTGTGCCTGGCCACGTGAAATACCAGCGGACGGTTGATGTTGCAAATCCGGGCAATCTCTTTCAGGTAGAGATTCATGTTGGAATTACAATACATCGGTAGCAGCCTGTTATCAGAAACGGCATCACTGTACTTTTTCAGAATCTGTAACGGCAAGTCCAACAAGGGGATTTCAAATTCTATCTTGGTCTTCTGGCGGGCACTTTTAATCCACCATGTGCCGTCTTCCGCAAGCGACAGGTTTTCTTTTGTCAGCGAGCGCATATCCCTGTATGAAATGCCGGTGAAGCAGGAAAACAGGAACATGTCACGGACAAGGTAAAGTGTCTGCCTATGGAGCGGAGTGGTCATAAGCCGTTGCAGCTCTTCATCGGTAAGATACTTCTGCACCGCTTTCGGACGAACCGGCTCGCAACCCATGAACGGATAAACGGTAATGATACCGTCAGCGATAGCCTCACCCACGATGGTTTTCAGTTGGACGGTCAGGTTGATGACGGTTCCGGGAGCGAGATTGCGTTCGGTACGAAGGTACAGGTCGTATTTGTCGATGAAGGAGCGGTCCAATGCCGAGAAAGGAATATCCGTTAGCCTGTATTTTTCTTGCAGAAACTTCTCAATGTGCCTATAGGCATTGCGGTATGCCTGCAAACTTTTGGCTGTGCGGTTGACTCCAACTCGCTTTTCAAAGTTGTTGATGAATTGCCTGAAATAGCTCAACAGTGTTTCCTGCCCGCTTGCCATTCCAAGCAAAATGCTTTTCACTTCCTCAGCGGTCACACCGTCACGGACGGCAGACTGCTCGTTATAGATACTCAACGCCACCGCACGGATCTCATCCAGCCGGTTGTTGATTTCCTTTGCCGTCACACTCTTGCCAGACGCACGCCCCGAAGTCCATCGGGATTGCGGCACTTTCATCTTCACGCTGAATGCCGCTTCAGAGTATTTTCCGATGTTCAACTTAGCCATTACCGGACATTCGCCATTGGCATCCGCCTCGCTCTTTTTCAGGTAGAACGACACCTTTACATTTGCCTGATTCATAACCAATTCCTTTGTTTGCAAAATTATTATATAGCGAGCAAATGAATGGCATGAAAAATATAGCGGAATATAGAAAAAGCCCCCTTGACTTCCAATCTGAGACTGTATTTTTTCCTGATACGGAAAATTTTGACTAACTTTGCATTAGCAAAAAACAGACAGAACAGCGTTCTTGCGGTGGTGAACAGGGGTAGAAAAACAGTTTTGGAAGTAAATTTCATACCTATTTTCAATCCCGAAAAGGCAACGGATAAGTAGCGATTTGTTTGCCTAACTCCCCAAAAACAGGTCAAAAACCTCAAATGGAAGAATGTGGAACAAAACGACTTATCCCTTTCTCGTCCAAGCACTTTGCATTATTCCTCTGAAATCCATCCGTATGTGAGCGAGTTTTTGAATCTTTGCATACAAACTGATGATATTAAAGATAAGAGATAGATAACAATATGATAACCGGCGATATAAAACAAAAGGTGGATGCTGTGTGGCAGACATTCTGGAACAAAGGGTTTACCAACACTTCGGCAATATTTGAGCAGATAACCTATTTGCTCTTTATGAAGATGCTCGATGACAAACAGTTGGAAAAGGAAGCAATTGCCAATCTTATAGGCGATCTCCTGCTTAACCCTACGTTTCCAGATGGTATGTGGCACAATCCGACTACCGACCAAGATGTGCCATACAATGAAATGCGTTGGCACGTATTCAAGGAAATGGAGCCGACAAAGATGTTGAATCGGGTGCGCAACGATGTGTTTATCTTTTTGCGTTATGTGGGAAAAGAGGGGTCGGCTTATAGTAAAGCAATGGAAGATACTGTTTTTCAAATCACCGATGCCCGTTTTTTGTCACGTGTGATTGAGGGGATTGATGAAATTTCTTCCGATGGGGCGGACATGATGGGGGACGTGTATGAGTACATGCTCGGCATAATGGCGGCATCGGGCACTAACGGACAGTTCCGCACCCCTCGTCACATCATCCGTATGATGGTGGAACTGATGCGCCCAACTCTTGACGATACTATCTGCGACCCGGCTATGGGCTCTGCCGGTTTTATCATGGAAGCAGCCAAATACATTACAGAGCATCAAAGTGATGAATTGCTTAATATTGAAGAGAAGGAGCGTTTCCGCAAAGAGATATTTCATGGCTCGGACTCGGACGCTTCCATGCTCCGCATAGGCTGTATGAATATGATGCTTCACGATGTGGATGAGCCCAATCTGTACTATCGTAACTCGTTGTCGGACGAGAATGACGATACCAACCGCTATACCCTTTGTCTGGCCAATCCTCCGTTTGCAGGTAGCCTCGACACTGACGATATAGCGCATACGTTGAAAGCGGCTGTCAAGACCAAGAAAACCGAACTGCTGTTTCTTGCCTTGATGATGCGGATGCTTCAGTCGGGCGGGCGGTGTGCTTCTATCGTGCCGGACACGGTTCTCACAGGCGATGCACAAGCCTATAAGACGATACGCTCTGCGTTGGTGGACAACCATTGCATGCAAGCTGTCATCACGATGCCTTCGGGGGTGTTCCAGCCTTACAGCGGGGTTTCCACCGCCATCATCATTTTTACGAAAACAGGTGCAGGTGGAACAGACAAGGTCTGGTTTTACGATATGCGTGCCGATGGATTCTCGCTTACCACACAACGCACTCCACAACCCGAACAAAACGATATTCCCGATGTCATCTCCCGTTTCCACAACCTCGAAGCGGAAACCGACCGCAGCCGCAAAGAGCAATCGTTCTTTGTTACTGCCGATGAGATTCGTGCCAACGGCTACGACCTCAGTTATAAACGTTATCACGAGGTGGAGCGTGAAGTTGTCGAATATGAAGCTCCGGAAACGATTATCGCTCGAATGGAGAAAAGGCAGAAGACTATTGATGCGGCCTTTGCAGAGTTTAAGAAACAGGTAAATTCGTGAGGGTATGAAAGTGGATAAATCGAAATGGGTATCTTGTACGTTGGATAGTGTTTGCGATATTCAATTTGGAACACGTATTGTCAAAAAACAGACAGAAGCCGGGCAATATTATGTATATGGTGGAGGTGGCGCAACCTTTACCACAAAGAGTTATAATCGAGAAAGCGCTATTACAGTATCTCGTTTTGCTCTTTCTAAGGAATGTACAAGATTTATTGAAGGTAAATTCTTTCTCAATGATAGTGGATTAACGCTTCATCCCAAAACTAATTTATTATTATTCCAATTTTTAAAATGGCATGTTTTTGCATTAAATGACAAAATATATTCATTAGCAAGAGGTGCCGCTCAAAAGAATTTAGATGTAAAGCGATTTTCAAAACTTCTTATTAAATTGCCTAAAAATAATGAGCAATGCACTATTGCCACAGAATTGGATACACTGCAAAAAATGATTGACGGCTACAAGGCGCAGATTGCCGACCTTGATGTCCTCGCGCAATCTATATTCGTTGATACCTTTGGTAATGTTGCGGTTAATGATAAATGTTGGGATATTATACAAATGGGGCAACTTGGCAACTTCAAAAATGGGCTAAACTATAGTAAGGGAGAGATAGGAAAGCCATTGAAAATAATAGGTGTTGGAGATTTCCAAAACATTAAATGTCTTTCTTCATTCGACAATATATCCTATATTAACATTGAAGACATTTCACAAGAATATTTGCTTCATAACGAAGATATTGTGTTTGTACGTTCAAATGGAAATAAAAATTTGGTGGGGAGATGTTTGGAAGTTTTTCCTAATAGCACAGAAGTAACATTCAGTGGGTTCTGCATTCGATTTAGGAAGTCTGTGGAGATTATAAATAAGTACCTGATAGCTACATTAACGGATATAGGATTTAAGAATACTCATATTTTGAAATCTAATGGTATTGGTATTCAGAATATTAACCAAAAACTATTAAGTAGTTTGCCTATACCCGTTCCTCCTATTGGTATGCAGAAAAAATATGCAGCCCAAGTCGAAGCCATCGAAAAACAGAAAGAGTTGATTCGCCAGCAATTAGCCGATGCAGAAACACTGATGAAAGAACGGATGCAATATTATTTCTCCTAAAACAAGACAATGGCATGAAAGAAATAGACAAGAAACTAATAGAGACCATCAGCCGATATGCAGCTTCGGGGATAGACCAACAGGTTGCAAATCTTGAAAAAGACAGAATTTTACAGTATCAAGTTATCATGAATGATACTGTAAATGATACGGCAACTGATACTGTAAATTAATTAAGTTATGAGGAACTTTGACATTATAAAAGACATAGACGGATTAGAAACAATCCACCGTTATTGTGCCATAGCAGAGGATTTTCAAGCGACTAATCCGATGATTTCGGTACAGCAGGCACGGCTGGCGCTGGAAACAATGGTTAAGACCGTTTACCGCCTGAAGGGGTGGCAAATAGGAGAACGTGCTTCGTTGCTTTCGCTCACCGCCGATGAACGCTTCACGGCATTTGTAAATAGCGAAGACCTGATGAAACGCATCCACTATGTACGCAAAATCGGAAACAATGCAGCACACGCCAATGACGGATTTGTGGGACGCGGGAATCTTTCTTTGCCGTGCTGAACCTTTATTACATTGTGGGTTCTATCATGTTGGCTTGGCAGGTGATTGATACATTGCCTGACTTTGACAAAGAGTTGGTTCCTCAGTCGGCAAAAACGAGTACGCTTACCGTTGTTCCTCAACCCGACCAAGCACAAGCCGCTACCACGCAATCTGCTGATGCCTTGGCGCAGGCGGTGGGAGAAAGTTCCGATGCACAGCCTGCAACAGTGGAAGCCCAGCCTGTTGTAAACGACCTCTCGGAAGCGGAAACCCGAAAATTGTATATCGACCTGTTGCTTCACGAAGCAGGCTGGACAGTAACAGAACAGGTGGGAAAAATCGTTCCTCGTCAAGCCGGAATAGAGATAGAGGTGCAGGGTATGCCTAATGAGAGCGGTATGGGATATGCAGACTATGTACTGTTTGATGCGGACGTAACGCCATTGGCGGTAGTGGAGGCAAAGCGTACCAGCGTGGATGCTGTAGCAGGTCGTCACCAAGCGGAATTATATGCCGATTGCTTGGCTGCACGCTACGTTTGTCCTCGACCGGTAATCTATTACACCAATGGTTTTGAAACCAATATAATAGATGGAATCGGTTATCCGTCACGTAAAGTAATGGGATTCCATACCATTGATGAGTTGCGCCGTATGATTGCGCAGCGTGGTCGGGCGGATATTACTGATTTGCAGATTTCGGACAGGATAACCAACCGTAACTACCAAAAGCGGATGATTGAATCGGTTTGCAAGCATTACAACAGCAAGCACCGCCGTGCTTTGTTGGTAATGGCTACCGGTACGGGAAAGACGCGTGTCAGCATCTCGCTCGTAGACGTGTTGGTGCGGAACAACTGGGTGAAGAATGTGCTGTTCCTGGCCGACCGTATAGAGCTGGTCAATCAGGCAAAAAGGAATTACGCCAAGTTGTTGCCTAATATGACGGTCAGTTCCTTGCGTGACAGTGATGTGGATATATCGGCACGCATCCTGTTCTCCACCTATCAGACCATGATAGGACATTTGGACAAGGATGCCAAGACGTTTTCATTAGGCAGATTTGACCTCATCATCATTGACGAGGCTCATCGTAGTGTGTTTGGCAAGTATGGAGCTATTTTCGAGTATTTCGACGGGCTGCTCTTGGGACTGACGGCAACTCCACGCGATGAAGTGGACCGCTCCACATACGACCTCTTCGGGATGGAGCAGGGCGAGCCGACCGACAGCTACGAATATGACGAAGCGGTAGCCGATGGGTATCTGAAGCCGTTCCGTGCAATAAAAGATAATTCAAAGATTCTGACGGAAGGAATTGACCCCGATCAGCTTACCCCGGAAGAACGGGAGCAGTTGGATGAGATTTTCGAGTATGAGAAGATGAAGGCTGGCTTAGAACCGGGCGACCCGTATAGCCGCATCATTAATGCAACGGAAATATTCAAATACATCTACAACCACGATACTGTCGACTATGTGCTGAACAGGTTGATGAACGATGGTATCCGTGTGAAAGACGATACCCTGATAGGCAAAACCATCATATTCGCCTACAATCACAAACATGCTGTACTCATAGCCGAACGGTTTGCTGTCCTTTACCCTGACTTGGGGCCAGACTTCTGCCGGGTAATTGACGATAAAGAAAAGTATTCATCCGACCTGATTGACAAATTTGCAGACGTAGAAAGGCTACCTCAAATCGCCGTATCGGTCGATATGCTTGATACGGGCATTGATGTGCCTGAAATCGTGAACTTGGTTTTCTTCAAACCTATTCACTCTAAGATAAAATTTTGGCAGATGATAGGTAGAGGTACACGTTTGTGCGAAAACCTGTTTGGCGAAGGTAAAGATAAGGAAGAGTTTTTGATATTCGACTTCTATCGGAATTTTGAATATTTCGAGATGAATCCCGAAGGTGCCAAACCGGCAAAATCGCAGTCTATTGTAAGCCTGCTTTTTAATCTGCGCACAGATATTAAATTCGCCTTGCAGGATGGAACACATCAAAGTAAAGAAGAATCAAGGGCTTTTCATGACAACCTTGCCGACATCTTGCACCAGCAAATAGCCAATCTGAACAGAAACCGGATAGATGTGCGCCTTCAACTGAAAGCCGTAGAGACATACGCCACGCCGGAAGCTATGGTTTGCTTGACTCTTGGCGATGTGATGGCAATGAAAGGTAATATCTCACCCTTATTCAAAAATGCGATAACAGACATTTCTGCTTTAAAGTTTGATGCACTTGTACTTAAATCCCAACTTGCATTGGTAGATGAAACTGTCAACTCCACATCATCAGAGCGGAAAATAATGGACATAGCCGGTTGTCTCAAAGAGAAGAAAGCTTCCATTCCACAAGTGATGGCTAAGATGGATGTACTGAACGAGGTGTTGTCAGCTCGTTTCTGGGAATCGAAAAGTTTGGGTTCGCTCGAACGCATAAGGTTGGCACTTCGTGACCTTATCCAATACATGGATGGCGGCACGGGAGGACAGACATTTATCATCAATGTGACGGACACATTTGAAGAAGACAATTCAGGTGTCAATGTAACCCCTATCCGTACCTATCGCCGCAGGGTGGAAGACTATCTCAAAGAGCATTTATCGGACGATGACGCATTGCAAAAGATATACCACCTTGAACCTCTTTCCGGACAAGACATCACCCGGTTAGAGCTGATTTTCTGGGAAGAACTGGGCTCCAAAGCAGAGTTTGAGGCACAAACAAGGACGAAACCCTATCAGCATAACGTAGCTGCCTTCATCCGTTCCATCATTGGCGTGGAGCAGGAAGTGGCATTGGAGAAATATCGTGCATTGATTCATGGCGCGGAACTGACTCGTATGCAAGAGGAGTATCTCCGCATGCTCATCCGCTATGTGTGCGAGAATGGCGATATTGCCACCGTGGTATTGCAACAACCACCTTTCAATAAGTTTCCTGTCATCTTCCGTGATAGTCGCGAATCACTTATTGATTATGTGAAACTTATCAGTCAGGTGATTGCGGTGTAAACAACTGAAAGAACAATTTCAAGCCCCAATACTGCCACTGATTCCTGTGTTGGCGGCAGTAATAACGGTTGGTTGCTTGGAAAGACAAAGATGGAAATACGTTGGATTCTGTTTACAGAAAGCAATAAGAGTAATGAATCTTTGAACAATATAATTTTAACGCGAACTACTGCCAAGTTTTTAACTTGACGGTGGTTCGCGTATATGTATTACTTTTCTGCCAGTTTGATGTCTTCTATGTTCAAATCAATGTCGAAGTCAAGGTTAGGACTTGTTTCATTCTCGTCGTTAGTCCGGTGATAGTCCTGTCTGGGTTCCACATGGGGCTGTTCCGCGTTAACAAAGTTCACAGCTTCTTCCAACCCGGACATAAAGTGCTCGAAATCCTCCTGATAGAGGAATATCTTATGTTTTTCAAAATTTATGGATGGAGATTCCGTATCGCCCGATATGACTTTTTTGCTTTCTGTGAGGGCTATGAATAATTCACCTTTTCTGTTTTTCTTCACATCCACATAATAAATGCGTTTTCCTGCCTTTACGGATCTGGAAAAGACTATGTCTTTATCCCTTTCTTGGTTCTTTTTGAAATCTTCCATATTTTGCGGTTTATAAATAACTACTTCAAAATTGAGAATATTTTTTAAAACATCCAAAAAAAATGAGGGAAAGATGGTCTTTTTATCTATAAAATACGTACTTTTGCACTACAATATATAATATTATATGATAAACAGAGAGATTATACGCTTAAAGGTTGTTCAGATTACTTATGCTTATTACCAAAATGGGGGGAAGAACATAGATACGGCGGAAAAAGAGCTTTTTTTCAGTCTGGCCAAAGCATACGATTTGTATAATTATCTATTGACCTTAATGGTAGAAATCAACCGGATAGCAGAACGTGCCGTAGAGACGGCGCAAAGTAGGTATAACCGTATTAAGGTGGGCGAACCGCCCAGCACGAAGTTCATTGACAATCGTTTTATCATGCAGTTGGAAGTGAATAAACAACTGTTGGATTTTCGTGAAAACCAGAAAAAAAGTTGGGTGAACGAGGAGGATTTTGTGCGTTCGTTGTACAAGCAAATTATAGAGACGGATTACTACAAAGAATATATGGCGTCGGCAGAGTCTTCTTATGCACAGGACCGGGAGTTATGGCGCAAGATATATAAGAATGTCATTTGTAATAATGAAGAGCTGGACTCTTTGCTTGAAGACATGAGCCTGTATTGGAATGATGACAAATATATCGTGGATACGTTTGTGCTGAAGACCATCAAGCGTTTTGACGAGGCCAAAGGAGCCGATCAGGAACTTTTACCGGAATTCAAGGATGAAGAGGATCGGGAATTCGCCCATCGTTTGTTCCGTAACACGTTGTTGAATGCGGAATATTACCGTAAACTGATAAGCGACAACACGAAGAACTGGGAATTCAATCGGATTGCCCTTATGGATTTGTTGATTATGCAAATCGCATTGGCAGAGATTCTGACGTTTCCCAATATTCCGTTGAATGTCTCATTAAACGAGTATGTAGATATAGCCAAGATCTACAGTACGCCGCGTAGTGGGGCATACGTGAATGGATTGTTGGATGCCGTTTCCAAAAAATTAATAGCAGAGAAAAAATTAGAGAAGACAAACAATTAAAATAATACAACCATGAATTTATTGACAATTTTATTGCAGCAACAAGGCGGAGGTATGTCTATGATTATTATGATGGTCGCTATTTTCGCCATCATGTATTTCTTTATGATTCGTCCTCAAAACAAGAAGCAAAAGGAAATAGCAAACTTCCGTAAATCGCTTCAAGTGAATCAGAAAGTAATCACAGCTGGTGGTATCCATGGTGTTATCAAGGAAATCAACGACAATGATGTGGTGCTTGAAATCGCTTCTAACGTTAAGATTCGTATAGACAAGAATTCTATTTTTGCTGCAGCTGCTGATGCGAACAGCAGTCAGGCATCTAAATAATAGAAATGTGAGCCTATGTTTGAACGTAGGAACATACAACGTACATATCTGAAGATATCAAGAGAAGTGAAGGACTTTCTGCTTAGCGATAAAAGCAGGGAGTTCTTCATTTTTTTGTTTTTTTTCTTTGTAGCCGGTGGCTTCTGGCTCTTGCAGACCTTGAACAACGAGGCGGACTTTTCTATACCGGTGCGGCTGAAGGGAGTGCCCAATAATGTGGTGATTACCTCTGAACCTGCTTCAGAACTCCGTATCAAGGTAAAGGATAAGGGAACGGTACTGCTCAACTATATGTTGGGAAAGAGCTTTTATCCCGTTATTCTCGATTATGCCGATTATAAGGGCGTGGATAATCAAGTAAGGATATATCCCTCGCAGTTTGAAAAGAAAGTGCTGAACCAGCTGAATGCCTCTACCCGCCTGCTTTCCATGAAGCCGGAGGGCGTGCCGCAGGGACTGAGGAAGCTGCAGGAAGAAGTAACGGAACTGAATGAACGGTTAAAAGCACAGACCGCTAAATTATATGAATTTTTAGCGCCGCAGCTTTTAGCGCAGGCTGCTGTTGATGAGGGCGGAACTAAATATGTCGCGGCGGCACAGGAGGATTGCAGCGCCGCCGATGCCAGACTGCTGCTGAATAAACTGCTGGCAGACGGGCGTACTGTAGCTGCGGTCGTGTACAGATCCGGGGAGCGGATCAATTTCGTTTTGGGAAGCGGGGAACAGACGCAGGCTGATTGCCGCAGTCTTTGCAGAAAGGCA